>Ga0209536_100001214_pt1 | contig 42773 bp, 37 predicted proteins | sample DeeMarSeWOR28_12_FD_187461 | JGI IMG/M metagenome (GOLD analysis project Ga0209536, IMG submission 187461) | Marine sediment microbial communities from White Oak River estuary, North Carolina - WOR-2-8_12 (SPAdes) (version 2) | ecosystem: Environmental > Aquatic > Marine > Intertidal zone >...
TCCCCGGTTTCGGTGAAGCTCTCTTCACCGGGAGTAGATATTTGATCTTCAGAATCATTATGGAAGCCGGCCGGTTCCGATTCCGGGAAAAAAAGATCAGAGTTACCGTTTTCCGGCGCGTCCTCACCGTCAATGGGATCATTTTCATAAAACTGCCCCTCCGGCTCAAAAGAAATCTCAATCTCGGGCTCGCCTCCGGTTGCGGTCAATCCGGCGGCTTTTTCTGTTGTGTCGTCAACGCCGGTTTTTATTCCGGCTTCCTCAACCAGTGTGTCGATATTAAATATATCTTCTTCACTGCCCGGGTCGGCGCTGCCGGCCGATTCTATTTCTTCGTAATGATCATCGGCTTCAGAGCCGCTTTCCGCTGCAGGTTCCGGATCTTCCTCCCGGGCAATCATTTCCTCTAAATCGGAAAAATCAAGCACGTCGGATCCGGCCGGTGGGTCTGTATTATCAACGCTCACGGCGAGATCTTCACCTTCAATCCCCAATAGATTCCCCGGCTCCCCTGAGCTGCTTTCTTCCAATCCCCCGGCGCCCGGAAGGTCCTCCATATTAATCAGCTCTTCGAGATTCGTCAGATCGATCTCATCTGTTTTCGACACTTCGCTGTCCGGATTTGCCGATGCGAGCGTTTCTTCATCCTCCTCGGCTGTCCCTGCCGTGTTCGAGGCGGCTGACTCATCATCTGAGGTTAGATCGATCTCTGACAGAAAGTCTTCATCAAATCCCTGGAGGTCCGGCAAATCAGATCCTGCGGTTTCCTCAAAATCACCTCCGGGTGCCGAAAATTCAGAGTCGTCGGCGTTTTCAGGTTTCGGATCCGCCTCAGGGTCTGCATCGTCGTTTGTAATGGCGGAGGTGACTTCTTGATCGAAATCGAGCGGCAGGGGATCTGTGGCCATAAGGCCCAGATCGTCTTCCGCGGTATCCGGCGGGTCGTCCCATAGCGGATCCGGATCCATTACCGCAGTATCAGGTTCCGGTCCGGATTCGACCGCTGGAGGGTAGACCATAAATTCATGGCGGCATTTTGAGCAGCGGACTTTAGAACCCTGATCTTTTATGAGGCCTTCGTCCATGTTGAAAGCTGTTTCGCACTCATTGCAGATGACAATCATTTTTGTACTCCTTTTTTGCGCCCAATCCGGAACCGGCGACCTTTCAGTCCATTACAACCGATGCGGCCTCTTCCAGGGTGGTGATTCCCTCAAGCACCTTTTCGACGGCGTTTTCTTTAAGGGTTTTAAAATTGCCGGATGCGACGGCTGCTTTGCTGATTTCGTGAGCGGATTCCTTTTTTAGAATTAAATCCTGAATCATTTCATTGACCAACAGCACTTCGTAAACACCCGTTCTACCTTTGTAGCCGGTGTGCATGCAGTGGATGCAACCCTTGCCGTGCACCAGGTTGCCGTTGGCGCCTGCACCCAGGTTCCATTGTTTCAGGACTTCTTCAGATGGGTGGTACGCTGTTTTGCAGCCGGTGCAAACCCTGCGGACCAGGCGCTGGGCAAACGATACGCCCATCACCGAAGCCACCAGGAAGGGTTCGATGCCCATATCCAGCAGCCGGGTAAAAGCGCCGGCAGCATCATTGGTGTGCAGGGTGCTCAGGACCCGGTGACCCGTCAGAGCAGCCTGGACGGCCACTCTGGCGGTCTCCAGGTCCCGGATCTCGCCGACCATGACCACATCCGGGTCCTGGCGTAGGATGGATCTGAGCCCGTCGGCAAAGGTCATCCCCGCTTTCGTGTTCAGCTGAACCTGTAAAATGTTATTAATGCGGTACTCCACCGGGTCTTCCACGGTGATGATGTTGCATTCCGACCGGTTGATTTGTTTTAGTATCGCATACAGGCTGGTGCTTTTGCCGCTGCCGGTCGGGCCGGTGCTGAGTATCATTCCGTGCGGCCGGGCGATTACGGCTTCAAGCTTATCCCTGTCAGCAGGTGCCATGCCGAGCTTCTTCAATGAGTAGATGCCGTTGCTGGTGTCCAGAAGGCGCAGCACCACGTTTTCACCGTAAATGGACGGTATGGTCGACGCTCTCACGTTGATTTCCCTGTTTTTCATCCTGACGTTGAAGCGCCCGTCCTGGGCTTTTCGTGATACGGCAATGTCCATGCCGGCCAGAATTTTCAGCCGTGACACCAGCGACAAAAACCAGCGCTTCGGCGGCGAGGGCACCTCATACAGGCGGCCGTCCACCCGGAACCGCACCCGGAGGTAATCCTTTTGCGGGCTGATGTGCACGTCGCTGGCGCCTTCCTGCACAGCCTGCGAAATGATGGAATTGACCAGCATAACGACCGGGGCCTTTTCGGCCATGCCCTGCAGAATTCTCAGATCCACGTCTTTGGTGTCGGTTGCCCGGTCCGACCCGTCATCGATCCGGACCTCTTCGATGCCTTCCAGAATATCGTCAATATTGATGGATTTGCCGTAAAGGCTTTTATGCAGCTGAACGAGCTGGCGCTCGGTGCAGAGCACTGCTTCCACCTCGAGCCGGGTGTGGTTCTCGATGGCATCGACGGCGCGAATGCTGTAATCAGGCAGCGCGATCCGCAGAAGTCTGCCTTCGATCTCCAGGGGTGCTGTCTGAAATTTATTGGCCAGCTCAAAGGGGACTAATTGAGCCAGTTGGGGATCTGCAGCAAACCGTTCCGGCCGGTAGACCGCAAGCTTGAGCTGATCGGCCGCCGCTTTAACGATGTCGGCTTCATTGACAATGCCTTCTCTCACAAGAAACTGACCCAGCCTTATACCGGATTTCTTATGGCCGGTCAGCGCCTGCCGCAGTTGCGCTTTGTTTATCAAACCGGCATCGAGCAGAATTTCGCCCAGTTTTCTTTTTTCGACCATTTGAGAATCTCCTCCATGATTTTTCATTCGATATCAAAAAGATATCACAGGCCTGTGACACATCCGGTCATCCCTGCCGGGTTTTATTTGGCTAATCTGTGTAATCTGCGTAATCTGCAGATTTGTTTTGCCCGCGGTCAATTTTAGTTAATACAGACACGCCTCAGCTCCTCCATATCCGTCAGCCCCTGAAATACCTTCAGAATGCCGTCCTGTTTGAGGGTCGCCATGCCGTCTTCCATGGCCTGTTTGAAGATTTCTTCGGTTGTGGCCTGGTTTTTGATCATCAGCTTGATTGCCGGCGTTCCATCCATCAATTCGTGTATTCCCATCCGGCCGCGGTAACCCGTGTTGGAGCAGGTTTCGCACCCGGCACGCCGGTAAATGCTCATGTCGGGGTTGTACTCGATGCCGGTTTTGTGAAACTGTTCTTCCCCGTACTCGCTCGCGATCATTTCAAATTCATCCCGGGTCAGCGGGAATTCTTCCCGGCATTCCGTACACAGCCTGCGGGTCAGTCGCTGGGCCAGCACACCGAGAAAAGCATCGGAAAAATTGAGCGGGTTGAGCCCCATGTCGAGCAGGCGGGTGACGGTTTCCGGAGCGCTGTTGGTGTGCAGGGTTGAAAAAACCAGGTGCCCGGTCAGGGAAGCCTCGATGCCGATCGAGGCGGTTTCCTCGTCACGCATCTCGCCGATCATGATGACGTCCGGGTCCCCCCTTAAAAACGCGCGCATCAGCCGGGCAAAATTCACACCGATCCCGGGTTTGACCTCTGTCTGCCGCAGGCCGGCCTGGGTGATCTCAATGGGGTCTTCGGCCGTCCAGATCTTGATATCGGGCTTGTTGATGTGCCCCAGCAGGGCGTGCAGGGACGTGGTCTTGCCCGATCCGGTGGGACCCACTGCCAGAATGAGCCCGTAGGGCGTGGCAATAATGCGCTTCACCACTTCCAGGTTTCGCGGGCTCAGGCCCATTTCGTCAATCTGCATGGCTCCGGCAGAGGCCAGAATTCTCAAAACCACGTCCTCATAGCCCCCGGCCACCGGGATCGTGGCGACCCGCAGCTCAAAGGCCGGAACGCCCTTGCGCCGGAATTTGATCTTTCCGTCCTGGGGTTTGCGCCGCTCGGCGATATTCAGTTTGGCCATTATTTTGATGCGGGACACAATGCCGCGGACCATGGAATTGGGCACCTGTGTGTACTCCTGGCACATTCCGTCCAGCCGGAATCGGATGGTGGTGGTTTTTGAAATCGAAGACGGCTCGATGTGTATGTCCGACGCTTTTTTGCGATAGGCTGCGATAATGATCTGATCCACCAGCCTGACCACTTTGCCGGAAGCTTCATCCGCTTCCTCGACCTCATCCTCTTCTTCCTCTTCCTCAAATTCGATACCCAGAAAGTCATATTCTTCGGATGGATCCTCACTGTCGGGTTCAGCTGTGCTGTGCTCCGGGTTAAAAAAACGTTTGATGTACTCCTGGATATCCTCGCGGATGGCCACGGAAAAATTGACCTTGCTGGTCTTCAGCAGGGATTTGATGTTGTCGGTCTTGTTCAGGTCCCTGGGGTCGTCAACCAGGATCTCCACAGTGTCTTTTTCCCAGCTCATGGGCACCCAGTGCGCCTTGAGCAGAAATGCTTCTTTCAGCTTCTTGAGGAGCTCCACCGGCACGGGAAGTCCGGGGTCGTATTCCCGGAAGGGGCAGTCATAGAAAAGCGAAAAAGATTTGCCGATATCCTCTTTTTTGACCCGGTAACGTTCTATCAGGACGTGCTCCACGCTTTTGTCCATCTTTTTTGAAAGGGCAAATGCCTTCTGCAGCTGGTCGGTAGTGACAATCCGCTCGCGCAGCAGGTAGTCGTATCTGGACCCCGATGAGAAGGCTGCGGTCAGCGATTCAAGGCTTTTTTTGATTTCCGGGTCGTCAGGATTAAGGTGGGCGGCGGCTCTGTAAAACTCGAGGGCCGGTTCGCGCTGGTCCCTTTTCTCCAGTTCCCGGCCGAAGAGAAATTTGATTCGTGCCCGGTTCTGCTTTTCTAGGTGTTTATTATCGATCAATGCATTCATTTCGGCGGCCGCGTTTTTAGGGCAATGTAATTTCAGCAGGCAGCCGCTAAGCTCGGAGATGAATTGTTCGACCGGAAAGTCTTCTTTGAACAGCCTGGCATATTCGGCAACCGCCTTGCGGTGCAGGCCCATTTCCCTGAAAGCCGAGGCCTTGTCGAATATTGCCGGGGCATACTGTTCTTCACCGAATTGATCCAGGATACCGTCGAGTTCGTCACTTGAATCTCCCCGGGGCAGTCGATTTTCCTGGTCGGCGATCTCCTGTTTCAACAGCCGCAGGCGCCCCTCAATCTTTTCCTGCATGTACCTGTCCTGTGCCGGCAAATCGGCAAGAATCTCTTCGTAAATCCGAAGGGAATCCGAAAAAAGCTCCATGGACCGGCAGGTCTCGGCCTCATTGATTCTGGAATTTACGTCTATTTGGGTCTGCATTAATTAACCTTTTGAATTTTTTAAGATTTATTTTATTGTATTGAAATGTTTTTCCCTGGAACTGCTGATTTTAGATAGAGGGTACCACAGGGCTGTGACAGATGCGGTCACGCTGAAAACCAATTTTTCGGGATTAATTTTCACGCTTTAAAGGCGGTTTGGAGCGGCGGGCCTGTTGCGGTTGGTACAGACGGTTGGGAAAATCCTCGAGATGAAAGCAGAGGGGGGGCAACGGATGCCCCCCCGGAGTAGGGTTGATTATCAGATTGAAACCGGCTTTATTGGAGCTTTAGCGACTCAACTGCTCGGTTTGTTGAGTTTTAGTTCCGTTTCCTGAAAAAAGAACCTTCCCCTGCGGTCTTTCATTCTTTCTTTAACGATAACTTTATCCTTGAGCACGCCGGCAACGCGGCCTCCATGGGTCCCGATGGGAGTGCCTGCTGAAATGACGTAACCCCTGCCGGATGCTTCGCGAAGCAGGGCTTTGTTTCCGCTGGCTGCCAGAATGATTCCCGTAAGTTTCAGCTGGCTCAAATCGATATTTTCAAGCGGTGTATTTCCTTTGGGATCGACAGGCTGCAGATCTCCGGATTTAATCTCAGGCGTTTCCTTAAATAAGGGTTCGAACGGATCAATTTTTTCGGCGGGGTCATACCGTGACACAACCTGGTTGCCGAATTTGGTGCCGGTAGCCCCGATTTCCTCCTGTCCGGCGCCTTCCAGGATGACCGAAGTATCAGATTTCGGCGTTAATGTCTTAACCCGCCGTTCCGGGACCGCATTCCGGAAGTTTTTTTGATTCTGTACCGTTATTTTTTTTCTAATCACGACCGGTTCTTTCGAAATGCCGGCCCGGGCGTATGAATTCAGGAGAACCGGGAATATGGCCACCACACATAAAAGCGAAATGATGTTTAAAGAATTTTTGTTCATGATTTACCTCCACGACTTGAGTTTCAGTTGCTAATTTACGGTTTAAAAGGTTTTCAGGGAGATAGTCGAAGACAGCACGGGAAAAGTGACATTTTTACCTGGAAAAAATTCGCCCGGTTAAAAAGTGCCAGCAAAACAATACTTGAGTCGCTCAATCATAATCTTAAACTTTGCCTTTACCGGGAGCCGTCACGCGAGGAAGACGATATTTTCGATGAGATCGACGCGGTGCCTGGGCAGGGCCTCGCCCTGAGCGTCTACGGATTCGACCAGGAGGTAGAACTTTCCCGAAGGATGGTGATTAGCTTCTCATATTCGTATATATTATTATCTTGGAGCGGAAAAGCTGAAAAAGACTTTCTTAATTCCTTTGCTTTCTGCGCCAGATCCGTGGCGGTATATATTTTTTTCCCTGGGACCAGATACCGCGGCCGGCATCTCTGGCCTCCGTTTCCAGCCTCCGGTATGGTTCCAGATCCAGTGATTCAGGTGATTTTCCCTCATAGACTTCTGCCAGGCCGGCACGGAGCATTTCATGGTTGATGTTATTCCCGTCGATAAAAATCTCACCGATGATGCGGTTATTTGGCCCCAGTCCGTAACCTTTGATTTCGACATTTTTGTGGAGCACTAACGCGGAATTTCTTCGAGGCATTGCTGAACGGTTGCCCGGGCTGATGTTTCCGCTTAGGGGTTTCAGGGGCATCGATGCCGGCCAGGCGCACTTTGATCTCAGTGTCGTGCCCCATCGCTTTAACCGTATCTCCATCGTACACCTTGACAATTCTAAGATGGATGGCAGAAGAAATTGTGGGGAAGAAGAGAAAAATAGCAACTGCGAGACTGGCACTATATCTGATTCGATGGATCATGTGCTTAAAAAAATCAACTGTTGAAATAAAACTATAACAGGTTAAAGTTTTTCATAATATCGGGATCTTAGAGATTATACTTTAGGGCAAAGAATAATGTGGGTCTCAGAGGTGGAGCAAAATGAGGAATATTCCAATTCGAAACGGGAAGTAATTTGCCTGTATCATCTAACATAAATGCGAAGAAAAGTGCCTCGGAATTCACCTCTATCGAGATATTAATGATAGAAATTACAATCAGTTATAGTTTTTGAAAAACTTCACTTTACTTCCAATTCCCTCTTAAGTTTCAACGAAGAATGCCGATATAAATGTCGATATAAATTATTCAACGATGGTATTTTTTGATGTGTCATTTTCGAATGAGATCAAGCTATCAGAATTTGCTGCACTCTGACAGATTCGTCTCATGCATCTTAGACAGAAAACTCCACTAAATGAAGGAGATGGTCATGCCTGCAGAAGAAGTTGTGTATCCACCGGAAGTTCAAGATCTGCTGGTTGAGTTTGAGACACTGATACAAAAAATTTCGGAAAACATCAGCCAGCAGGCAGTTGAACCTGCCGTGAGAGCAGCTCGGGAACAATGGGAAAAGCTTGAATCGCTAAATACGGCGCTTAACGAAGATCGTTTGGAATCCAAAAGGCTTCTGAATCAGGTTGTTGACGATTTTCGTGAAGGCACCTTAAAAGTCACCCGTACTCAGAAGAGAATCTTTGATGAAGTTGCTGAAGGCTTTGAAGCGAAGCAAAGTGCGGTTGTCAACAATTTAGGTGCAACCGCTAAAGATCTCCAACAGACCTGTGATGAAGTTACAGAGAATCTCAACGAATATTATGATGATCATATTTCTCAAATAGAGGAAATCAGGAAGGGCCTGCAAGATGCGCTCTCCAGCATAGCGGAAAAGCATGAAAGTCTGGCAGAGCGCTATGATTCATTGGCCAATGATCGAAGGCAGGAGCTGAAAAAGACACTCGGGTTCCTGGAAGAGGTCAGAATATCATCCATTAAAAGCCGCATCACTTTCTGGATCTGTTTTTCCCTGCTTTTCCTTTTTCAGGCTGCTATCATTGGAATGTTTATGTACGGCGCCGGACTCATTAAAATTTAATAAATCGTATTGGTAATAGGTCTATGGACGCGACCACTGAAATTGCCGAGGACATATATCACTTTTATCGAAAGTTGCACGTATACCATGAATTAGGGGAATGCAATGGTGGCGGGGGCGATAGCAACGGGCCCAAACCTCCCGACGAATGGCCGATTTTACTTCGATTGGATGACCACATTGAGTTTGTGGTTAAAGCTGCGAACAGAGCGCAATTGCCTGATAATGAATTAAGGAAAATTCTACACCGGGTCAAAAAGGTCAATGCCCGCTGTCTGGACTTTTGCCTTTACGCTGCGATCGTAGGCCCCTTCGGCTGCGGAAAATCCTCATTTATCAACACCCTCCTGCGAAAGGATTTTTTGAAGACATCATTTAAAGTCGCCACGGCAACCGAGACGCAAATCCGGCATAGCTCAAAGCTGGATGCAAAAGTTGAATTCCATAACCGCCCCCCGATTCGGCTGCGATTGCAAAGATATACAGCCGAGGAATTGATGGTTCTTCTTTTTTCAGATTACAGATCCAGATTGGAGGAAATTTCTCGCCGCAACCGCCGCCACGATTTGGAAAAGAACTTAACTGACTTTGTCCGGCAGCACACCGAATGCGGGGAGTTGGCGGAATCTGTTTCTCGCGTTACCCTGTATCATCCTTCTAAATTTCTGGATAAGGGTCTGGTGTTGATCGATACGCCGGGTCTGGATGCAGATAACTCAGGGCATGCCGAGATCACGCGGCATGTGGTTGAAGAGGTCGCCGATGTCGCACTGGTGCTGATAAATGCGGTTAACCCGGTATCACAGGATCTGGTTAACTTTTTGAACATGCAGCTCAAAGGTCTACTCAGGCGTTGCATTTTCATCGTTACCCAAATCGATAAAATCCCACCGGAAGAGCGGGAACAGCAAGTAAGCTTTATTCGGGACCGCTTAATAAAGGTTCTTGGATATTCTCGTCCCGATCAACTGAAAGTATATGCCTGCTCGTCCCTTAAGGCATTCAAATATTTTAAAGATAACAGCCAACACTCGGATAAAATCTGGGCAGAGCAGTTCCTTGAGCTCGAAGAAAAGATCAAAAAAGATCTTTCAGAGCAGAAAATATCCAGCAGAATTTCCAGTCTGGTAAAACTGATGAAAGGGCTGCTGAAAACCCTGAAGCACAATCTTGTGAAACAGGGCGAAGAATACAACTTACAGGCAGACGCCGTCGCCCGGGAGTTCATTCAGGATTTTGAGAATTTTGCTCAAAAACAGCGAAGGGCCTGCCGCAACACAATCGAACGCCGGCGGGATATAATCAAAGACGAGGCGGATGATCTTATCTCCAGACATTATCGCCAGCTGGTGGCGTCTATTGATGAGGCCATCGGGCGTGCCCAGACCCGCGATGATCTCAGAAGTGTTGCCCGGCACCTGAAAGACGATATTGCAGCAGACATTGCGGATATCACCGAAGCGATCAATAAGGGCGCAGACAGGTTAAAGGCTGCCCACCAGGAAGCGATCGATCTTTTTTACCGGCGTCTTCATGATGAGTACAGCCGTATTAGCCGCATTACCAGCGCTGCCCCTCCCGAACATTTTGGCTACGATCCACGTGAGCCGGACTTAGATGTCGGCGTTTTTCTTAAAAGTATTGATAATTTTGTAAATCAAAACCTGCCCGCTGCAAACTGGCTCGACATCCCCCTGGATTTTTTTAAGAATTTTATCCTAGGGGTGGATAAACTCCAAAACCAGTTAAAAGTGCTGGTGCATGACAATTTCAAAAAAATTTACAAAAAACTCAGTGAAGATGTTGAGAAATGGCTATCAAACGAATACGGGGCGGTGCTGCGCTCTTTAGATCAATATGTTCATGAAAACATTAAAAAATTCGAACCGGTTGTGATCGACGCTAAAGATGACCTTGAAAAACGCAAAGAGAAACTGCTGAATCTCAAAGCGGAGGTTGAATCGGACCTCAACGAACTCGACAAAAGACTTCATAACATTCAGCGCTTCACCGATGACCCGCCGGATGTAGTCGGTGATGACCCGCCGGCTTTAGTCGAGAAAAAGGAGGAAAAATACAATGTTTTATGATTTTCTGGATTATACATTCGACTTAATTCCCGATGTGCCCCAGCCGGATCCGGTGCTCTTTGAGACGATAGACGGGGCTGATGCTCAGATTCTTCCAGCCTGTGATTTTGACGGATCGGGAATCTTGTATCCCGGCCTTTTTGATCCTCCGATCCATATTCCAGTGGGTCAAGAAATTTTAGATTTGGATCTTATATATGACCTCTTGACTCTCATGGACGGGAATCATTTCAATTTTTTTCTGGACCCTTTGGACGCTGATTTCCACGCCTACCTGTATGAAATTGATTGGAACCCCGATAATTTTGACGGGATCGGGGATCCTTTGAAGGACGCCGAAAGCTGGAATATTCAGACCCGGCCGACTTCCTGTGCAGTGATGGCTCAGATAAGTATCTACGAAAGCGTGACCGGCCATCAACTTCATGAAGATCTTGTGTGCGAGCTTGCTGAAGAAGTCGGCTGGTATGATGAGGAAACCGGAACAACAATGGCAGATACCGGCAATATTCTAGAGGTGCTGGGGATCCCTGTTGAGCGGAATTATGGTTGCAGCCTGGGAGACATTGCCAGCGCAATCGCTAATGGGGATGAGGTCATCGTCGGTCTCGACGCTTCTGAAATCTGGACCCCATATCGGGAGGTGCAAACGGACCTTCCCCTTGAGCAAAATGATGCCGGCCATGCGGTCTGGGTGACCGGCCTGGATCTCGAGGACGGCCGTGTAAAGGTCATCCTAAACGACAGCGGAACCCCGGATGGCGCAATGATGGCGGTGGATGCCGCTGATTTTATGAATGCCTGGGAGGATTACGATTGCTTTATGGCGGTGGCTGAAACATCCTCCCTTAATGTGACATAGGAAAATAAAAAATAAGGTAATGATCATGGAAAACGCATTAAAAAAACTCGAAGAATTAAAAACCAAAGCTAAAAACAGTGTGTCTGATCTTATGCACCGGCTGCGCAGGGAGCCTGCCTTACGCGGATGGTTGCCTCTGGAATCGTATTTACTTCCACCGGTTCCGGCATTTTATGACCGAAAAAGAAGTTTGATTGTGCCCGTTGCGGCACCGGCCAAAAATGGCTCTTTAACCCCGCCCTGGGGAGCAATTGAATATACGTGGCCTGAGGGGCGAGTGGCCCAACTGCTGGATCTTCGATTGCATCCGGAAGCGAGCGTGATCAGAGAGAGAATGGATGCTTTTGGTTTGCCGAAATTGAAGGCCGATGAAAAAGCCCGACTCCAAGCCGAATTGCACAAAATTTTGCAGGAAATTTTTGAAAGCGGCAGCACCGAATTTGATCCTGAAAGATTGCAGACTCTTTATAATGCGTTGGTGCCGGAGTCTATCCTTAATTTTTATTGGATCCTGAACCCATCTTCTAAAACCTGGCTCAGGGCTTCCTTTGAATCTCCAACGATTCAAAAGACGCCGGAAAAGCCGCCCGAGCAGAAAAAGCCGCGGGCTTCCGCCAGGAGATCTCAGAGTCCTCCGGACGGAAACCTCATTGAATGGCTCGATAGGGGCAGAGAATTAGCCACCTTCTCGGGTGATAAGCAATTTGTTCAAGAACTGGATGCGTTAAGCGGCAGGCTGGATCAGCCGGGTTTTCGTCTGGCAGTCGTTGGTGAGTTCAGCAGCGGGAAAAGCACCCTGATAAACAGGCTGCTGAATCGTGAACTGCTGCCGGTGGATTTCAAGCCGGCGACCGGGGCGATTACCTCGATAAGCGCCGGTGAGAATGAATATGCGCGAATCAGGCGCAACGGATCCTGGAGCGAGGCACTCGGACTCGAGACATTCACCTGGGAAGGCCTGAAAGCCTCAGACCTGGATAACGAAAACACAGCGGTGCCGAGAGTGATGCTTTCCATAAAAGATAACTGGTTATCTGATCTTGATCTGGAGATTATAGACACTCCCGGTATCAACGATCTTGCAGATAAGCGCGCGGTATCCGCATACGGGATTTTAACGCATTGCGACGGCGCCATCATGGTCCTCAGTCCCCTTGATGCATTCAGCTTGGAGGGAAAAAAGTTTCTTGAGCAGGAAATCATCGGCCGGAATATCGCTGCCAGACTTTTGGCCGTTACAAATCTGGACCGCCTGGCGGATGAGAATAATCCGGACGCCGTTGTCAAAGAAATAGCCAGTCGCATGCATGAAATTGATAAGAGCATAAAAGTCATACCTGTTTATACGGGTAAGGAATCCACTAGTGAAGAAGCCACAGAAAAGCTGCGAATCGAAATTTCAGAGCTTGTAAATAATGGGGACCGTCAAATCTGGCGTAAAAGGCAGGCAGCTGCCGCAATTGCCAACATTATCGGAAATGTTGAAGCTATGGCGCGCACAAAGATTGAGGCAGGTCAACTGGATGCTGCCGGGCGGGATGAAGAAAAACGGAAGGCTGCCTGGGCCATCGAGAAAGCCAAAGCGGAGTGGTGCGAGCTGGAATTAAGCATTAAAAACCGCAGGAATTCTCTATCCCGCGACATAAAAGAACGTATTGAGGCGGGCCGGCCGGAAATCGTCCGTGACCTGGAATTTAGCCTGGGCCAGAGCGGAGACCCGAAAAAATGGTGGGACAATACCCTGCCGCACTTTCTTCTGAAAATGACCGATAAATTATCCGCTGAATTGGAACATCTTATAATGGGCCGTCTGTCCAGAGATTATGAGTGGCTGAAACGGAACGCAAAATCTAAATTTAAAGTTCATTTCCCGTCATATATACAGAAGGCCGCTTTTCAAAATGAAGGCCAGATCGAAATGCCGGGTGCGGACATGGATGATCTGCACAAAAAGCGGTTGTTCACCCGCATTGGAGCCGGTACGGCAACTCTGCTTGGTTGGGTGGTTTTATCTCCGTTGGTCGGACCGTTGGCGATGATTGCGCCGCTGTCGGCAGTCATATTTTCCGAAGAAATTCTGGCCAAAAAAATTGATGAGCAGAGAAGCATATTAATGGGCAAATTAAATGCCGCGGTCGCCACGGTTCTGAAAAACTTTTATGAGGGTATCGAAAACAATATCAAAAAATTCTATCAGAAGATAATTGATGCAATTCATGATGAGATGATGTCCTGGCTTAAAATCCGTCAATCAGCCCTGAACAGCACGTCAGGCTTGGCCGAAACTGCAGGTCTGGAAAAACTGACGGAAGATTGTGTCAGGCTCCGAAAGGAGATCTGCCGGTTTCTGGAATGAAAATAATAAGTCCGTTGAAATAGACCGGGCATCATCAATCTTAACATTTCGGGAGATGTTTAAATGAGCAATAACAATCAATATGACCAACTGAACATTCAAAAGCAGAACTTTGCCAATCTTTTGGAACAGTTGCGCGGTATTGCAGTCTCTTTAGGGAATCCGCCCTGGTGCAAAAGAATCGAAAGCATGCTGGCGCGAATTAGATCCGATCGTTTCAGAGTTCTGGTTCTCGGACAATTTAAACGGGGGAAGAGCACGTTTATCAATGCGATGCTGGGCAAAAAGATCCTGCCGGCCTACGCAATTCCCTGCACGGCGACCATCCATGAATTAAAATACGGTACGGAGCCTCGCGCTTTTATTTACAGATCTTCCGCAAACGGGGACAAGACTTCAGGGCCGGAAGAAATAGATGTCGCAATGGTCAGTGGAAATGGCAATTCCCCTGAAAATGACAATCGAGGTTTAGGGACGATTCAGCCCGGCCAGGGTGATGCGCCCTGTGAATACGAAAAGATCCAGATCTGCTGGCCCCTTGGTTTGCTGGAAAATGGTGTGGAGATCATCGACTCTCCCGGTCTTAACGAGAACGGCACCCGGGAGAAGACAACAATGGATTTCGTCCCCAAGGCAGACGCGATTACATTCGTTATGGCCTGTGGTCAGCTGGGAACCAGGACTGAAATGGATTTCATTAGAAACGTGCTGATTCCAATGGGCCATGAAGATATCTTTTTTGTGTGCAACCGTATCGATGATATCGAGGAAGACCAACGGCCTGAGTTCATGGACTGGGCTAAAGAAAGACTTGGTGGGCTGATAACTTCAAGCGATCAGCGAATTTTTTACACCGATGCTGCAGCTGCGCTGATGGGCCGTGAAAAGGGCGATGATTCACTGATCGAGGCCTCCGGTATCATAACGTTTGAGAACGCGCTTGAAGCGTTTCTCGCCCGCCAGAAGGGTCGGGCCAAATTGATGACCTTGAGTGTCGGAATGCGGGAGCTCATTCGAAAGTTTCGCCGAAAGGTCCTGGAAATGGAGGCCGTGGCAGATAGTAGCAGAGAAGAACTGGAGCAGCGGGTTGAAAGCGCCAAAGAGCCTTATGAAATTCTCAAGCGCAGACGCAAGCAGATCAATGAGAGGGTGATCGATATGCGCTCTGACTTTCAACGCGAAGTTTATCTTGCAGCCAAGAGTTTCTGGAGTGAATTAACCCCGCATATTGAAAGCTGGGCAGAAAAAATTGAGGTGGGACAACTTGCAATAGGGAATGCTGCAGGGGCCTTATGGACGAATGCATTAGAATCACTCCGAAGAAGGGCCCTGACTGCTCTGGGAGGAGGAATTGATAATCTGGCCGCTCCACCCGGGCAGCCGGAAGATCCGATAGAAAGATTTATTAGAGAGACCATAAAGGAGCTTCAAAGCAAGATCGACCGGCATCACAAACAGTGGAAAGAGGAGGAGCTGGCGCCACTTATTTCCAGGAAAATCCGAAAGCTGAAAGACGATCTGATCGAGGATTTAAAAAACTTTGAAGAATCCGTCCAAAGATTGCGCGCTGAAATTACCGGGATTCCGGTTGAATCCGGAAAAGCGCTGGACAGTTGGACGAATAACCTTGAAGAGCTCCTTCCGCGCATTCAGAGCGAGATCTCAGGGTTGGCTATTCTTGAAGCCAGAAAACTCCTAAATCCCTGGGTTCTCCTACGAGCGATTCTCCTGGGCGATGTGTTAAACCTCTGGAAAAGCATTGGTCAAAATCTGGCGGAGGCTATTAAATTAAGGGTGGCCGTTGAGCTTAAAAACCACCTTGATCTTTCAGCCCCGCAAAATGCCCAAAATCTGGCGGATCACATGGCTGAAAAGATGGAAGCACTCGAGCGCAATGTTGATGAAATTCTTAGAGGAGAGCTGGAGGATATTTCGCATCAGGTCAAAAGGTTTACCCATCTCAAGCAACAGGGTGAAGAGGCTTTTGAAAGGGAATTGTCCAAATGCAATGGCATAAGGGATCAGCTTGATGCCATCGACAGGGCTATAGATGATGAGGTTCTGAAGTTTTTGGATACCGATGTTCGCACAACGGGTGCTTCATCTGAAGACGAATCTAAAGAGGTGGATGATGAAAAGCTAAACTTTTTGCCAATTGATGGCGGCCCAGCAGAGGTTTCATCTGAAGACAAATATAAAGAGGCAACGGGTCGAAAAGTAATAGATAACACCCAAGGAGGCCCAAATCCCACGGGGAGCACTATATGATGGTTTTACAGGTTTAAGAAAAACCAATGCTCAGAGTTTTCGGGAGAATATACTAAGAGAAACGGTTAAACCTTCAGCGGAAAATATTATTAAAGAAAGAAGAGCGAAACAACCAGAAACCACGGAATGGTCCTGTAATTGGACTTCAAAAAAGCAAAGCTGCCATAATACGTCTGTCTACATTTCGCAATAATCCCACCTTACACTCGTAATTATAACCTGCTGTTATTTATACAAAATAATTTTTTAGAAAGATTTTAACTTTTTCAACAAAAGGCCGATATAGAATATGTATAATCTGGTTGCGCAGGTAGCCTTTATCGTCGTTTTCTGATCTGATGCCGTAATGAAAAATTCCGGTAAACCATCGCGCTTGAATTTTACACGCCCGATCTTCGGGAGATCGTTGTTTGCGATGTCAAAATGTGCCATGGACTTGATTCTATCCATAATTTCATTGGCGGTATCGTCGGGAACCGTCATGTACTCACGCCACACGCTTTCCATAAGAAACCACACGCAGCCTTTTTCAGCTGAGGCTATCGATTCGAAAAGAACTTCAGAGGCACCCTTTATAAAAGCTTCCCCGATTATGATATCAACAATGCCGGTTGAGTCGATGGGTTTTTTGTCCCAGACTATTGCTGTTAAAAAATCATCGATCTCCAACTCATTGAAAGCCCGGTTTATGAATGCCTCGATGTCCTTTTTAGTACCTGCCTTGAAAATAACCCATTTCGTCCTGAGCTCGGTTTTGACGGCCGCCCTTTTTTCTTCATCCAGAGGGTCATCCATTAAAACGACGATCCCGTTCTCGTCCCAGCTGAGCGGGACCCAGCATCCTTCCAGGAGCACAGATTTATCGAGGTCGGTAAAAATTTCCACGGCGATTGGCATCTGAGGATCGTAAGCAACAAAATCACCATTGAAGCCTTCACCGATCACCCGGCGTGAATAAAAATCAATAATCTGGCCCATAATAATGCCTCCCTTTAAGCCAATAGCCGTGATAACAGCGTAACGGCGTTAACTCACATTTTTTCAGAAGATAAATCGTCGCTTGATGTTATACTTCCAGTTTATCAGGGGGCTTTGACAGATAAGGTCCCACATTGTTCGGTTTGAGCGAATTTTTTGGCCGGATTCCTTCTTATTTCTTATCTTTGTGATAGCTGAATGTAAGCTACTTATACGGATGCGGTGGCGGGCTGCCGTAATGATAGGTTGTGTTGCCGTATGTCCACGATGACCCGCCTGTGACCGCACCGGTGCGCCGGTCGATGTAGGTGTGCGTCGTGATATTGCCGTTGGTTGTCGAATATCCGTAGTAGCCCGGTGTGCTGTGATAGGTGGTGTTCCCGTTCCGGATCGAGGACCCGCCGTAGGTCGCACCTGTCCGGTTGTCGACATATGTGTCTTGGGTTGTGCGGCCGTTTGTGGTCGAGTACTGGAAGTAATCCCCGGCCGCGCATTGCGCGGCGATCATAAAAACCGCAAACGTCATGATGGAAAAAGCCAAAATTTTATTCATTTTACCCCCTTCCTTAAAACCCTATTTTTGTTGCCATACAATAATCATTTTTAATGCGGCTTTCATCCTCCAGAGCGTTTAAAAGCATCTCATGGTTCAGTTCTTCCTTTGAACAAAATGAAAAACGGTCTCTTACGTTTTTGAAATCTCCCGGGGCGAGGGTAGGGATGCTCTTCAGTATGGTCTCCGATTTTTGATCCAGCGGTGTATCGATCAGCCCGGCCAGAAGCTTATCATAGAAGATCACGTTTCCTTCCGGCAGCAGAAAATCGAACTTCAGTTTGTGGTTGAACCGGCGGATCGAGGCCTCATCCAGGTCCTTCATGCGGTTGGTGGTGCAGACCAGGATGCCCCTGAAGAGTTCCATCTGGGTCAGGAACTCGTTGGTGAAGCTGATCTCCCAGGATCTAACAGCCCGGTCCCGGTTGAACAGCAGCGAGTCGGCCTCGTCGATGATCAGGATGGCCTCCTCGGCCTCGGCTTCCTCAAAAGCGTGTTTGATGTTCTTCTCTCCCTCCCCGACCCATTTGCTCTGCAGGTCGCTGACGCGTTTGCAGATGATTTCCCGGTCGAGGCGGTCGGCGATGTATCTGGCCATCTCACTTTTGCCGGTGCCCGGCGGCCCGTAAAAGAGCAGATTCATGTTCATGATCCGATCGTTCTTTGCGTCTCCCAGATAGGCGTCGAATTGCGTGATCTGCTTCATCATCGATTTCACGTCTCCGTTTAAATTCAGGCCGTCAAGGGAATAGACTTCCTCGATTTTATTTTTGTCTACAGGCTTTTCCCCGGAATTGGCAAGCGTCCGGTGTGCGTCCAATCCCATTTTCAGGGCCCTGTGGAACTGAATCCCGGACTTTGGCCCTGTCTCGATCGATTTTTTAACGGCCAGATCGATGACACCGGCGCTGACTCTGTAAATTCCGGCAAGAGCCTCGATCTTCTCGGGAGCGAAAAACCTTTCCACCCGGTTTTCTTTAATGATGTTTTCCCAGACCTGAATGCGCTGGCGGCGGTTAAACGGCTTGAAGTGCAGGCTGAATGCAAAGCGTCTCAGAACTGAGTCCTCGATGCCCCAGATGCTGTTGGTTATCCAGATCATCCGGGTTCCGGGTTTTTCCAGGAGCTCGTTGAGCCACCCTTTGTCCTGGGTTTCCCCGCGCATGAAAAAGGAAAACCGGGTGTTGAGCAGGTTGTCGGCTTCATCGACGATCACCAGCGAACCGGGGCCGGAGTTGGTCATGTTCAAACAGGCCAGGATGGCGGCCCTGCGGTTGCGGGTGGTGTTGACCTCGTCCCGCACGATCTCGTAAGCCGGCACCTTGAACTGTTCGGCCAGGCTTCTGGCAAAGCTGGTTTTTCCGGTGCCCGGCGGGCCGTAAAGCAGGACGTGGGTTGCCGTCCTGGATTTTTTCTTCAACAGGTTCAGAATGTGGTTTTTTTCCTCCTCTTCAATTAAAAAGTATTCCAGCGGCAGGCTGTTGCCGCTGTAAATTTTGGAATAAAATTCCTCGGAGAAATTCTTATCCGAAGGGTTCTGGAAAAGACCCAGGAATTTATCCTCCAGTCTGAGATCGTAGCCGTCCATTTCGAAAAATTCGATTTTTTTCAGCGTGCCGGTCAGAATTCTGTTCAGCTCGGCTTTACTGAGCCCGAGGACGTTGGTCAGGTATTTTCGGCCCATGATTTTGTTGCACTCCAGATGACCGACGAAAAATTCCTGGGCGGCTTCAAAAGTTGTTAAAACAAACAGGAAGATGACAAACTCCTGCTCGTGGTCGGTGAGGGCGAACATGCGTTTCAGGGCGGCTACATTTTTTTCGAAATCGGATTTTCCCCTGTAGCCGGGGCGCACGGCCCTGCCTTCCAGGAGGTTGAGAACGAGTTGCTGGAATTTTTTTATATTCGCTTTCTTCAGTTTTTTGAGTCTGGCGAAAACGAGATCAGCGTAATCGTCAAAATCATGAACGTTTTCCGAAAGGTTCCTTACAAATGAGTCTTTTTGTTCTGCGTTCAGATGGGAGATCAGAAACCGATCGATCCGATCGGTATTTTTCTCCAGAGTCCAGCAGAGCATTTTGACGGCTTCTTTGCTGAAAGAAGCGTAGAGCGTAAAATGCCTGTGAAGAAACTGGGCGGATTTTTTCAGAATAAACCTTTCGTTTTTATCCGCATCGTTATGGCTTAATTTGGAGCTAATCTCCTTATTGATCCACCGAATTGGCATAGATTTCTTTCCTCCATTGTCAGTTCTTGTAGAAAAGATAGCACAGGCCCATGACAGATCCGGTCAAATGGTTGTCAATTACATTGATTTAATTAAGTTGACGGTTCCAGAGCATCAATGCTGTAGCCAAGCTTCTTTAGTTCATCGAGTTGCCCTGCTGTCAGTTGCACCGTTGCCGGCACCGGCTCGATGATCCCTTCCCTGATTGCCATCTCCACCAGGCAGGCGTGATGGTTGAGCTCGATAATTTGATTGAGTCCGTGAACCATAATTTATCCCCCAATTTATCCTGAGCTATCTTAAAAATAGTAGATCACGCCCAAGAGTAAGGCGTGAGCCGACGCAAAATCGCAGTCCCGCCGACGGCGGGATGAGCAGTACCTTTTAAGGAGGCTCATGATGCACCTTCGTGTAATAAAATAGGAGCAAATCCCGCTTTGCGGGACAACACAGCTATTGGGCGTTAGATGCATTTTTAGGATAGCTCATCGTAAAGCTTTATCACTTTATTGCCCTTGTTTTTGTAAATCGATTTCTTCATGAAACGGCCCTCCGGGGTAACCACCCAGTCTTCACCGTTGATCACGATCCGTTTTGGATGCTCCAGATCGTAGGGCTCCAATCGCTCTGCGATTTCCTTCGAAGAAAGCTCGCTGCAGCGAATGCTTTCCGTTACGTCAGTCACGATCGTAAACGGGGATGATAGGGCTTCATCGAGACAGGGATACGGCCCACGAAACCCTTCATAGTCGGAACATGTCCAGTAGTAGCCTCTGAATTTGTAAACGATTTCACAGCCGCCTCCGGCACAGGGGCCCCCGCTGTCCCATTGCAATCCGTAAACAATTTCGCCTTTTTCTATGATTAATTCCGGTGATATCTCATCGTGGTTTCCGTCATCAGATTTTTTCATTTTTTTCTACCTTCCTTCTGCATACCAGACGTAAAGGGCGCCGTGCGCGTATCTGGCTTTTAACCAGTCCACACCAAGATCCACGTGATTGCGCCGATCGACTTTGTCGACCATGCTCTGAACCATCGAGTAAGATGCGACGTCGAGGAACATGAAATCTTCGTCCATGACCAATCCGCTGGTGATAAGGTCATTGACCGCCTCATTGATTTCACTGCCCATGTCGCACCATACGGTAATGAAATCGTTGCAGGTTGCCCCGTAATTCTTCATGAAGCCCGGTATGCCGCCTTTGTAGTGTTTTGCCAGCGCCTCATTGCGGATTACCAGGGTGTAAAAAGCACATCTGAATTTCTCCTCCTTGCTGTGCACCACGTAAAGCTCCATAAAACCCTCCTCGTATAGATTTTCAGCGCAAAGGCATAGGGGTCACGAAGTATATCTATCTAACTTTTATGGTTCTCTGTGATCTCTGTGCGCTCTGTGGTTAATATTTTTTGCGTCTCCGCGTCTTTGGGTGAGGCACTTCCCAACAGCAAATTTCAAAAAGCAAAAGCCTCCCGGAGGGAGGCCTTGACCCGTTTGTCCCGTCGACCTCATGGTTCCCCTTGCGGGCTGGCTTTGGCACCTTGCGGAAGCAGGCTGCCGGGCGGTCACAGGGCCAGGTCCCTCGCGCCTCTCTTCATGATTATTTTGACCTGAAGTGAGTGTTTAAAAATTGAAACGCTCTTTTTAAGTCTATTTTAAGTATACCATCCCCTTGTGACAGATCCGGTCACAGGATCGATTTTTACGGTCATTGATTTGTCTCTCCGGCGCATTCGCTGCACAGATACCCCTTATCTGCGGGAACGATCGGCTTTTCCAAAAACCACAGGGGGTAGTGGTAATCGTTCGCTATTCCTGTCGCGCAGACCGATTCTCCGCATCGGCAGCATTCGAAAAAAAGCTGCAAATGAACCTTGCCCATCATCTTTACATTGATATCCAGTTGTGCCGTCATTTGAATTTAGAGTCTTTCCTTCACCACGAAGAAACAGAGCTCAAGAAAAAATATCTTTTTCATATGTTTCCGGGCTTTCTATGTGTCATTCGTGCACTTCGTGGTTAATATTATTTAACCTTTGCGATTTGGCGCCTTTGCGTGAGGAACCCTCGAGCTCGATCTCCATACGCTTGCGCCTGCTCGACGCCAGAATCCCCAAATTTTCACGGTACTTTGCCACGGTTCGACGGGCAATGTTGATACCTCCAGCCTGCAGAATCTTCGCGATTCTCTCGTCGCTCAGCGGTTTTGCGGCGTTCTCGGCCGCAACGATCCGTCTGATTTTTTCCTGCACAACCGCGGAGGAAACCGCTTCACCGTAATTCGTTTTAACGTGGCTGGTGAAAAAATACTTCAATTCGAAGATTCCGTGCGGCGTGTGAGCATACTTGTTCGACGTTACCCGGCTGACGGTGGATTCGGCCATCTGGATGTCTGCGGAGACATCCCTCAGCACCATCGGCCTGAGGCGCGATATTCCTTTTTCGAAAAAGCCGCGCTGGAATTTCAGGATGCTTTCCATAACCCGGTAAATGGTTCTCTGGCGCTCGTGGACACTCTTGATCAGCCACTGCGCGGAGCGCAGTTTGTCCCGGAGGTAATCACCCGCTTCCTTCTGGATGGCGCCGCCGTTTCTCACTGCATTACTGAAAAAAGAGCTGATGCTCAGCCTCGGCAACCCGCTGTTGTTCAGGCTGATCGCAAATTCATTCTTGATTTTGAAGACGAATATATCAGGTTCGATGTATTGGGGGGGCTCATCACTGAACTGCCTCCCCGGCCGCGGCTCTAAAGCCGTGATGGCCTCAGCGGCCGATATCACATCCTCCGGCTTTGCCTTGAGCGCCCTGGCGATGGATTTGAAATCTTTTTTTCCCAGCAGCTCGAGGTGGCTGGAAATGATTTTGCGTGCCAGCGTATTCTTTGCACCCTGTCGTTCGAGTTGCAGCAAAAGGCATTCGCGAAGGTCTCTCGCGCACACCCCCGGGGGGTCGAAGGTCTGCATCACGGACAGAACCTGTGTCACTCTGTCCGGCTCGCAGCTGCCCATTTCAGCAATCTCTTCAACCGAAACCCTCAGGTAACCGTCCCTGTCCAGACTGCCGGCAATCAGACTGCCGATTTCTTCTTCTTCAGCCGTCGGCGAGGCCACCAAAAGCTGCTCCAGCAGGTGCCCGGTCAGGGTTTGCCTGCGGGCCGTGTAGGTTTCAAAGCTGTTGAGCTCTCTGGCTTCGGTTTGCGAGGAACTTTTTGAGTAACCATATGGGTTGAGGTAGTCGTACAGGCCGCTCAAATCATCGATTCGGTCTTCCGCCTTTGATTCGGTCGCTTCCTCCAGCGCCGGGTTTTCTGCCAGTTCCTGTTGGATCTTCTCAACAAGCTCCACCCGTGACAGCTGCAGCAGTTTGATCGCCTGCTGCAGCTGCGGGGTCAGGACCAGCTTGTGGGTCAGGATCGGTTTTTGTTGCAGATCGAGAAACATGTCGTAAACGTCCCTTTCCTTTAGTGCCGCTGGCTTGATTTCATTAAGGCATTTGTTTCTGGGGTATCGGATCCGGCCATCTTTTGGCCGTTCGCTTTGATGGTGCTCACGACCTCTTTGAGATCTGAAGACCGGTCATCTGCAATTCTGTAGGTCGATAAAATGTCGCCGTGCGCCGCTTCAGATTTTATGCGATCAAGAGCGATGGTCTGATTACCCTCTGTCATAAATACCACGAACGGATTTTCGATGTCTGTCTCGACATTCCGGATGAGGTCCTGAAGGTTGCGAATGGACTTTCCATTGACTGCGACGATGCGGCTGTCGATAAGGTCGTCGTAACCGTTGTTGAGGTTGGACGCCAGAACCTTGGTAATGATGACAACCTCCTCGCCCTCCTGACTAAGCTCTCCGTCCACGAAATACGTGAGCAGATTATAGGGGGCATCATCCGACCAGTCATCTCCCCAGGATAAGAGGTAGTTTAAGGTAAGGGGGCAGAATACCAGCCCGCCGTACACATAGTATGTCGGTTGAACATCATACTTTCTCATCGGCACCAACCGGCCGCTACGGGTGTTTTTATCCAGCATAAGTCTAACGGTTTCCAATCGGTTCTGTCGCAGAATCTCGTAAACCAGGTTTTCTCCGATCTGACGCTGCTTGACGTAGAAATCACAGCCCGTTCGCTCTCCGGTGCGAAATTCGACCGTGCCGTCATCTGCAATCCTGTGTCCATCGATTGCCAGGAGCACGTCGCCGGCAAAAATTTTACCTTCTGCCGGTGAACCGGTTGTGACCGCTGAAACCAGGACCCCGGATTGATCTTTATTAAGGCCGAACATCCGTTTAAGACTTTCGTTTTCCAGAGGCTGAATTCTGATGCCATCTTCAGGGAAACCGTCGTAGCGCCCGTCCTCCATATCGATCAAAAAGTGGTCGATAACCGGCGCTGGGACCATGTAACCGATGTTCTGGGACTTTTTGCGGATCTGCATCACGACTCCCACAATGCGGTCGCCTACCAGAACCGGTCCGCCGCTGTTGCCCGAATTTATGGCTGCATCCAGCTGGCCTGCCAGCAGGTAGGTCCAGCTGTGAGCGTATCTTTGCATTTCGATGCGTGAAATTACGCCCTTGGTGGTGCTCAGCGAATCGCCGCCTTCGGGGAAACCGCATACGATCACTTCCTGCTCAATTTCTGGCAATTCGCCAAGCCTGAGCGGTTTTACGCCCTTGAAAAATGCCGGCTCATCAACGCTCAGCAGGGCGAGGTCGGCCTCATGGGAAACAGCAACAACTTTTGCCGGGTGTTTTTGAGACCGGCCGTGCAACCGCACCATAATAAAGGTGTGGTCGCTGACCACGTGGGCGTTGGTCAGGATCCTTTTGCCTTCGATGATGCACCCTGAACCGCTGAACGCTTCGGGACCTTTCATGTTCCAGGGATTGTCGTAATCGGGCTCGTTCTGCACACTGTAGATTTTGACCATAGAATCACGCACATCGGTTGCCGTAGATGCCTTACACGGCCAGACAATCGAAAGGGTGGCGATAAAAAAAAGAATGTAAAAAAGGAAGAAAGCAATTTTCGAAACACTCAAAGTTTTGACGTTCATGATCTGTCCTGCTCCTTTCTTGTTGTATTTTTTTAACCAGAACATAACAGGGCCCCGTGACAGATCCGGTCACAGTTTTTAATCTTCTCAGTGGATAAATTATAGCCAGATGGATTTTCCTGATTTTTGGATAACTTTGGGATTCCAGCTTTGAACCTTGGGCTTTATTTAAGGTGTTATTAACCTTATTTTAATCTGCGCTAATCTGCGAAATCTGCGGATAAATTATATTCTAACCAGGCTATTCAATCTGAGGCCCCTTTGAGCGTTCAGCTTTGAGCCTTGAGCTTTGAGCTACCAGCTATGAGCTGGCGCCATAGGCGCCGTGACCCCATCTGTCACCCCCCTCAGCTAAAATGATTCAGAACTAAACGGGTAAACGGCCAGCCGGCCGACCCGACACCCCGGAGGAGGGTTTCACCTATGAAATCGATGAACGAAAACCAGACCAGTGGATTTTTGACTTTTCTGAAAAAAAGAATCGAAAGGCATTATCAGAGTATGTCCGGAGCAATGCCGAGGCACAGGGTGCTGATTAAGACCGAAAGGGCCGAGGCCGAAGTGATCCTGGAGACTTTTTTGAAAATATTGAACGGGGAAAATTAGAGAAACGGTGATATGCAGGCGCGATCCTGTTTCACAAATTTTCCTATTTTATCAATATGCTGTTTATGCTGCCCAGCAGTTCCTCGAGTGTCGCCGGCTTGTGAAGCAAACCGTCGGCCCCGATCCGGACCGCGTCCTCAAAAGTGTAGCTGTGATAGCCGGTCATAATGATGACATTCGAATCATATCTGTCTTTGATCAAGCGGGTAAGCGCGATGCCGTCCATACCCGGCATCCTTATGTTGGTGATGACCAGATCCACTCCGACGCGATTTAAAATTTCCAGACCCTCCCCGGCCGAAGATGCGGCGTGCACCTCAAAACCTTTTGCTTCCAGGTAAGCCTTGCAGATCCGGCGAATTAAATGTTCATCGTCGACAATCATCAGGGTGGCTTTCCTCTTCCATGAATCTGATCTTTCAGTCCTGATTTCTGCGTTTTCGATCATTCGGTTTGCTCCTTTTGCTTTTATGGTGCCCGTCGATTATTTCGACGATCATGTGAACACAATATCACGTCCCCATGACAGATCCGGTCAAAGCGCCTCTGGCGCCGGCTCAAAGCTCATAGCCCGGTGGCCGGCAAGATTAATAATGGGACACAGATGCACACAGATATCCACGGATAAAATTTAAATTCAAATTAATAAAAAAATCTGAGTTTATCTGCGAAAATCTGTGTCCTAAAAATGCATGTCTATCAAGGTTACCCGCAGACCTGTCCGCCAATCTTTTTGGAGGATTACGCAGATTACACAGATTATAAAAAATAAATAAAAAGCATAAGGCGTGGCGGGCTGGATTGCGTGAAACCCTTGCTACCATCTCGACCTATTTTAATTGGATTTTTTCTTAGCGCCCTGGCGGCTTTGCGTGAGGTGTGTATTCAGGTCTTAAGTTTTGCCGGTATTTCGCCGATATTACATAAGAACAGGTATTTTCATCCAAAATAAACGGTCGCCCGCAAAAGGCAAAAAATGACAGTATCTTATCTGCCAGAATCCGGTTCTCTGTTAACCGGGGTCAGGGACCCCGGTACCGCTGACCTGCAGCAAATCGAGGAGTTCATCGACGGCGGAGATTTCCAATCCGCCGGAGCCGATTTCCAGAATTCCAACGAGCCGGCCGTTGACGCTTTCCACAAATACTTTGACGAGATATCTGCAATCTCGCTCCTTTCAAACAGTGAAGAAAAAAAGCTGGCAAAACGTGTGCAGGATGGGATCCAGGCCCGCACAGAGCTGGAACAAAATGAGGTGCATGGCCGGAAGGCTGAAAAATTGAAGAAGCTCGAGGCCCGGGGCAAACTGGCCGCGCAGCTGATGTTCAAGGCAAATCTGCGGTTTGTTGCCTATCTGGCAAAGGATTACAGCGGGCTGGGCCTGAATATTCTGGATTTGATCCAGGAGGGAAACATCGGGCTGCTGCGCGCCGTTGAAAAGTTTGACCACCGTCGGGGAACAAAATTTTCCACCTACGCCGCCTACTGGATTAAACAGGCAATCAGCCGGGCAATTGCCCGGCAGGCAAACATCGTAAGGGTCCCTGAGCACGCGCTCCAGTCAGTCAACGATATCAAAAGCGTTCGTCGCTGGCTGGAGGAGGAGCAGGGCAGGGGGGCGGACTCTGCGGAGATTGCGCTGGAGGTGGGTCTTCTCTCTGAAGAGGATGTCAAAAAAATTAAAAAAGCGCTTGCCGGGAAAAAGCGCCTGGACCCTTCTCTGGAGAAACGCTGGCAGGCGGCCGCGGACAAAGTCGACGGTTTGATCGGCATTAACCGGAATCCGATATCACTGGAAAGGCCGGCAGATCCTGAGGAAGGCCGTTCGCTGGAGGAAGAGCTGGGGGACGAAGCCAACCCCGACCCGCTCGATGTCGTCTACCGCGAACAGATCAACACCAGGCTCTGTGAAATAATGGGCGCCCTGGGCGAGATGGAATGTAAGGTGCTGCAGATGCGGTTCGGCCTGACAGACGGCGGTGAAATGACAGTTGAAGAAGTGGCAGACGAACTGGGTCTGAAACCCGAGCGCGTCCGGCAATTGGAGAAAAGGGCTCTGCGCAGTTTGCGTCACCCCGATATCAGCATTCAGTTAAAAGAACTTCTGAAATAAATCGCATAATTTAATAAGTGAAGGATGTCCCTGTTTTCCTACCTCAACTCATCCGAAAGGTATTTTCTGGCCCACTGTTCATAGACGTTTTTGGCTTTTTCAAAATCCAGTCCCCAGCAATCGGAATGGAATTTTACCTCGATGTACAGGAATTCGTAATACCTCGCGGATGATGAAATTATGTTTCCGTCGATAAAATGGTGAGTTTCACAGTCCTCTATCAACTCCCTGATGGCCTCTTCTTCACTCATGTTTTTATACGGCAGGGTGCAGTATTCGGACGGCATTTTGCTCCATGCCTCCGCGTGGGTCTTACCGGTAACCACTTCACCGTTTGGAAGTTTGTAGGCGGCCGACGCCAGACGCTCTTCCCCGCCGTCATCCGCCGAACCTGAATCAGAATAATTTTCAGAGCCGCAGGAAGGACAGAGAACATCATTTTCCAGGGTGATCAGCCAACCGTTCTTTTTGATTTCAAGGGCAGCATCGTCGGGATGGGTGCCGAAGAAACTGCCGTAGTGCATATCGGCGTCGAGCTCTTCCCGATATTCCTTTGCACAGCGGTCACAGGTTATTTTGTAAACAATGCCCATTTTCCCCCCGATTCCATAGCCTGTTTTATAATTTCGGATCCCAAGCATTCCCCCAGTCCTGTAATGATTATACGCCGCCTCCGTGACAGATCCGGTCACATTCCTGAAGGCACTATTAAATATCAACGTTTGAGGTTTTAGATCGGATGTTAATAGCTCAGAAAAGTCGGGCTTTTCCGGGAAGGATTCGTTCAGGGATGCTGAGCTCAGCTATTGTATTTCATTCGAAAAATAACTTGTATGAATAGCTTACAATGCTCACAATGTAATACCATAAAATACACTGGAGGAAATGTATGAGCAAGGCCATCTCAGTACGGATCCCGGACGATCTGGCTCTAAAATTATCTGATATTGCAAAAGAAACAGAGAGATCCAAGTCTTTTCACGTCCAGAAGGCGCTGGAAGCTTATCTCGCCGAAATGGCCGACTTTCAGGTTGCGTTGGATCGGTTGAATAATACATCTGATCCGATTGTCACCACAGCTGATATGAGGAAAGAGCTTGAGTTATAAAATCGCATTCAAGAAGTCGGTGTTGCGTGACCTCAGGAAGATAGACAAAGTTCAGGCGGAAAGGATTTTAAGCAGAATCGAAGAACATCTGCCTGATAAGGCAGACAGCTTCCCGTCTTTCACAGGGAAATTCAAAGGTCTGAAAAGATCTCGAGTCGGCGACTATCGCGTTATCTATACCATTATCGAAAGCACAGCCCTTATATTGAGAATCAGTCACCGACGCGAATCTTAAAGGTAGGTTGCAATTCTAAATCTTTTCCGCCACAATTTGTGCTGCTTGCAGTGGGATACCCGAAACGTACATGATTCCCAGAGACAATAAAGATAGCAGAGAGAGGTGACCGGTTATCTTATGTCGAAAGGTAACGATATCGTCGTTTTTATCTCCACCCGAAACTCGACCTGCGGAGAATGCGGGCAGAAGCTCGGGCGCAGAGCCTGGATTACGTTGGACCGCGACAAGAACGCGCTTTGCCTGAACTGCGCGGATCTGGACCACCTGGTGTACCTTCCTTCGGGCGATGCTGCGCTCACCCGCCGCTCCCGCAAGCACTCCGGGTTATCGGCAGTGGTCGTGCAATGGTCACGCGCCCGCAGACGCTATGAACGGCAGGGCCTGCTTGTCGAAAACGAGGCGCTGGAGCGTGCTGAAAAGGAGTGTGCTGCCGACGAGGGTGCCAGAAAACTTGCCCGTGAAAGGGCGGCAGCGCGTCGGGCGGAACTGGATCTGGAATACGTTCACAGCTTTGCAGGTCGTGTGCGCGAAATATACCCTTTTTGCCCCGCCAAAAGAGAGCACCTTATCGCCGAGCACGCCTGCCGGAAATACAGCGGTCGCGTGGGCCGGAGTGCCGCAGCCAAAGCACTGGACGAAGAGGCGGTGCGGCTTGCCGTAACTGCGCATGTCCGGCATGCGGAAACGAATTACGACGATATGCTTTTAAAAGGAGTCGATCGGCGGGAAGCGCGTGAAAATGTGTATTCAAAAGTTTCTGATATAATTGATCGCTGGAAGCACGGCGAATACCAGGATTAAAGCACATATCCCCAAATTGCGTTTTTTTTGAACCCACGTCTAATTATATTTGCCGGCCAGCACGTCCCGAATTCAGATACCCCGGCATTCTTGCAGCCACAAAGAAATTTATAATTTTACCGGCTCATTATATTAATCTTTACACAAACGCAATAATGCGGCCCCTATTTTACATGAGCCTGTCTATCAAATTATTAGAATCCATCTCAAAAATGTGGATCAGGGTTCAGGGCCCCGCTGAAGCGGGATTACATGTCTAATCTAAACAGATTGAGGTATGCATCAAGGCGCTTACCGATTCTAAAGCGGAGTCCCGCCGTAGGCGGGATGAGCGTTTATTTTGGATCGGTTTGCAACACCGCCGTGGGCCCTTAGACACCTTTTTGAGATGGGTTCTAGTTCTCCTTCGACCCCTTGCGTTTCAACAGCTCCCAAAAGGGTACCGCCGTCAGGCCTCCGATGACACCGCCAACATAGCTGGGCAAACCGAAGCCGAATAGTCTGTGCCAGATCAGATCCGCAACAAGACTGGTAACGACAATTACGATTATCGTGAATAACAGGCGCTGCCAGAGTGGCATCTGAAACCTCCTTATAATTGTATGTGGTATCCTGTAATACAGCTTTTGAAAATTATCTGCAAGCCCACGACGTATTACTTGAATTTTGTATGAGTTGGAGGCTTCTATATTAGAGTGAGTTGCCTGTCCTGCATAGCTCGACAGAGCGATGCAGGATCGCTTTCCAGCTTAACTTATCCAGTTAAATACATCCAAGATGTGGAGCGAAGTGGACTTGTCCGCCAATGTTTATGGAGGATTTAACAGGTAACTGGCAGAGGTTTATTAAAATGTGGAAATAGGATGAACGTCCCGCTTTTTACTTTTATGTATAGCTTAACTCTGTCTGTCCAGGAAGAATCTAATGGATCGATTTTACAGATACGTTCCTGTTCGGCCAACTCGTCGGAATCATCAAAGTGTAAGTCGATTCCGAACCATTCCGGGTTCTTTTCCAGCTGACACTTTTGATTTTGCTCCTCTCTTTTTCGGTCGTGAACGATCTGATTGATCACACCGTCCACCGAAATACCGCAGTCCTGAAACCAGGAACCTAAATCCATCCAGCCCCTGTATGAGTTCGTGTAAATCCAGATTTCATGGTTTTGCTCCCGGATCCATTTAAACAATTCAACGGTTCCCTTTCTGAGGCGCTCTTTTTCTCCGCGAAAGCCTGCCAGATCAGGTTCGACTTCCCAATCGATGTTTTGTGAAATTAGTGTTTCGTCCAGATCGAATGATATGCGCATAATTTGATGTTAGGAATACCCATGAGCGAAAGAATTAATTAGATTCATGATCTTCATCGCCCGATTGAGATTGATCAGAGCTGAAATTTTTGCTCTTCGCCAATTTTATCATTTCGTCATATAATGCATCGTAGCCATCCGGTTCGTACAATTTGTCACCCAGTTTGGCCTGTTCGGCCCTGATTCGCCTGTGCTCTTCCCGGTGTTCTCTTGTGTAATCCAGAAACTTTTTTAATGATTCGTCCGGCATTCTGTAATTGAACATATCGTAGTCGTATGACCTGCTGTATGCGGCAGGGTGCTTCGGCCTTTCGTTTTCAGACCCGTCTGGGCCGGTGTTGTCGCCGTCATCTCCGTCTTCGAACAACTCGGAAAGGTCGTCGTAGGGTATCCCGGAATAAGATTCGGGGATGCCGAGCATCTTGAGGATAATGTCCGGAATGGTGGTCGAAAAGTACGCGTCCCAGGCATCGTCCTCGAGCCTTGCCATCGCCCGTCCTACACTGTGCACCTCCTTGATCAAATCGATTATGAATCGTTCCTCGATCTGCCATGCAGTCGAAGATTCGCCCTCTCCTGTTTGTGTCTTTGCGCTGTAAAAACCATCGCTGTTTTCCCGTATTCCGGCCAGGATTTCCCCGATCAGGTTTTCGCTGAGAAACACCTCGGAATTAAAGAGGTAGGAGTAGGGTCCGGCATCAAAACCTTTAACCCCGTCACCTGAAATCCCCTCACCGCCAGACTCGCCGCTCACTGATGGCTCCGCTGAAGTTCCATCAAGCCCCAGCATGCCCAGCGTGATCTCTGCCAGCCTGCTGGAGAAGTAAGGGCCGTATGCCTTCTCGTCAAATTGCAAAAGCGACTGCCCCAGCCGGTTGATTTCATATATGAGCTCGATAACATGATCTTCCTCAACTTCCCATATAACCATAATTCATCCCCTTTGTTTAATTTCGCCGCTGGCGATTGGTTATTTTTGACTTTCATCCGGAAAGTCAAAAAAAAAAGAAAACCTGTTAATCCTGTAAATCCTGTCCAAAAAATAAAAGTCTACAATAGATCTTTAGACAAAATTTCTTCAAAAACCGGATAATCATCAATTGTCAGACACAACCAGATTAATTTAACAGAGCTGTCAGGGCACCTCGTCCAGAACGAGGCCACCGCATTCTTAAAGGCACGTGCGCAAACATCCCGGGGGATCATAAAAAGGCCGGTGCTGATTGCCGGAAAGGCTATGGAATCCCATTCCTTTGTGTGTGCGATGCCCAGGCAGCTCATCAATGTCGCTTCAATTTTTGCCTGCTCATCGCCGTCCCCCATGCGGGGCCCCACGGCGTGAACAACGCCCTTATACGGCAACCTGCCTGCCGTTGTTACCACCGCTTTCGTTACGGGAATGCGGCCGTATTTTTCGATATATTTATCGCAGTGGTCATCGATCTTCGGCCCGCCCTCATTTGAAATAATCGCAGCCAGCCCGCCGCCGTGAGACAAACCGGAGTTGGCCGGGTTTACGATCGCGTCCACATTCGCTCCCAGCAGGTCGGAAATACTGACCTTAAACACACTGCCGCCATCAAATTTTTTGCTGAATTCCATATTAGCCTCCCTAATATTTATCTCCGAAAATCGAGATTTCTTGAGCAATTTAAGATTATGTCAGAGTACCGCACCCCTTTGACAGATCCGGTCACAGTTCAAATCACTTTTAAGATTCAAATTTTTTGATGGGAGTAAAATTTAATCGGCGAAACAGGGAGGGATTAAGGTTCGATCATCAGACCTGATTATTTTTAGAAATCTGCGTTAATCTGCGTAATCTGCGGATGAATTATAATCTAACCCATCTATTTAATCTGCGGACCCCTTTGAGCCTTCAGCTGGCGCCGTAATCGCTTACCATGGACCGCATACCTTATACCGCTTTTAACCTGTCTGTGTGTGTCCGTAGCTAATTTTACTTTAACTTATATGTCTAATCTGCGTTAATCTGCGTAATCTGCGGATGAATTATAATCTAACCCATCTATTTAATCTGCGGTCCCCTTTGAGCCTTCAGCCTTGAGCTATGAGCTGGTTCCGTAAGCGCTTTCCCTGTGCCGTATACCCTATACCTTATACCGTTTTTTACCTGTCTGTGTGTCCGCGTATGGCCTGCCGCGGCATAGTTTTAACGAAGACGGGTCTGTGACTAATTAAAATTCTGCAATCCGCAATCGCCAATCCGCATTCGTCCTTATGACCCGATCTGTCACACCTATTTGATAAGATATTATCAGTCGAGGTTTAAAGCTCATGCTCGAATACCCTAAAAAAGAAAGGAAAAAATGCGCTCAAAGATTCACACAAAAATTGATGGGCAACAGGTTGAGGGGGAGATTACGCACCGCTCTGCGAGTGACATCAGCGTTAAAATAACCCATCCCCATCAGGACGTTTCCAGAGGGCTGCACATCCCGTATTTTGCAAGACCTTATGCAAGCTTTGACTCCGATTACGGAGATAAAACTGCAAAAGATCTGTTAAAAAGTATTTATCGTATTTGTACATTTCTATACAAAAATATGGATTCTTTGGTTGATGAATATCTTAAATTCAAAAAGAGGGTAAAATTTCTGGAGGCCAAACGTGTATCTGAGTATGTCTTTAAGAGCAGGCGAATTCAGCTTCGAAAAAAACTAAAAAGTAGCGAAATAGATAACTTAGAATACCAGAAACGCCTTGCCCCGATCAGAAAAGAATACAAAAAATTTGAGCGCAAAAAGAATCTGATCTGGAATGGATTTTTTGAAGAACATTTTCCGATGATCGTACCGGTAACCACAAGAAAGGATATTTTAAGGATTTTTGAAAAAAATATTCGTGCGGCAGATAAAGATCCGGATCGAAGCGATTTCTTCGTCATCCGGAAAAAAATGGCAATGCGTGAACGGGTGCTTCACTGTAATGCGTATTTCATCCACCCTTATAAGGGCCAGGTAATTTATGTTCCCCGCAGTCACATATCGCTTGTTATTTCTCACCCTGAAAAATTCCACCTCAGTTTTGATTATATAAAAACGATTTACAAAAAATATGAAGAAAAGATCGGCCTGGAGGGCAGGGCCAGACGGGAAATATTATTGCACCTGATCGATCGGGGCTTTATCAGGATTAGAAAATATAAAAACCATTGGAAAGTGAATGTTAAGGATCTTTATAGTGATACCGCAGCCATATTCCTGCACAGGTGGGCAAAGTCGATAATGGCAGCGACAAATGATTTTCATATCGAAGTTATTGTTGAACAGCGAAACGGTGTGGTCGTCGAAACAGACCTAAGAACACTGGCCTCATATGAATTTGCCGGCAGACCAAAAAGCCGGATTCAGGCAACGGGTTATATGCCCGTTCCGTTTCTGATGATAGACGAGGTAGAGCCGGGTCCATTTTTCTCCTAAACAAAGATAACCAAGGCGACCCGGATCGCTCGCAGAACGCCGACGAGCAGAAAAAATCAATTATTAAGTCTAAAATAATTTAACCGATATAATATTACATAGAAAATAAATTATGGAGGCAAAAATGTCGCAATCAAGATTTTCAATTTTTAGATCGGTTAAACCGGAGCCTGATACGACAATAGAGCTGCGGATGCCTAAAACCACAATGCGGGCTCCAACCTATGTGCCTTATGTAGTAGATAACCTCTGGGAGTGGAAAAGGCCCAAGAGCTATCCATGTAGAAGGTTTTCGGTATATGCCAGCCCACAAGAATATTTGGCAAAGGAATCCGGACCGGAAGGCGGAACTGTTTATAAGGTCGAATTCAAAGGGAAATTCAAGCTCTGCCAGGTCAAAGGCTGGAGTGATTCCAGGAAGCATCCGGACTGCCGTAGTTTAAAAAAGGTGCTGACGAAAAGGTTGGGACAAAATTGGATTGATGGCAAACTTTCGGAGAAAGAGGAACTCGGAAGGCTCTGGATTCCATGTCTCACCAGGGATGAAATGAATTATTTGTTTGGGTCTAATGAAAATCTGAGAAATATTAGAGATGAAGTCTACAATGCCATCACGTATTGGAATGATGTCGCCTTAATTAAAAACGGTAATCCTCTTCCCGATCCGGAAGGCGAATTATTTTTCGAAGCCGAGGACGGCTACTATCTTGAAAAATAGAAAGATCCATTTTTTATAATAATTCGGGAGTCAATGATGAGCAAGAAATTCGATAACGTACCTGTAGAGGAAGATACAAGGATGTTGTTTCGTAAAGAAACAAAACTGGATAAATATGATGTCTTATATGAGCAGTGGAGCTGGGATGGCATTTATGCAGAATCAATCATTTTTGCGAACGATGATATTTCAGGATTAAGTGATGAGGAGATTGAACAGGAGGCTCGCAAATCACCACTGATACAAGAGGGATCCGGTATCACATTAAAGAGATTAAAAGAATTTACATTTGTGAATTTTAATTTTGAAACCACCTGAGTTGATCACCAGTATCGTTCCAATTAATATATAACGGAGGCAGAACAGAAAGCCCGGAACCTGCTAAAAACGCAATAAATCAACTACGTCCGTCCGAATAGGGAATTGAATGGTGGATTCAAATTCACCAGTGATCCCCATTCCAATTCCTCTTAGCTTAATTCTTTGGGTAATATTTATAGTCATATACCCAATCAGTTGCAGGCGGCCTCGGTACATAAAGTAAAAATTTATTTAGTTTTTTAATATCGTTTTTTTCATAAATGTAAAGAGGGCGATACAAATACTTGGTAGTCGGCACTGTCACAGTCGGTTGCATAAGATATTCGCAGTAATGATCTTCAGCAGCTTTTGTCACCTGCTGTTGGAACTCCTCGAATCCCATTGCATCATAATTGGGCAGATACCTTTCAAGCGCATCTCTCCCGGCAGGTCTTTGTAACCACTCCTTAAATGGTTCATGGTCGGATGGATCCCATTTGAAATCATGACCAACATTTATAGAAATCCCCCGATTTTTCGAAATTGATACCTCATATTGCATTTGTCTGCTTAAGGAGGCTTGGACATAGTCAATACCAGCCTCAATTGCAACGCCTATCTCTTCGGACCAGGTTTCCGTTTTCGTAACGTTAAAACTCCATGATTGGTGCCTAATTTGCTCATAGGTGGTTGCACAGGATATCTTTGGGCCAATCTCAAAGGTCATTTGTTCACCTTCTCCTAAATTCTCCAAGTGAATAAAATGTTCCTTTTGTTTGACAAAATTCACGGTAGTGTAGACAAGTTTTGATTCGCCTGTGTCCCCATTAGTGATTTTGCAACGAATCTTGTAAGCGCCATAGGGCAACAACTCGAGATACGCGTGGTCGGTATCATCAAATCGCAATTCTGTTTCCGATCTCTCAGGATCTATAAATTCAGCAGCGATGAACTTACCGTTAGAGATTTTATCCGTCCATTTATCTGAACGAAGGTCCTTGATACTCCATTTAAAATGTGGCCGTTTCCATTTCTCTGTATCATAACGCAAATGTAATTTTATATATTCTACTTTATCCCAGAAGCTATTATCATCAATAGCAAAACTGGTGTTAAGTTCTATATAAGGTTCCTGTAAATTGAAATGGAGCACAACCGGAATATGAAATAGAAGATTTGCGTCCTTCGTAACGCTCAAAGATACAGCGTCTTCTCCATTACCAAAAATTACGCTTTTAAATTCTTTGTGGTTGAGATTGGTGCCTTTTTTGATACCGAGCCAAAGAACATAATCGGAGGGAATCTGAGTTAGATTTGATTCGATCTCAGCTTGAAAATAAATCGGTTCCTTTTCATTATAGCACTGGCCGTTAAATAGCTTGACCACATTAATATCTACTTGTTTAGGTAATTCAATAGCGTATAGAGACGGCACAGCCAGCAAAAAAATTAAAAAAATCAATGTTTGCGTCTTAATATAATACTTTTCTTTGTACATCGTAACCCCTTAAAACAACCCCTGTTATTCGTTTCTATACTCACTTTCTTTTTAAAAAGTGGCTTTTTCGTCAGTTACGGGGTAGTTTTAGCTTTTTAGTGGAAACTTTTACTGGGTAGACAATTTCCTTCTTTCCCTCCATCCATTGCACAATCAACGGCTTAAAACCTATTTGTCGTCTTTGCTCGTCAATCTTATATAGACCATTTAAAACTGACTGCACCTCACATTTCGAAAGTCCATTACGGATCAGTTCACGATCAACACTACCTGTCTTCTTTATTACCTCTTCTAAAACTTTTCCGTTTGACCACGCTTGAGCATTTAGATACACCGGGATTCGGCTATATCTTTTTTTGAATCTCTCTACAAATTCTTTATTTTCTGGTGTATCGAGTGTCGGTTCCCAACTGCTTACGGCAACCGTTTGCGATGGGAGTCCCGTCCCAGAAACCTCAGAGAAGTCACTTAAATCTGACGAAAACACGGTTATTTTGGCCTTGAGACGGAGCTCAGATAACTTTTTGGCGGCAATTGACGCTTGTACTGAATTTAGAGCAACGAAAATTATATCAGGCGCCAATCTTTTAATTCTTAAAAGTGGCGGCCCCAAATCTCTTGAGCCGAAATCTACTTTCTCGAGGTGGAAAACCCGCATATTGAATTTTTTTGCCTGTTCTGACAGTCTTTGACTCAGATCTGTATGATAGGGATCACGATTAGCTAAAACAGCGATATCTCTCAATGGCAACCCAAGACCCCCCCAGAACTCAATGAGTGTATCGATTTGGATATCATCTGCGATCGCTCCTTGAAATAAATAGTCAAAACCTTTATACAGTTCACTAAACGGCGAAGCCGCGATCATAGGTACTCTGTATTTTTCGGCAATATCTCTATTGCTCATAACTACTGCAGACAAGTTAGATCCAAATAAAATATGAACTTTTTCGGCTTGTACTAATCTCAACAGGCTCGCTACTGCTCGTTCAGGTTTACTTTGATCATCCATTATGATAAGATGTATTTTTCTCCCCGCTAAGCCACCTCTGCTATTAACATCATCCGCCCAGAATTGGTAGCCATCGATCATTGACTTGCCAAATAAGGCAAAGGGGCCTGTCAGTGAAGCGTTAACTCCTATACGAATCTCGCCAAAAGCTAGGGTATGAAAACACAGACTTATCAATAGATAGGCCAATACATTACTAATAATTTGAATCGACCATGGCTTTTTGCGGCGCCGGAATAAGGTTATTGTACTTTTCAATACCCGATAACCTTTGGTCATAATATCCTCCTTAATAAAAACAGTAGAAATAGTGAATCAACTTTAGTATGCGTCGCATCGAACCAACTCAGATCTCTTTTGCCTTTTGTTTCGCAATATTTTTTATCACAGCAAAAAAAAGGTTAGGATTCTCGGTTTTTAACTGGACGTGGTTGCCCTGATAATCTTTGATCGTAACTTTATCAAATTCCTTTGTTGTAAAAAATTGACCCGATTAAAATCAAAAACCCCGCCTCTCAATCTGAGAAATGGGGTTTTTATTTATTCCATGGCTACCTCTATAATTGGGTTAGCGCAATCTAATTATGTTCGAATTTTTAGCATAAAATTTTTAGCGAAGTCAATAGTTCCTGATTCAAATGCCAATATTTAGTCAGCGTCCCAATTTCCCCATCTCGATGTTATTTCCGAAAGCGTTTGAACCCGTCATCCCACGGATTTGGGAATGGCCAACGCCTTTCTGATTGTGGACTCGGTACTCTCTGGGGATGCCTAAATTTTGGTGCTCTTGGTCTTGAAATATATTCAGTTCCACATGAACTGCAGATTAGGACTGTACAGGTGCCGTTGCAATTCTTACATACACCGAAAATTTTGATCCCCATATGAAATCCAGTACCATTGCAATGGCGGCACTTCTCTGAGAGAAGTGTGCTTGCGCACTTTGTGCATCTCTCCGGTTTTAATTCCCCGTATGCCATTGTAATCCCCCAAAATATTCAGTTTGGTTAGTGCTAAATGGCCATAAAGTGTAGTAAAATAAGTCGAGATTTAGTAAGCAAGCATATCTCTTGTGAGCCAGAATTGGTGGTCAGTCTAACTACTTAAGGTGTTGCGAGTGAGGGTAGCGTCGAGTTCAGAATGGGAATACAGACAAATTTGAGCTTTGCAAATCTTGAAAGACTAAATAGCAGAAAATATATATAAATGTCAAGGGGTTTTGAGGAAGTCAGATTAAATCCGTTACTGTCCAATGCCAAGAATTTTGCGGATCTTCTCAAACCGGTCGCGGGCAACGGGGATGCGGCGGTTGACGGGAAGGATCGATCCGAAGGCCATAGTCGCCTGAACTCCGAGGGATGATTGCCCTGACGCGGTTTAGATCGAAAATGTATTCCCGGTGGCAGCCCTCTTGCAATTCCATCCTGAATCCAGATATATCTTCCAATGTGTTTTTAGGTTTTAATGTTTTTAACCGTTGCTTGCCACGCCGACTTGTCTCGGCGAAGCTATACAGAGCGAAGACGGAAGCCTTGGCAAAAAGGGGGACCTTGAACAGTGTACCTTATACCGTTATTTTATATGTCGTTTTCCGGCCTGGATCGTCTCCCTGGGGCTCTGAGTCGTCGTTTTCCGGTTTAATCTGTCCAGTTAAATACATTGAAGATGTGGAGCGAAGCTGATTTAACAGGTATCTGGCAAGGGCTTTTATTAAAAATATGAATATATGACGGACGTCCCTCTTTTTCCCAAAAACGCAATAAATCAACTACCTGCCTAATTTACGAAGGGATTGTTAGAAGCCAAACTTTGTAATTTTGTTTAATCTACAGCCGTAGGTTTCTTGACTTTGCTAAACTCTATTGGTTTAGATCGTTCACTAGCTAATCTTCTTATAACTTTAGGAAGAAAATCATCCATTGAATTACTGATTTCAGCCTCTGGGATTAACTCTCTTGCAGGACGGGTAAATTTTACTAAACGCTCCCAATCATAAGCGGCGTAAAAGATAACTGGCATAACACGAATATTTGGATCCTTATGCTTTCTAAGTACCACGATAAAATTCGTTCCCTCATGAATATCGATACCGTCCTTCACTTGTTTGTAGCTTTCACCTTTTCTTTGCACATCGCTTATTATTAAATCAAAATCATTGTCAGTATTTAATATCTCTAATGCCATTTCACTAGAAGTTGCTGTTGTAACATCGATGTTTAGAGCACGCAGCATCCTTCTCGCTCCTAATATATTGTGTGGCTTATCATCAATCCAGATAACTCGACTCCCAGCGGCAATTTTCAATTCATTCTTTAATTTTGATAATTGTTGCCGTAAATTTTCGTCATGGACTCTATCTAAACCTAATCCGCTTATTGCGGCTTGAACTTCAGGTTTTTCTAACGATATCTCCACTCCACCAGCCTTTAATGTTTTTAAGTGCTCCCATGGCAATATTAATACTAAGAATGCAAACACCAGAAGTGAAAAGAAAGTAATATCCATTTTGGCATTGAGTGCACTATGGAATATAACCCTTAAAATTGCCAGAATGACAAGTAGGGCAGTAATTGCGATTTTGATATTCTGACTCAGATCCATATGCCTATCCTCCTTTCTTATCTCTAACAATATAACCAGTTTTAAAAAGGATATGAAATCTGCGGTACATAACTGATTAATGAATTACATTCTAATTAAGCTTGTTTGATACAGCTCCATTAATTTTGTAAAGCCTAAGTTTGGTCCAATTTTGCGTATCGCGATATGACGTAATTGTTTGGCTCCAATAAATTTTCCGTAATTTAAACGATGTATTAACTGTAATAAAAAATATGGAAAGAAACCTAAAGGAAAACCAACTTCACCAAGCCTTTAAAGCGTCTTTCTTTGTCAATTTTTTGTCCATATTTGCCATATTGATCTTTATAACACCAATTCAGCTATCGAGAAATGAGAGAGGATGGCTGGAATGTATCGCTAATCTGTTGACTCTTGTGCAATTATATGAATTTGTCAAGTTGGTCATCCGTCAGAAAACTCACTTTTTTTTTCTCAAAGTACGATTTAATTTGCGGAGTTTTGAATTTTTAACACCGGCCGTTTTTTGCAAATCAATTATTTGTAAAATCATCCCCGTCCAACGACAGATAAAAAGGAGAGACGTCCTAATCCTTGCGGAGTAACTTTCGGCCCTTCATGAGAACTTCGGCGAAATGTTGCTCCAGCGGATTATTTACCTTCGGGCAGTTATTGATAACCGCCTCTGCCCAGTCCAGATACTTTTTGCGTCGCTCCAGAGTCCAGTGAGTCGGCGGCGTGTCGGTAACATCGATTATATTTGAAATCTTATCGCCAAGCTTGATTAGGACCGCATCCGGCGAGAGCGTTGGCGCATGTTGTATCTGCATCTGTTTCCTTTCATCTTTCGGTAAGGATTTATTGTCCGTGACCTCTTCGACCAGCAGACGCACCCTTTTGCCAAAAGTTGCCTCCAGCTCTTCAGGAGATGTATCCGTATCTTCAAGCGTATCATGCAGTAAAGCTGCTGTCAGTATTTCAGGATCATTGATGCCGCCAACTTCGGCAATTAGCCTTGTGACTGATATTGGATGATCTATATAAGGAGAAGCATTCAGGTCCTTTCGCTCCTGGCCCGCATGTTTTTGAGCGGCAAACTCAACAGCTTTTAAAACAAGCGGCTCTTCCATAAAATTTGGCATTGTCGAAATTCCTTTCAGATTCTATCATCACAATGTATTGAATCTACTCTGTAGTTCGAGGAAAGATGTATTTTTCACGAAAAGAAGCAAGCCATTTTTGATGACTTGTGGAAAGCCCTACATTTTCCAGGCTATCAACAAAATATTCTAATTGGATTTTCTTAAATTTGCTCTGCCCTTTGTCAGTCAGAATTTTTCTAAATTCGTCTTCCACTTTTTCTTTGTGATTATCCCATAAATTAGTATTACCGTCAGGCGCAATGACCCAGAAACGGCAATCGTCGAGGCTCCGTGCTTTTTTGACGTTTTCCGCCAGCAGGAGGTTTCGCCAAAGCTGATTTAAGGAGTAGCGGAAGGGGCAGACTGGTAAGGAACGGATTTTTTCGATGTCGATAAGGTCGGAAGAGGCGGTCAGGTTCCAGTTTCCGTATTTTAAATAGCCGCAGGCCTGGCTACGGTTGATTCTGAGAGGTTTCTCTATCATATGCCTGTAAAAATCCGGATTCGAGCACTTCATCATTTTTTTGTCTTTAATCCGATAAGATGCGCACGGATTAAAATCGTCTTCGATATATTTAAATTCGATCAGGATGATCCCTTTTTTGTCCCTGGTTTTGTAAAAGACAGCGACATCGGCATCGGTACCTCTTTTGCCTATCTGGTCGCCGATCGATTCATCTGCGTCCGGGTGCCTTTCGAATCCTGGTAGTTCGTTCAATTTCGGAGTCTTAGGAGTGAATTCAATTTCGATATGACACACAGTCACCGAACTGCCCATTAATGAACTGAAGAGCTTACTAGCCAGCTCGAGGTCCTGCTGAAGAGGGACAAACAAATTAAAACAGCACGGTTGGGATGCAGCGGAGTTCGTCCTTGCCCTGTCCCAGTCCCCGGCCTTATGGTCTTTAAAACGGGAACTGGCCGCTGTATAAATATTTCTATCGTAAAGAAAGTTCTCAATGGTGCACTCAGGCGGTAATAAATGACGATAAGGCGTCTTCCCATTTTTAGGGGTGCCGAAATGGGAAACCCCTTTTCGATGAAGATAATCCGACATTTCCCTGTAAACACGTTTCTGAAAAGGACTGCCTTCTTGATAAATTTCTGCGTTCTCTGTCATTTGTTTTGCTCCAAAGATTGCGTTGCCGGACCAGTTCAATAATTACCTGTTTTGATTCCCAATGGATTTGGTGCAGGGAAATTTATAATTCCATGG
>Ga0209536_100001215_pt1 | contig 42768 bp, 41 predicted proteins | sample DeeMarSeWOR28_12_FD_187461 | JGI IMG/M metagenome (GOLD analysis project Ga0209536, IMG submission 187461) | Marine sediment microbial communities from White Oak River estuary, North Carolina - WOR-2-8_12 (SPAdes) (version 2) | ecosystem: Environmental > Aquatic > Marine > Intertidal zone >...
CCCCGCCAGCTCGAGCGCGCCCGGAGCCGGGACGCGCGCCGCAACCCCCATGCGCTCAAGCAGCTGCGTCATGGTGCGCACGTCCATCAGCTGCGGCACATTGTCGAGGCGCAGCGGCTCGGGCGTGAGAAGCGCTGCACACATGATCGGCAGCGCCGCATTCTTCGCGCCCGAGACGGTGATCTCACCCTCAAGCGGCACGCCGCCGCGGATCAGCAGCTTTTCCATGATGTGCCGCCCTGCGCCCTGCTCGCCGCGCTCAGGCGCCGCCGGCCCGCGCCCACTCCTCGGGCGTCAGCGTACGCATCGACAGCGCGTGGATCTCCTCGCGCATGCGCTCGCCGAGCGCGGCGTAGACCAGCTGATGGCGCTGCACGCGCGATTTCCCGGCAAACGCATCCGAAACGACGACGGCCTGGAAATGCTGGCCGTCGCCGATGACCTCGATGTGCGCACAGGCGAGTCCCGCTTCGATGCCCTGCTGGACGCTTTCGGGGGTGACCATGGCCGTTCTCGTTCCTTTCTGGATCTCGCAATCGATGGCGCGGCGGGCCGCTCAGCCGCGCAGCCGGTACCCCGACCGCAGCAGGCGCAGCGTCGCCATCGCCACCAGCACGAAGCTTACCGCGAGGATCGCAAGGCTCGCGGCCGGCGCCACGTCCGAGACGCCGAAAAAGCCGTAGCGGAAGCCGTCGATCATGTAGAAGAAAGGGTTAAAGCGCGACAGCGCCTGCCAGAACGGCGGCAGCGAATGGATCGAATAGAACACGCCCGACAGGAAGGTGAGGGGCATGATGAGGAAATTCTGGAAGGCGGCGAGCTGATCGAATTTCTCGGCCCAGATGCCCGCCACGAGCCCCAGCGCGCCGAGCAGCGCGCTGCCGAGCAGCGCGAAGGCGAACGCCCATAGCGGAGCCTCGAACTGCAGCTGCACGAACCATGCGGTGACCGCGAGCACGCCCGCCCCGACGACGAGCCCGCGGATCACCGAGGCCAGTACGTAGGCCCAGAAGAATTCCGCGTAGGAAATCGGCGGCAGCAGCATGAACACGATGTTGCCGGTGATCTTCGACTGGATGATGCTCGAGGAGCTGTTGGCGAAGGCGTTCTGCAGTACGCCCATCATGACCAGCCCGGGCACCAGAAACGCCGCGTAGGGCACGTCGCGGAACACGGTCACGCGCTCGCCGAAGGCGTGCGAAAACACCAGCAGGAAGAGCAACGCCGTCAGGATCGGCGCGCCCACCGTCTGATGCGCGACCTTCCAGAAGCGCAGCAGCTCCTTGCTCACCAGCGTGCCGAAGCGCGTCAGCGACTCGCCCGGTGCGGACCGCGTGTCGTCGCGCTCAGCCATGGCGCGCCATCAGCCGCAGAAAGACCTCTTCCAGGTCGGGGGGCTGCAACTCGAGCTCGACGATGTCGATGCCGGCCTCGCGCAGGCTGAGCAGCACGTCTTCCAGCGCCCGGGTGTCGCGCAGCCGCAGCGTGTAGAGCGGGCCGTCCTGTGCCAGCACGTCGGCCGGAAACCGTGCCGGCAGGCCTTCGCGCGCCAGCCGCACGCGCAGCTGCAGGCCGGAGAAGGTCTCCAGCAGGTTGCGCGTCGAGTCGAGCGCGACGATGCGTCCCGCCTTGAGCATCGCGATCCGGTTGCAGTGCAGCTCGGCCTCCTCCAGGTAATGCGTGGTGAGCACGATCGTGTGGCCCTCCCGGTTCAAGCGCCGCACGAACTGCCACAACCCCTGGCGCAGCTCGACGTCGACGCCGGCAGTCGGCTCGTCGAGCACGATCACCGGCGGCCGGTGCACCAGCGCCTGCGCCACCAGCACGCGGCGCTTCATGCCACCGGACAGCGCACGCATGTTGGCGTCGGCCTTGGCGTCGAGGTCGAGATGGTGCATGACCTCGTCGATCCAGGCATCGTTCGCCCGCAGGCCGAAATAGCCCGACTGGATGCGCAGCGTCTCGCGCACGGTGAAGAACGGATCGAACACCAGCTCCTGCGGCACCACGCCGAGCATGCGCCGCGCGCGCCGGTACTCGCGCACCACGTCCGCGCCCATCACGCGGACCGTACCGGCATTGGCGCGCACCAGACCCGCGACGATGCTGATGAGCGTCGTCTTGCCCGCGCCGTTCGGTCCCAGCAGACCGAAAAATTCCCCCTCCGCGATCTCGAGGCTCACGCCCTCGAGCGCGCGCAGCGCACCATAGCGTTTTTCGACGTCACGCAGTTCGATCGCAGCGGTCATAGGCATGCACCGCGCCGCGCGCGGTGCCGTGTGGAGGACGTCAGTGCTGCGCCGGTGAACCCGAGAGCAGCGCCTCGACGCCGTAGAGGCGCGCGATGGTCTCCAGCCCCTGCGGCAGACGCTCGACCACGAGCGCGACGTTCGCCGCGCGCGCCTCGCGTTGCCAGGCGAGCAGCACCGCGAGCAGCGACGAATCCAGCTCGGTCACCTCGCCCAGGTCGATGGTACGCACGCCCGCCTTAAGCTGTTCGCGGCCTTCCTCGAGCAACGCCCGCGCATTGGACAGGGTGACCGACCCGCTCACCACGGCACGCTCGCCCTCGCGGCGCATCACTGCTTTCCGGCCTCGAGCTGCCTGTTCTTTTTCTCGAGTACGCCGATCAGGCCGTCGATGCCGCTCTTGCGCACTTCGGCGGAAAACTCGGTACGGTAATTCAGCACCAGGCTGACGCCGCCGACGTAGACGTTGTAGCACTTCCAGCCGCGCGGCGTCTTTTCCATGTCGTAGTCGAGCGCCACCGGCTGGCGGCCCGGCTTCAGCACGCGCGCGTGCACCGTGACGTCGGTGTCGGCCGGTTGGGCGCGCAGCGGCAGGAATTCGAACTTCTCGTCGCGGTACGTGGTGATCGCGCTGGCGTAGGTGCGCACCAGCAGCGTCTTGAACTGCTGCGTCAGCTGCTGCTTCTGCTCCGGCGACGTCTGACGCCAGTTCACGCCCATTGCCAGCGCGGTCATGCTCTCGAAGCTGAAGTGCGGCAGCACCTTTTCCTCGACCAGGCCGATCACCTTCTGCACGTTGCCGGCCTGGATCTCGCGGTCCTTGGAGACGATGCCGAGCACCTCCAACGTGACGTCCTTCACGAGCACATCGGGCGGTGTCAGCTCCGCCGCCGCGCGCAGCGCGAACAACCCCAAACAGCCTGCCAGCAGCAGCGTCAATAACCGCTTCATCGGTCGCCTCATCACAGCTTGCCCCGGGGCGCGGCGAGCACCGCGCCATAATTCGACGGTTCGCGCGGCTCGAAGGTTCCCGCCCGCGCGTTCGGCGATGGCCGCGACGCGGTGTCGGGCTCAAGCGGCGCAGCGTCGGAGCGCGGCTCGCGTCCGGGCGGCCGCTCGCGCGGCGGACGCGGCGGATTGCCGTCGTAGATCAGGTAGCGGCGCCGCTCGAAGTACGCGTCGCGCCTTTGCAGGTACTTGTCGAGCGCAGCCTCGTCGAGCGTCGTGGTGACGTCGAGCAGTTCGGCCCGCTCGCTCACCAGGTAAATCCCCGCCATCCAGTAGCGCGTGGCACTGTCATCGATGGCCCACCGCACGGGCGCAGCAGCGACATCAACCGCGAAACCGAGCGTGTCGCGCAGCGTATTCGGGCCGATAAACGGCCAAACAAAAAACGGGCCATCCTCCATGCCCCAGACCGCGAAGGTCTGGCCGAAATCTTCATTGTGCTTTTCCAGACCTGCCTCGCTCGCGATGTCGTGCAAGCCGGCCAGCCCGAAGGTGGTGTTGATGAGAACCCGCGCCAGATCGTCGGCCGCCGCATTCGGCTTGCCCTGCAGGAGGTTGTTCACCCCGATCATGACGTCCTGAATGTTGGCGAAGAAGTTGCGCACCCGCACCCGGATCTGGAACGGCAGCACCTCCTTGTAAACCGTGGCCACCGGCTTGCCGATCGCGTCGTCAAAGCCCTCGTTGAAGGCGAACATCGCGCGGTTGAACCCCTCGTAGGGATCGCGCGGATCGCCGTTCTGCACGCTGGCGCAGCCCGCGAGCAGCCAGAACACCGCCAGCGGCACCGCGCGCGCGCAGCGGCGCAGACAGCTCGACAGGACCGGAACCACAGTCACCTATTTTTTTCCTTCTTGCGCCGCCGGCTTGCCGCCGGTATCGCCTTCCGCCGCCTTGTTATAGAGGAACTGGCTGATCAGGTTCTCGAGCACGACCGCCGACTGTGTGAGCCGCATGCGGTCGCCGTCCTTCAGCGTCTTCAGGTCGCCCCCCGCCTCGAGCCCGACGTACTGCTCGCCGAGCAGGCCGGACGTGAGGATCTTGGCCGAGGTGTCCCGCGGAAACTTGTAGTCTGCATCCAGGTTCATCGTGACGACCGCCTCGAAGGCTTCGTTGTCGAAGCGGATTTGCGTCACCCGCCCGACCACGACGCCTGCACTTTTTATTGGCGCCCTCACTTTCAGGCCGCCGATGTTAGCAAACTTGGCTTCCACCTTATACGTCTGAGCCGTTGAAAACGCTGCCAAATTTCCCACTTTGAGGGCCAAAAACAACAGTGCGCCGAATCCTGCGGCGACGAAGATGCCGACCCACAGGTCGAGGGTGGTGCGATTCATAGGCCGTTGCCTCCGGTAAACATGAGCGCAGTGAGCACGAAATCGAGCGCCAGGATCGCGAGCGACGAGGTCACCACGGTGCGCGTCGTCGCGCCCGAGACACCCTCGGCGGTCGGGGGCGCATCGTAGCCCTCGAACACCGCGATCCACGACACCGCGATGCCGAACACGAAACTCTTGATGACGCCGTTCAGCACATCCTCGCGCACGTCGACGGCGGCCTGCATCTGCGACCAGAATGCGCCTTCGTCGACGCCGATCAGCTTGACGCCGACCAGGTAACCGCCGTAGATGCCCATCGCCGAAAACAGCGCGGCGAGCAAGGGCATCGACAGCACGCCGCCCCAGAACCGCGGCGCCACCACGCGCGCAATCGGGTCGACCGCCATCATTTCCATCGCCGCGATCTGCTCGGTCGCCTTCATGAGGCCGATCTCGGCGGTGATCGCGCTGCCGGCCCGGCTCGCGAACAGCAGGCCTGCGACGACCGGCCCGAGTTCCCGCACCAGGGAGAGCGCGACGAGCACGCCCAGCGCTTCGCTCGAACCATAGCGCTGCAGCGTGTGGTAGCCCTGCAGCCCGAGCACCATGCCGACGAACAGCCCCGACACCAGAATGATGACGAGCGACAGCACCCCTGCGAAATAGATCTCGCGGATCGTCAGCCCGAAGCGCTGCAGCGCGGTGCCCGAATGCAGCACCAGGTAAACAAGAAAGCGGCTCGCGAACCCGAGCCGCCAGACGCGCGCGGTCACCGCAGCACCGAGCCGCTCGAACATCGCGCGCAGTGCGGCGCCCGACATCAGCGCGCCGCCAGCGCCAGGTCGGCCGCGAAGCTCGACCCGGGGTAGTGAAACGGCACCGGCCCGTCGGGCTTGCCGTGCACGAACTGGTCGACGAAGGGCTCGTCCGAGCCGTCGACGGCCTGCGGCGTCCCCTGCCAGACCACCTGACCGTCGGCCATGAAGTAGACGTAGTCGACCACGCCGAGCGTTTCCTGCACGTCGTGCGTGACGATGATGGACGTTGCCCCGAGCGCGTCGTTCAGGCTGCGCACCAGGCGCGAGATAACGCCGAACGAGATCGGGTCGAGGCCGGTGAACGGCTCGTCGTAGAGCATCAGCTGCGGATCGAGCGCGATCGCGCGCGCGAGCGCGACGCGCCGCGCCATACCGCCGGACAGCTCGGCGGGCGTGAGCTCGGCCGCGCCGCGCAGACCCACGGCCTCGAGCTTCATGAACACCAGATCGCGGATCAGCGCTTCGGGCAGGTCGGTGTGCTCGCGCAGCGGAAAGGCGACGTTGTCGTACACCGTCATGTCGGTGAACAGCGCGCCGAACTGAAACAGCATGCCGAGCTTGCGACGCATCGCGTACAGCGCGTCGCGATCGAGGGTCTGCGTTTCGCTGCCGAGCACGCGCGCCACGCCGCGCGAGGGCGTCATGGCCGCGCCGATGATGCGCAGCAGGGTGGTCTTGCCGCAGCCCGACTGCCCCATGATGCCGACGACCTTGCCGCGCGGGATCTCGAGGCTGACGTCACGCAGCACCGGCCGTGCGGCGTCGTAGCCGTACCAGACGTTCTCGATGCTGACGAGGGAGCTCGCGTTCAAAGTTTCGCCGCGCGACAAAAACGCGACATTTTACTTGAGCGCCCCGCTGACAGCGGCGGAGGCCGAGACGGGCGCCGGCGGACAGAGGAGTTTCCCCTATATAGTTATGGCCATGGCGCAGGACGGGGCATTGCCGATGCACGCGGCGGATACGGCCGCCGCAGTGCGCGTCTCCGGCCTGACGAAACGCTACGCGACGCAGCGTGTGCTCGAGGCCGTGGACCTCGAAGTGGCGGCGGGCGCATCGTTCGGTTTGCTCGGCCTGAACGGCGCCGGCAAGACCACGTTGATCAAGTGCCTGCTCGATCTCTGCGCCCGGGACGCCGGCCAGATCACCCTCTACGGGGTGCCGGCGGACGAGCCACGTGCCCGTGCACGGCTCGTCTATCTGCCCGAACGCTTCGTACCGCCGCACTACCTCTCCGGGCGGGAGTTTCTCGCGCTGATGCTGACGCTTGCCGGAAAACGCTATGACGCCACTCGCGTCGAGGCGCGGCTCGCCCAGCTCGAGCTCGAGCCCGCAGTGCTCGATCGCCGCGTGCGCGCACTCTCCAAGGGCATGACGCAGAAGCTCGGGCTTGCGGCCGTGTTGCTCGTCGAACGCGACCTGTATGTGCTCGACGAGCCCATGAGCGGCCTTGACCCTGCGAGTCGCATCGCGGTGAAATCGGCGCTGCAAGACCTGATTGCCGAGGGGCGGACGCTGTTTTTCACGTCGCACGTGCTCACCGACGTCGAAGAGCTTTGCGACAGCATCGCGGTCCTCGACCGAGGCACGTTCCGATTTCGCGGCACGCCGGGCGAGCTGTGTGCGCGCCACGGCGAGCAAAGCCTCGAGCGCGCATTTTTGCACTGCATCCGTCATGACGGCCACCCCGTCGCGCCCCGCGCCTGAATCCCGACCCGCGCTGCTGATCGTCGACGACGATACGCTGATCGCGGACACGCTCGGCTTTGCGCTGGGCAATGAATTCTCGGTCTACACCTGCGAGTCGCGCCCGAACGCCGTCGAGCTCCTGCGCCAGTTGCCCGAAGCCCCGCAGCTGGCGCTCGTCGACCTCGGGCTGCCGCCGACGCCGCATGCCCCAGACGAGGGCTTTCGCCTGATCGCGGATCTGCTGGCGCATTCGCCGAGCATGCAGATTTTCGTGCTCTCCGGGCAAAACGAAGCCGCGCATGCGCGCCACGCGCGCGCGCTCGGGGCCGCCGAATTCATTGCCAAGCCCTGCGATCCGGCGCAGCTCAAGCGCCTGCTGCTCGGCGCGCTCGAGATGCGAGACGCCGAGCTGCGCCGGCGCGAAGGATCGCCTGAAGGACTGATCGGGGACAGCCCCGCGATCCGCAAGCTGAGGGATCAGGTCGCGCAGTTCGCGCAGTCGCCGTTCTCGGTGCTGATCGAGGGTGAGTCGGGCAGCGGCAAGGAACTGGTCGCACAGAGCCTGCACCGCCTCTCGGCGCGCGGCGCCAAGCCGTTCTTCGCGCTCAACTGCGCGGCGATTGCGCCGACGCTGGTCGAGCCGACCCTGTTTGGTTACGTGAAGGGCGCATTTACCGGTGCCGACACGAACAAGTCGGGCTACTTCGAGGATGCCGGGGAGGGCACGTTGTTCCTCGACGAGATCGGCGAGCTGCCGCTCGAGATGCAGGCCAAGCTGCTGCGCGTGCTGGAGAACGGCGAATACCAGCGCGTCGGCGAGACGCTGCGCCGCGTCTCGCGCGCACGCGTGCTCGCCGCGACGAATCGCGACTTGCGGCAGGAGATCCGCCGCGGCGCGTTCCGGGCCGACCTGTATCACCGCCTGTCGGTGTTGACGCTGTCGGTGCCGCCGCTACGCGAGCTGGGACGCGACAAGCTCGAGCTGCTCGGGCACTTTCGCGGCATCTACGCCCAGCAGTCGGGCATGCAGCCCTTCGAGCTCGACCCCGCCGCCGAGCGTCGCTGGCTGGCGTACCCGTTCCCGGGCAACGTGCGCGAGCTGCGCAACATCGTCATCCGTCTGACGACCAAGCACCCCGGGCAAAAGCTGGGCGTCGAAGAGCTCGAGCCGGAGTTCGACCTCGAGGCGCAGCCCGGTCAGGCTGCCGGCGGCTCCCCCGACATGGATCGCGCGGCGGCCGCGCTCGAAGCCCTCGGGCGAACGCCCGGTTTCAGCCTCGACCAGGCCTTGAAGGCCTGGGAGCGTGCCTACGTCGATGCCGCGTTGAAGCTGACGCACGGCAACGTCAGCCAGGCGGCGAAGCTGCTCGGCATCAACCGCACGACGCTGTACAGCCGCATGTCGTCGTCCGATGCAGGGGAGGCTCAAGGCGGTTCCCCTGTGACCCCTCCCCCGCGAACGGGCAAGTAGCGCGCAATGTACCTGGAGCACTTCGGACTCGACGAACCGCCGTTCCGCATCACGCCGCATACCGATTTTTTCTTCGATGGTGCCGATCGCGGAACGACGCTCGAGGGGCTGCTGTACGCCGTCCAGTACGACGAGGGCATCGTCAAGGTGTCCGGCGAGGTGGGCAGCGGCAAGACGATGCTGTGCCGCGTGCTGATGGAGCGGTTGCCGGAGAACGTCGAGACCATCTACCTGGCCAACCCGTCGCTGACGCGTGACGAGATCCTGCGGGCGATCGCCGAAGACCTGAAGATTGAGACCACCGGCGACAGCGCGCGCGTCCTGATGCGCGAACTGCAGGACCATCTCATCGCCTCGCACGCCAGCGGCCGGCGGGTCGTGATCCTGATCGACGAGGCGCATGCGATGCCAGAGGACTCGCTCGAGCAGGTGCGCCTGCTGTCGAACCTCGAAACGAGCCGCCACAAGCTGCTGCAGATCGTGCTCTTCGGCCAGCCCGAGCTCGACCAGATGCTTGCCGCGACATCGATGCGTCAGCTGCGCGATCGCATCACGCACAGCTTTCGCATGCGCCCGCTCACCGAAGACGAGGTGAGCCGTTACGTCACGTTCCGCCTGCGCGCAGCGGGCTACCGCGGTCCGGATCTGTTCACGTCGAAGGCGATCGCACTGCTGACCCGGTCCTCGGGCGGGCTGACGCGACGCATCAACATCCTTGCCGACAAGGCCCTGCTGTCGACGTTTGCCGCCGATACGCACGCCGTGGACGACAAGCAGGTGCAGCGCGCGGTCGCCGACTCCGAGCTGCCGCCGATTGCCAAGGCCAAGCGTCCCCTCGCCTATGTTGTCGTCGCCCTCGCGGTCGGTGCCATGATTGGCGTATTTGTGCAGTGGGCGCTCACTAACAAAGTGCCTGGGTCGCGTCAGCCAGCGCCTGCCGCTCGGGCCACGACGGGCGTCCAGAGTCCGTCGAGCAAACCGAAAGCCGGGGTGGCGGTGCCGGCGCCCCCGCAGCCCGAGAAACCGGCTGTTGCACCCACGCAACATGCCCCAACGGCGGTCCCTGCGGCAGCGCCGAAGCCAACCGCGCCGGAACCCGCCGCACCTAAGCCGGGAGCGTCGCAGCCCGCGCCGTCGTCGCAAGCGGGGGTCGCGGCAGGTCCCGCGGCCTCGGGCAGTGCGCCGGCGCGTCCCGCGCCACCCCCGCCCCCGGCCCAAGCGCCCACCCCGCCCCCGGCCCCGGCGCAAGCCGCGGCGAGGGTCCCGGTGGCGAGCGCGGCGGTGATGGCGAAGGCAGTCGCCACACCGGCGCCGCCAGGGGCGGCGGCCGTGCCGGCACGCCTGCTGCCGAAGCAGATCGAGCGCATCGAGGCCTACTCGACGGGCGACATGGCACTGCTCGGCGAGCGCATCGCGGCCGCGCGCGAAGCGCTGCAGACCACGCCGGATGATGCGCTTACCATCGAGCTGTACCGCACGCTGAATACGGACCCGGCACGCATCGAGCGCTTTCTGATCCGCGCGCGGAGCCTCAAGACCCTTCCCGGGGTCTACGTCATCCCGCTGACCCGCAGCCGGCCGACCCGGATCTGGGTCGTCTACGGCGCGTTCGCGACGCGCGCGCAAGCCGAGGACGCCATGCGTCGCCTGCCCCAGACCTACCACCAGGACTTCAAGTTGACCCTGCGGCGGTTCGCCGACCTGCGCGATGCGCTCTGAGGGTGTGGAAATTTTCCGCAACTCAGGTAGTTAGCGCACTTTTCTAAAGTTAACAACGTGCTATCCTTCAAGCCCTTAGGCTTGTTACCGGGATCCTGATGAAATTTCGCGCTCTCGGCACGCTGGCGGTTTCGCTCGCGCTCCTGACTGGCTGCGGCCTCGCGCCACAGCAGCCGTCGGACGCGCATCTGCGCGCGCCGGAGAAGTCGGTCGAGGGCTCGATTCCACCGCCGGTGCAGGTCGCGCCGCTGCTGCCCGAGCCCAAACCGACGACGCGCGCCGAAACCTACAGCGTCGTGGTGCACAGCGTGCCGGTACAGGATCTGCTGTTCGCACTCGCGCGCGACGCGAAGGTCCAGATCGACATCAATTCGGACGTCACCGGCAACGTCACGCTGAACGCGATCGACCAGACGCTGCCGCAGCTGCTCGAGCGCATCGCGCGCCAGGTCGATATGCGTTACGAGGTCAGGGGTAACACGCTGGTCATTCAGCGCGACACCCCCGTGCTGCGCATCTACCGCATCGATTACGTCAACCTGTCGCGCGAAGGCGGCGTAGACGGCTCGCTCTCCTCGCAGGTCACCGGGACCGTCACGACGGGAGGCGCCTCGGGCGGCAGCGGAGGCAACCAGAGCAACACAACGACGACGATCAAAGCGAAATCCGACAACAAATTCTGGGAATCTCTCGAGAAGAATGTGCAGGAGATCCTGCGCGAGACCGACAAGATCCTTCCCGCCGCAGGCACAGCAGCGCCCGCTGCGGTCAAGCCGGCGGCCGGCGCGCAGCCGGCTCAGGTTGCGAGCACGTCCCCGGGAACCATCTACCGCGAAGCGTCTTCGGTGATCGTCAACAAGGAAGCGAGCGTCATCACGGTGCGCGCAACCTCGCGCCAGCACGAGAAGATTCAGGAGTTCCTCGACCAGGTGATGGTCAACGCGCATCGCCAGGTCCAGATCGAAGCCACGATCGTCGAGGTTCAGCTCAGCAGCAACTACCAGCGCGGTATCGACTGGCAGATATTGAGCAGCAGCTCTCCGTGGAGAGGTAGCGGTCAGAGCTCGGGCAACTTCCCTTTCAACCAGCGCAACACGGGAGGTTTGACGATCGGCTACTTGAGCGGGTCGATCAGTGTGAATATCCGACTGCTGGAGCAATTCGGCGACATACGCGTCATCTCGAGCCCGACGATCAGCGCGATCAATAACCAGATCGCCGTGCTGAAGGTTGTGGACAATTTGGTCTATTTCGAAGTCGCCTCGAGCGTAAGCCAACAAGCGAACGCAGGCGCAGTCACAGCAACGACGACCACTCCGCGCACGGTGCCCGTGGGCTTCATGATGGGCGTCGTGCCGCAGATCAGTGAGGCAGGGGCAATTTCCCTTTTGGTGCGGCCCTCGATCTCCCGGCTTGTTCGTTTCGTCTCCGATCCGAATCCTGACCTGAGACGCGTTGGGGCAGGGGATCCCATACCCAATCTGGTACCGGAAATACAGACGCGGGAAATGGAGTCGGTCCTGCGTTTGCAGGATGGCCAGGTCGCGGTTCTCGGCGGGCTCATGCAAGACGATAGCCGGTCGAACGAAGGCGCCATCCCCGGCGTGCGCAAGGTCCCGGTCCTTGGCGAGTTGTTTGCGCAGCGCGACGACACAAGCGTGAAATCCGAGCTCGTCATCTTCCTGCGCGCGACGATCATCCGCGACCCGAGCATCGAAGGTGATTACCGTGGCTACCGTACTTATCTCCCTGACGACGACTTCTTCAAGAAGCCCAATCCGCAGCAGGCCGCCCCGCCGGTGCCGCCGCGCGGCATGGAGCAGAGCAAGCCGTGAGTCTGCTCCTCGACGCACTGAAGAAGGCTGAGAAAGCCAAGGAGGCGGCGCAGCGCGGCAACAAGAAGGGCGACGCGCCGAGCCCAAGCGCGCTGAGTCTCGAGCCGACGCCGGAAGAAGCGAAGCGCGTGATGACGCGCGACAAGCTGCCGGATATCTCGGCGCCACTCGACATCGGCAGCGAGGATCTGTCGCCGCGTCAGTCACAGGCGGCTGCGGGCGAAGGACCACCGGCCGCGTCAGCGCAGACGCAGCAACCCGCTGTGGCAGCCGCGCGGCCCGGCGCGCGCCAGGCACAGGGCAACGCGGCGGCGCAACGCGCCGCGCAAAGCGTGTTCCAGGCGAAGTTCAAGGAGCCCAACCCGCGCCTGCCGTTCTACATCTCGATCGGCGTGCTTGGCGCGTTCGCCATTGGCACCATCGTCTACTTCTGGATCCAGCTGCGCCCGCCACCGCCGCTGGTCAACCTGAGCCCGACGCCCCAGACGGGCGAGGCGCCGATCGCGGCCGCGCCGGCGCCTGTGGCGAGGCCCGTGAATCCGGCCAGCACAACGGCGGCGGGACAGGCCATCCCGGGACTGCCCGGGATCGCGACCACACCGCCACCGGCTGCCGCCACGCCGCCGACGCCTGCGCCCAAGCCCGCGCCGATGACGGCCCGCGGCCCGAGCGTCACACCGGCCGCCGTGGCGTCGAAGCCCGCCCCGGCCGTCGAGCCCGTTGCACCCGCCCCGGCACCCGCCGCGCAGAGCGGCATCACGCGCAGCGAACCATCATCTGCGCCCGCGACACCGAGATCGTTCGGGCGCCGCTCGATCGCACGCGTCAGCCCGGGCGTGGCCGCCGGCTATGCGGCGTACCAGGCAGGCGACCTCGATCGCGCGCGCCTGGGGTACCAGCAGGCGCTGCGCGCCGAGCCGAAGAACATCGACGCATTGCTCGGCATGGCGGCGGTCGAGCTGCGCGCGCAGAACTATGCCGCGGCGGACCGCCATTACCAGCGGGTGCTGCGACTCGATCCGCGCAACCCGCACGCGCATGCCGGCATGCTCGCCCTGCGCAACCAGGAAGTGGACCCGGTGGCGGCGGAGAGCCGCGTGAAGAGCCTGATCGCGCGCGAGCCCGGCGCGGACGGCCTGCAGTTCACGCTCGGCAACCAGTACGCGCAGCAGGGGCGCTGGGGCGAAGCGCAGCAGGCCTATTTCAAAGCGCTCGCCAGCGATCCGAAGAATCCCGATTTCGCCTACAACCTTGCGGTCAGCCTGGATCACTTGAGACAGGTCAAACCGGCGATGCAGCATTACCGACTTGCTCTGCAACTGGCCGAGGGCCGCGGCGCAGGCTTCGACGCCGAGGCCGTGCGTGGCCGCATCGCGCAGCTCGAGCGCTGACAGATTCTGACGCCCGGTCTTCCGCGGGCGCCGGGTAAGATCGAAACTGGATGAATTCGCCCACCAACCCACAGGCAAAACGGCACCTCGGACAGATCCTGATCGACCAGGGCATCCTCACCGAGGACCAGTTGCGCATCGCGCTCCTCGAGCAGATGAAATCGCATCTGCCGGTGGGCCGCCTGCTGGTGCAGCTCGGCTTCGTGTCGGAAGCGACGCTGCGCGACGCGCTCTCGGAAAAGCTCGGCCTGCAGTCGGTCGACCTGGCGCACATCATCGTCGACCCGACCGCGCTCAACGCGCTGCCGCGCGAGCTCGCGCGGCGCTACCGCATGTTCCCCGTGGCGCTCGACCGCGCGGCCAAGCGCCTGATCGTCGCGCTGGCCGACACCAACAACATCGCAGCCATCGACCAGCTGCGCGTGCACCTCAAGGGCGACCTCGAGATCGAGCTGCGCCTCGCCGGCGACATCGAGATCGAGCGCGCGATCGAGCATTACTACGGCCATGAATTCTCGATCGACGGCATCCTGCGCGAAATCGAGACCGGCGAGGTCGACTACACCTCGATCGCCGAGGGCGACGAGTACAGCCAGCCGGTGGTGCGCCTCATCTCGGCGCTGCTCGCCGACGCGGTCGAACGCAGCGCATCGGACATCCACTTCGAGCCCGAGCAGAACTTCCTGCGTATCCGCTACCGGATCGACGGCGTGCTGCGCCAGATCCGCAGCTTGCACAAGACCTACTGGCCGGCGATGGCGGTGCGCCTAAAGGTGATGGCGAAGATGAACATCGCAGAGACGCGCGCGCCGCAGGACGGTCGCATCTCGGCGACGCTTTCCGGCCGCGGCATCGATTTCCGCGTCTCCAGCCTGCCGACTACGCACGGCGAGAACATCGTGTTGCGCATTCTCGACCGGCAGAAAGGCATCGTGCCGCTCGACAAGCTCGGCATTGAGGACAGCCAGCTCGAAATCCTCAAGCGCATGATCGCGCGGCCCGAAGGCATCATCCTGGTGACCGGCCCGACGGGCAGCGGCAAGACGACAACGCTCTACTCGATCCTGAACCACATCAATTCCGACGGGATCAACGTCATGACCCTCGAGGATCCCGTCGAGTATCCGATGACGCTGATCCGCCAGACCTCGGTGGCGGAGGCGGCGAAGCTGGATTTCGCCAACGGCATCCGCGCCATGATGCGCCAGGACCCGGATGCGATCCTGGTGGGCGAGATCCGCGATACCGACACTGCCGAGATGGCGTTCCGCGCGGCGATGACCGGTCACCAGGTGTATTCGACGCTGCACACGAATTCCGCCGTCGGCGCGGTGCCGCGGCTGCTCGACATCGGCATTGCGCCGGACATCATGGCGGGCAACATCATCGGCATCCTCGCGCAGCGGCTGGTGCGAAAGCTGTGCCACACCTGCCGCCAGTCCTACGACCCTGACGCCCGCGAGCGCAGGCTGGTCGGCATCAAGCCGTCGGACAAGGCCACGATGTATCGCGCCGTCGGCTGCGAGCAATGCGACTATCAGGGTTACCGCGGCCGCACCGGGATCCTCGAGATGCTGCGCATTGACGGTGGCATCGACGAATTGATCGCGCGGCGCGCGACGACGGCCGAGATTCTCACGGCCGCGCGCACGCGGGGCTTCCGTACACTGGCCGACGACGGCGCGCGGCTGGTGCGCGCCGGCCTGACGAGCATCGATGAGCTCATGCGGGTCGTCGATCTGACCGACAGGATGGTCTGAGCAACGGCACTCGGCCCATTGCCGGACGTCGACGCGAGGCACAAGCGACCCGCAGGCTCCAGACCCCGCACACCGCACACGATGGCGCTTTTCACCTACAAGGCGATCGATACTTCGGGCAAGGCGGTGCTCGGCCGCATCGATGCGGCCAACGTATTCGATCTCGAGCAGCGCCTTTCGCGCATGGGGCTCGACCTCGTCAATGGCGCGCAGAGCGCGCAGCGCACCCGCCTGATCGGCGGCGGCAAGGTCACGCGCCAGGAACTGATCAATTTCTGCTTCCATCTGGAGCAGCTCTCGAGCGCCGGCGTGCCGATCGTCGAGGGGCTGACCGACCTACGCGAAAGCGTCGAGAATCCGCGCTTCCGCGAAGTCATCTCCGGACTCATCGAGTCGATCGAGGGCGGCGACAGCGTATCGCAGGCGCTCGCCGATTTTCCGGAAGTCTTCAGCCGCGTGTTCATCAGCCTGGTGCGCTCCGGCGAGCAGACGGGTCGGCTGTCCGAGGTGCTGAGAAGCCTGACCGAGTCGCTCAAATGGGAGGACGAGCTCGCCGCGCAGACCAAGAAGCTCATGATGTATCCCGCCTTCGTCGGCAGCATCGTCGTGCTGGTCACATTCTTTCTCATGACCTACCTGGTGCCGCAGATGACCGGCTTCCTGCGCAACATGGGTCAGGCGATTCCGCTGCAGACGCGGATTCTCGTCGCGGTGTCGGATTTCTTCGTCGCCTACTGGTGGGCGATCATGGCCGCCCCCTTCGTGCTGTGGTTCGGCATCAAATTCGCGGCGCGCAGCTACCCCTCCATCGAGTATGCGATCGACGGCTACAAGCTGCGCGCACCCCTGATCGGGCCGATCCTGCGCAAGATCACGCTTTCGCGCTTCGCGTCGAGCTTCGCGATGATGTACAGCTCGGGCATCACCGTGCTCGACGCAATCCGTTCCTGCGAGGAGATCGTCGGCAACAAGCCGCTGGAGAACGCGCTGCGCGTCGCCGGCCAGCAGATTGCCGAAGGCAAGAACCTGACCGCCGCCTTTCAGGACGTCGAGCTCTTTCCGCCGCTGGTCATCCGCATGCTGCGCATCGGCGAGAACACCGGCGGACTGGACACCGCGCTGCTCAACGTCAGCTACTTCTACAACCGCGAGGTGCGCGAATCGATTGGCAAGGTGCAGGCGATGATCGAGCCGGCGCTCACGCTGGTGCTGGGCGCGATTCTGGGCTGGGTCATGCTCGCGGTGCTCGGCCCCGTGTACGACACCATTTCGCAGATGAAATTCTGATCCCCGGATACCGCTGAACCCCCATGGCCACCAAGCGCCTCATCTACTTCAGTGCCGCCGAGCTCCGTGTCTACCGGCGTACGCGCTCGGCGCTGGCGTCCGAGGCGCGCTTCAGCGCCGACGAGGCCGGAATCGAGGCGTTTCGCGGGTTCCTCGGACGGCACCGCGGCGCGCTGTTCTACGTGGTGGCCGACCTCGCGGGCGAGGACTTCCACGAGGACCAGATTCCGTTCCTGCGCGGCGCGGAGCGGCGCACCGTCATCGAGCGCCGCCTCGCGCAGCGTTACCGGGACACACGCCTCGCAGCGGCGATTTCGCTCGGCGTCGTCAAGGACGAACGGCGCAACGAGCGCTTGCTGCTGGCCTCGTTCACCAACGCCCAGCAATTCACGCCCTGGCTCGATGCGCTCGCCGAAGCCGGTACCAAACTGGCCGGCGTGTTCTCGGTGCCGATGTTGGCGCCCGCGCTCGCGGCCCGGCTTGCTGGCCGCCAGGCGCGCTGCCTCGTGGTCAGCGTCGACCGCGCCGGACTGCGTCAGAGCTTTATCGACAACGGCCGGCTGCGCTTCGCGCGCCTCGAACCGACGGTCAACTTGGCGCCCGATGCGCTCGCGCTGTTCGTGCGCTCCGAAACCGCACGCCTGGCGCAGTACCTTGGCACGCTGCGCGTCCTGCCGCGGGACGGAACACCGCTCAAGGTCTTGGTCGTCGCGCCGCGCGGCGAGCGCGCACGCTTCGAGCAGGCGCTGCTGTCCGACGCGCACCTCGAGTTTGTCACCACCGAACTGCCGGAGGCGCAGGGCCGCGTCGGGCTGCGCAGCGCGCCCCAAGACAGCTTCGCGGAAACGCTGTATCTGCACCTTGCGGCGCGCATCCCGCCTAAGGAGCAGTTCGCCAAGCGCGAGGAGCGCCGCGGCTACCTGCTCTGGCAACTGCAGCGCGCCGTGGCGGCGGCGGGCATCGCCGGCCTGGCGGCCTGCGCCCTGTATGCCGGCGTGATCTGGGTCGACATCCTGAGCGTACGAGGACAGATCGATATTCAGCAACGCGAATCGCGCAACGCCGCCGATCGCTATGCCAGCATCACCCGCACCTTCCCCGTTACGCAGACGACCACCGACAACCTCAAGGCCACGGTCAACGAGTTTCGCAAGATCGCCGCGCGTTCGGCTTCTCCGGAAGGCACGCTGGCCCACCTGTCGGCGGTACTCGAGCAGTTTCCCGAGTTCGAGCTCGACAATCTCACCTGGCAGATCGGCAAGACTGACGCACCGGAGAGCCGTGCGAACGCTGCCGCCACGCGGGCGAAGCCGGCAGCGACCGTTGACCAGTCTGTCGAACTGCTGGAGATCAACGGCCGCGTGAACGCCGCGCAGCGCTCCGACTACCGCGAGATCACCGAAAAAGTCGAGCGCTTCGCCGAGGCGCTCGGCAGCAATCCGGCCTACCGCGTCGTCCGTACCCGCCTGCCGTTCGACGTCGCCTCGGAGGGAACGCTCACCGGCGACGTCGGCGCCCAGGAAACGGGTGAGGCACCGCGGTTCACCATCGTGCTGGCGAAGAGGCTGCCATGAACCCGACGACCCCCGAGCTCAAGCGACTGCTGCTTCCGATTCTGGCGTTCGCGCTGCTCGTCGGGGCCGGCGCGGCGCTCATCTGGTGGTCGAAGCAGGTCCTCGTCGTCGGAAAGCAGCAGCTCGCGGCGGTCAGCGCAGAGCGCGCGCAGAACACCGAGCGGCTGCTGCGCATCGCCGACGAGGAGCGCGAGGTGAAGGAAAAGATCGCGGTTTACCGCCGGCTGAAGGATCTCGGCATCGTCGGGCGCGAGCGCCGGCTGGAATGGGCGGACGCGATCAAGCGCATTCGCACCCAGCGCGGCCTGATCGATCTGCGCTATCGGGTCGAGCCACAAAAGCCGCTTGCCTCTCTGCCCGGCAAGCCGGGCACTATCGACTTCTTCGCCAGCACGATGAAAGTCAACCTCGCCCTGCTGCACGAGGAAGACCTGTTCGGCTTTCTCACGGACCTGCGCAATTCGGGCAACGCCTATTACGCGGTCAAGCGCTGCATGCTCGGACGGACCGGCGTGCCGCCGACGGCCGCCAACCTGGCCGCGCGTGTGAACGCCCAGTGCGACATCGATCTGATCACCATCGTCGACCAGGGAGCGAAGTCGTGAGGCGCGTTCGGGGGCTGTTGCTGCTCGTGCTGGCGCTGGCGGCGGCGTCGGCGGCGAACGCACAGTCTCTCGGCCGGCTGTTCCTGACGCCCGAGCAGCGTGCAACGCTCGACCTGCGCAGGGCTTCGCGCGTGCCCGACCGGCCGGCGGCGGTGGTGGTCGAATCGCCCACCGCGCGAATCGACGGCCAAGTGGTGCGTTCCGACGGGCGTTCGACCGTCTGGGTGAACGGGCAGCCGGTGCGCGAGGGCACGCAGAGCGAAGGCCTGCGCGTCGCACCGGCGTCGAGCACGGCGGACAGCGTCACGCTCGCGGTGGGCGAGGGCGCACGGCGCGTCGAGCTCAAGGTCGGCGAATCGATGAACCGGGATACCGGGGAAGTGCGCGACATGCTGGGCGATGGCACGGCCGGCGTTGCGGCAACGGTTCGACCGCGACCCAGCGGCACGCCGCGCTGAGGCGCACGCATGGCCAAGCGCCTGACCGTTCGCCATCTGAAACCGATGCGGGCACGCCAGGGCGGCGTCGCGCTGCTCGTCATGGTGACCGTGATTGCCCTGGGCGCATCGTGGATGCTGGTGACCTCGCTCAACGAGGCCTCGAGCCGCAATGCGCTGAACCGACAGGACAACGCGCGCGTCCTCGCCGAAGCAAAGCACGCGCTCGCGGGCTGGATGATCCGGCAGGCGATCGAGGCCGGCGAGAACAATCCCGGCCGCCTGCCCTGCCCGGAGGCCGCCGGCTACATCGGCACCGCGAACGAAGGCATCGCGGCGGGCAATTGCACGCTGCCCGCGGTCGGGCGGCTGCCCTGGCGCACACTCGGGCTGCCAAAGCTGCGCGACGCGAGCGGTGAGCCGTTGTGGTACGTGGTGTCCCCGGGCTGGGCCCTGCCGACTGTGAGCTCAATGCTCACCATCAATTCCAATTCGGCCGGGCAGCTGACGCTCGATGGGGCCGGAAACGCGGCCGTCGCGCTCGTCATTGCGCCGGGTCCCGCGCTGGACGTCCAGGCCTCTGGCGGCTGCACGGCGCGCACGCAGCAGCGCACGGCCGCGACGCCCGATTTCCGCGACTATCTCGAATGCGAGAATGCCAGCAGCCCCGCGGACGCCACGTTTGTGACCAACGGACCCGCGGCCTCGTTCAATGACCAGGTCTTGGCGCTGACCACGCGCGACCTCCTGCCCGGTCTCGAGGCGGCGATCAGCAAGCGCATCGAGCGCGAGATCGTGCCGCGCTTACAGAGCGTTTTTGCCGCCCCCAGTTGGGGAATGTCGGGAGTCAATCGGGTGTATCCGTTCGCGGCGCCATTCGCCAACCCCGGACCGGGGAGCGGCACATCGAACTTCCAGGGCGTCGCGGCAACCTACTGGGGCCTGCTGCCGTTCAATCAGACGCAAGGCTGCACGGCTTCGGCGAGCAATCCGCGCTGCCTGCCGAACCTGGTCGCGTGGTCGACAACCCCCTGGGCCTACGAGGCCGGCGGCTGGGGTTATATCCAGACCGAGACCTGCTACTGGGAAGGCGGCACGGCGCCGTACTACACGGCGCGCGTCTGCGACGGCGAGTATCACGAAGACGACACCTATCCGGCGAACCCCGGGCTGGTGATCGCCCTGCAGGCGAAGTTCAGCAATGTCGCGCTCGGCCTGCGCGCGCTGGATGCGACCAAGGTTGAGATATTCGCCCATGAAGATCCGCTGCCTTTCAACGAAGGCATCGCGGAGGTCATACCGACCACCAGCGTCGTGACCCTGAATATTGACGGTACGGCGACCGTGACGGTCAGCGGACAGCTGCCCAATATCGACTCGAGAGTCTGGGATACCTTCGCGGTGTTCCGCATTCGCCTCAAGCGTCAGATCATCGGCGACCATCCGCTGCTCGACGCCAACGATGCGACCACCGGCTGGTTCGTGCGCAACGACTGGTTCCGGCTGCTGTACTACGCGGTCTCAAGGGACTATACCGCGGAGAAAGTTCCCGCCCCGTCGTGCGGCGGCAAGTCCTGCCTGAGGCTGACCTGGGGGCCAGACACGGTACAAGAAAACGACAAGCGTGCCCTCCTGATCCTCGCCGGCCGAAGCCTGGCCAACGCCACGCGTCCCAACGATCAAATTGCGGACTACGTCGAGTTCGAGAACAGTGACGGCAACAGGGATTTCGAGCAGCAGCCGATCAGGACGGGGAGCGATGCGACGCTCAAGGCGCCGTTCAACGATCGCGTCGTAGTGGTCGACCAAAACTGATGTCTCGGTCCCGACGCGCCCCCCTTCGCGCGCGACACCCCGCGCGCGGTTTCACGCTCACCGAGCTCGCGGTGGTGCTGGCGATCGTCGGCCTGCTGCTTGGCTCGATGATGCTCACCTTCTCGGCGCAGGTCGAGCAGCGCAACCTTGCCGAGACACAGCGCCGGCTCGACCAGGCGAAGGAACTGCTGCTGGCGTTCACCGTGGTGCGCGGCCGGCTGCCCTGCCCGGCGACAACGACGAGCAACGGCGACGAGTCGTTCTCCAGCGGCAACGCGACCAGCGGCGGGACCTGCACGCTGACCACGCACAACGGCTTCCTGCCGGCGGCGGCGATCGGCTTCTCGCCGGTCGATTCTGCCGGCTACGCGCTCGACGCCTGGAACAACCGGATCCGCTACGCCGTCTCGCTCGCCACCCCGGTGAACTCGCAGACGCCGCGCATCTGCCGCCCGGTGAACGACACGACGGCACCCGTGGTGCCGCATTTCACCCAGCGCGACAACCTGAGGGCGAACGGACTGGATTGCAGCCCGAGCGACCTGGTGGTCTGTACCGAGGCGCAGGCAGGCACAAGCTGCGCCGCAGGCCAGTCGGCGACCAACCAGAACACGGTGGTCGCCGTCGTGCTCTCCACCGGCAAGAATGGGGCACTCGGGCTCGCCGGCGCGAACGAGACCGAGAACACCGACGGCGATGCCGTGTTCGTCTATCGCCCGCCGGACCCGAGCAGCGCGTCCGGCGGCGAATACGACGACCTGACGGCGTGGATCCCGGTCGGCCTGCTCTACGGCCGGCTCACCGCCGCAGGCGTACTGCCCTGAGCCTCCGGCTCGAGCACGAAGCGCACCCTGCCGTCACGGTTCTCCTCGAGTACGAGCCGGTAACCCTGCGCTGAGGCCTGGCGCGCGGCCTGATACAGGCCGATCCCCAGGCCGGCGTCCGAGCGCACCGGCGCATGCAGCAGGCTGCCCACCACGTCGGCCGGCACCGCGCCGCCGCTGTCCTCGACCGCGAGTCGTGCGCCCTGGTGCGCTGTATCGAACGCGACGCGGATGCGCACCGCGGGATCCGCATTGCGCTTGGCGAGCGCGTTGTGCAGCAAGTTGTCGACCACATGATCGAACAGCAGCCCCGGAACCTGCAAACCGGTCGCCTGCGTCCCGCGAAAGAAGTCGATGCCCGGGTTCGGATAGCGCGACCGGATCGCCTCCCACCAGGCGTCGGCGTCCATGTGGCGCTCGGGTGTCACCGCGGGGCGGCGCAGCTTTTCCAGCGCGTCGGTCAGGCGCGCCTGGATCGCAGGCAGCTGGCGCTCGAGAAACGCCGTCGCGCGCGCCGAATCGGCCGCATCCGCGCCAGCCCGCAATGCCGACAGCGCGCTCAGCGACTGCAGGATGTTCTTCACCTCGTGCGCCAGGCGCGCACCGGTTTCGTGTACCGCCTGCAGATAGGCGGAGTTCTGCAGTTGCTCCTCGCGCAGCTTGGCCTTGTGAAACTCGGCGAGCAGCTGACTCAGGAGGAGCAGATGCCAGCGCAACGACGGGCTGAGCGAGAAACGCGAATAGATGACCAGCGCCAGATCGTCCTGGACGAACTCGACGACGTGGCGGCTCGAATCCCCGGCTTCGCCCTCCCCGCGCGCCCAGCGCCATTTCGCGCCCGCGATCCACGGCAGGCGCACGAGGCCCTGTACGGCGTCGGCCAGAAAGCGCTCGGGCCGTGGCTGCGCCTGGGACAGCCCGGCGAGGAAGTACAGCCAGCGCTCGAGCGGCAGCCCGATCGACAGCAGGTAGCGGGAGAAGAACACGCTCAGGCCGGCGAAGCCCGCGGGCGGGTTCCAGGCCAGCCCGAACAGCAGCACGCCAACGCCGACCCAGAGCACCGTGTAGGTCAGCGATTCGAGGTAACTTTTCTGGCCGAGCGTCATGAACGCGAAGCTGCCGAGCACGATGACGGTGAGCAGCAGCACGAGAAACAGGCTGTAGAAGAAATCGATCAGCTGCAGGGACTGGCCGCGATCGGATCCCGCTGGCAGCAGCATCGCGACGAGGAGAATCGCCGGCAGCCAGTGCTCGGCCAGTTCGCGGATATCAGGCGACAGCTCGCGGCGCGGCGCGATCTCCGGCAGGATGATGATGACCAGCAGCGCAATCAGGTAGGCGAACACCAGCAGGTAGGCGCGCCGCTGCCAGCGCGCGGTGCGCTGGTAACTCGCGCTGCCGACGATACCCGCCAGCGCGATGACCCAGGCGGCGAGCATCCAGCCGTTGAGCCATTGCAGCACCGCGACGCCGACGAACACGATGGCGACGGCCTGCGCGGGGGAGACGCGCTCCTGACGGCGCACGAAGGGCTGCCAGAGCAGCACCAGGCCGAGATGCGCGAGGAGCAGACCGCGCGCCCAGACATCGGTCGTGCCGCGCAGCGCAGCGAAGTGCAGCAGCAGGAGCATCGCGACGAGCACCGCGCGGCCGTGACGGTCGCTGAACGCGAGCACCGCGCGCGCAAGGCGCCGCGGCGGCGGCTCGGTGGCGCCGGTCGAGGCCTGCGCAGTCTGCGGCGTGAGCGGTTGCATAGCGACGGTGCGGCGACTAGTCTACCTGCCCACAACGCATGCACCCCGTCCTCAACCTCGCCCGCACCGTGTTTCTCGAGGCGCGCCGCAGCGGCCTGCCCTGGCTGGCGCTCTCAAGCATCGTCGCCGCGGTTGTGCTCGCCGCATTCCTGACGCAGGTTGCTCTCACCGAAAGCCTGCAGTTGCAGGCCGCGCTGGCGGCTGCCCTGCTGCGCGCCTGCGGCGTGTTTCTCGTCGCGCTCGCGGTCGCTTCGAGCACCGCGCGCGAGGTGGCCGACAAGGGCCTCGAGTTCATGCTGTCGCTGCCGCTGTCGCGCGCAACGCAATACCTCGGCCGCTGGCTCGGGCACGCCTGGAGCGCGGTGCTGGTCGCGGTCGTGTTCAGCCTGCCGCTGCTGCTCTGGAGCCCGGCGGCTGCGGTCGCACACTGGGGGCTGTCGCTCGCCTTGGAGCTCGCCCTGGTCGCCGCGCTGGCGCTCTTTTTCTCGATGGCGTTCGGCCAGCTGCTGCCCGCGGTGGCGGCAAGCGCGGGGTTTTACCTGCTCGCGCGCGCGCTGAGCACGATCCAGGCGATCGCCAGCGCGCCGCTGGACGAATCCGACTGGGCGCAGCGCGCGGCGCAATCGATGATCGACGCCATCGCCTTCGTGCTGCCGCGCCTCGATGCGGTGACGCGCACCGACTGGCTGCTGTATGGCGCGCCGGCCGCCGGCGCCTACCTGGCCGCGCTCGGCGGCCTCGCGCTTTACGCCCTGTTGCTGCTCGCCGCGGGACTCGTCGACCTGCAGCGGCGTAACCTGTGAGCCCCGATGAACGCCCGTGGTCGAGCGTGCCGATCGCGCTCGGTGCGACATTTGCGCTGCTGCTGGCCGCGCAGATCGTGTGGCACGGCGGGCGGTCGTCATCAGGACCCGATACCCGGGTCGAACTTCCGCCTGCGCCTCGCGCCGTAGCGCTGCGGCTCGCCGCCTTCGGCGAGGATGCCGCCATGGCGCGGCTCGCGATGCTGTACCTACAGTCGTTCGATCTGCGCGGCGGCAGCGCCATCCCCTACCATCGCCTCGACTACGACCGCCTGGTCGCCTGGCTCGGCGCGATCCTCGAGACCGATCCGCGCAGCGCGTATCCGCTGTTCGCCGCCGCACGGGTCTACGCCGAGAGTCCGGACCCGGCGAAAAGCCGCGTCGCGCTGGATTTCGTCTATCGCGAATACCTCAAATCGCCGAATACGCGCTGGCCGTGGCTTGCCCACGCGGCGCTCCTCGCCAAGCACCGGCTGCGCGACCTCGCACTGGCGCGCCGTTATGCGGCTGCGATCGACCGCGACACCACCGATCCGAGCGTCCCGTCCTGGGCGCGCCAGATGGAAATCTTCATCCTCGAGGACATGGACGAGCTCGAGGCAGCGAAAATCATGCTCGGCGGCCTGCTGGCGAGCGGCCGGATCACTGACCCCGCCGAGGCGAAATTTCTGCGTGAACGCCTCGAGCAGCTCGAGGACCGGCTGCGGAACAGTCGCCCGCGCTGAAAGACAAAAAGCAAAAAACCGTCACCCTCACGACAGATCTGTCGAATTCTCGACACCCCCCTGTCAAGGTGGCAAACTAACCCGTTGTTTAAACACACTAAACATTCTGGCACGCGAAGTGCTTTTGTTCCGTACACCACGCACCCAAACGGGAGTCACGGTATGAGAAAACAACAGCAAGGCTTCACCCTGGTCGAGATCGCCATCGTGCTGGTCATCATCGGGCTGCTGCTCGGCGGCATCCTCAAGGGCCAGGAGATGATCACGCAGGCCAAGATCAAGAACGTGGTCGCCGATTTCAGCGGCATCTCGGCCGCGTACTACGGCTACCAGGATCGCTATCGCGCCATTCCGGGCGATGACGCGGCCGCGACGCGATGGACAGGCGCTGTTGGCGGCAACGGCAACGGCACAGTCGAGGGCAAATACAACTACACCACCGACGACACTGTGGAATCGCGCAAGTGGTGGGATCACCTGCGGCGCGCAGGCTTCGTCGGGGGGGCCGGTTATCAGCAGCCCGTCAACGCCCTTGTCGGCATGATCGGCGTGGAGACCGGCGACGGCGCGGGCGGCACCGCGCTGGGCGGCTTCGCCAGCCTGATCATGTGCTCGACGAATCTGCCGGACAAGATCGCGATCGCGGTCGATTCGCAGATGGACGACGGACTGTCGCACACCGGTGGTGTTCGCGCCCAGCTGCAGACTCCGGGCACGCCCGACATAGCTGCGGCCGCAACATCACCCTATCAAGAAACCGGTACCAACATCTACATACTCTGCCGCCAGATCTAAGGCGAGCAGCCATCGACTCCCAAGGCCGGCCTTGCGCCGGCCTTTTTCTTTTCCCTTACCCCTGGCCGCGCAGCAGGCGCTCCTCCGCCGCGGCCAGCGCCGCGGGCACGCCGAGCAGCACGACGACGTCGCCCGCCTGCAGCGCGCCCGCCGCCTCGGCCTCCAGGCGCGCTTTCACCCCGGGCCGGCGCACGGCGTGCACCTGCGCCGCGAGCGCCTCGAGGTCGAGATCCGCGAGCGCCCGCCCGATGGCGTGCGCGCCCGGCGCGAGCGTCACGCCGTGCAGCCGCGGCTGCACGGCCTCGCTGTCGGCCTCGTCGCTCGCGCCGTGGTACAGGCCGCGCAGCAGACCGTACTGCGCGTCGCGCACCTGGCGCATGCGGCGCACCACGCGCGTGAGCGGAATGCCGATCCATACCAGGGCATGCGAGGCAAGCATGAGGCCCGATTCGATCGCCTCGGGCACAACCTCGGAAGCGCCCGCCGCGGTCAGCCGTTCGATGTCGCGCTCTTCGGCCGCGCGCGCGATCACCGGCAGCGTCGCATTGAGCGCGCGCACATGCGCCAGCACGCGCTCGGCCGCCGGGATGTCGGCGAAGGTGATCACGGCCGCCGCCGCGCGGCCGATGCCCGCGGCGACCAGTGATTCGCGCCGCGTGCAGTCGGCGAACACCACCGAATCGCCCGCGAGCACCGCCTCGCGCACGCGCTCCGGGTCAAGGTCGAGCGCCACGTAGCGCACGCCCTCGGCATCGAGCAGTCGCGTCAGGCGCTGGCCGTTACGGCCGTAGCCGAGCACCACCACGTGGCGCTCGGTGGCCAGCGACTGCACCGCGACCTGGTGCAGCTGCAGGGAGCGCATCATCCATTCGGAGCGCGCGAAGCGCAGCACGATGCGGTCGCTGGCCGCGATCACGAACGGCGTCGCGAGCATCGACAGGATCATCGCCGCGAGCAGTGACTGCGCGAGCGGCCCGGGCAGGAGCTCCGCATCGAGCACCAGCGCGAACAGCACGAAGCCGAACTCGCCGCCCTGCGCGAGCGCAAGCGCGGTGCGCAGCGCGGTGCCTGGCGGTGCGCCGAAGGCACGTGCCAGCAGACCGATCAGCGCCAGCTTGCCGCCCATCAGCCCCAGCAGCATCGCCAGCACGAGCAGCGGCTGACCGGCCACCGCGCGCACGTCGAGCATGGCGCCGACCGTGATGAAGAACAGGCCCAGCAGCACGTCGCGAAACGGCTTGATGTCCTCCTCGACCTGATAGCGGTACTCGGTCTCGGAGATGAGCATGCCGGCGAGAAAGGCGCCGAGTGCGAGCGACAGCCCGGCGAGCCCGGTAACGAAAGCAAGGCCGAGTGTGATGAGCAGCACGTTTAGCACGAACAGCTCGGTCGAGCGGCGCCGCGCGACGACGCCGAACCAGGCGCGCATCACGCGCGGGCCCGCGAGCACGACCACGGCGAGCACCACCGCGCCCTTGAGCAGGGCCACGCCCACCTCGCGCCCGATCACATCCGGTGATTGGCCGAGCGCCGGAATGAGGATCAGCAGCGGTACCACCGCGAGGTCCTGGAACAGCAGCACGCCGATAATGTCTCGACCATGCGGGGTGTCGAGCTCGAGTCGCTCGGCGACAAGCTTGGAGACAATCGCAGTGGAGGACATCGCAACAACCGCACCGAGCGCAAGCCCGCTTTCCCAGCGAAAGCCGAGCGCGGCCATCAGCCCGAAGGTGACCGCGATGGTCGCCACCACCTGCGTCAGGCCGAGGCCGAACACCGCGCGCCGCATCACGCGCAGCTTCGACAGACTGAACTCGAGCCCGATCGAGAACATCAGGAAGACCACGCCGAACTCGGCGAGGTGGCGCGTGCTCGCGGTCTCCGGCAGCAGGCCGAGCGCGTAGGGGCCGAGCACCAGCCCGGTGGCGAGATAGCCCACCATCGGCGGCAACGCCAGGCGCCGGCACAGGGCGACGGTGAACACACTCGCCGCGAGCAGTATCAGAACCGGCTGTAACGCGATGCCCGCGCTGTCCATTTTCAGAGAGGAATCAAGGGGGTTCGGCTATACTTGCCAGCTATGATAAGCGCACCGCGAACGCCCGGACAGTCGGCGCTTGGCGACGTGGCGCCGGGGGGCGGCGGGCGCGCCTCGCGTTCCGCGCTCGAGCTCGCGCAGCGCGTACTGCAAATCGAGGCAGATGCGATCCGCGCGATGATGGAGCGCCTCGATGGACGCTTTCTCGATGCCGTCACGCTGGTGCTCGCGCGCAGCGGGCGGGTGGTGGTAAGCGGCATCGGCAAATCCGGCCACGTGGCGCGCAAGATCGCCTCGACCCTGGCGAGCACCGGCACGCCGGCGTATTTCGTCCACCCCGCCGAGGCGAGCCACGGCGACCTCGGCATGGTGATGCCCGGCGACGTGTTCATCGGCATCTCCTACTCCGGCGAGAGCAACGAGCTGCTCGCCATCGTGCCGCTGCTCAAGCGCCAGGGGGCCAAGCTGATCGCGTTCACGGGAAACCCGAGCTCCACGCTCGCGCGGGAGGCAGACGTGCACCTCGACGTCGCGGTGGCGCAGGAAGCCTGCCCGCTCAACCTGGCGCCGACGGCGAGCACGACCGCATCGCTCGCCCTGGGTGACGCGCTCGCGGTCGCGCTGCTCGACGCGCGCGGCTTCTCCGCCGACGACTTTGCGCGCTCGCATCCGGGCGGCTCGCTCGGACGCAGGCTGCTTACCCACGTAAGCGACGTGATGCGCACCGGCGAGGCGATACCCGCAGTGACGCTCGGCGCGACGCTGGTCGAAGGCGTAATCGAGATTTCGCGCAAGGGGATGGGCATGACTGCGGTGGTCGACGACGGGCAGCGGCTCCTCGGCATCTTCACCGACGGCGACCTGCGGCGCAGCCTCGAGCGCGACGTCAACCTGCGCGGCACGCGCATCGAGGAGGTCATGACGCGCAACCCGCGCTGCGTGCGCCCCGATGCCCTCGCCGCGGAGGCCGTCGAGATGATGGAGCGCACCAAGTCGACTCAGATTCCGGTGGTCGACGCCGAGGGGCGCCTGGTCGGCGCGCTCAACATCCACGACCTGTTCCGCTCGAAGGTCGTCTGATCGCGTGAGCACGCCGCCTGCAGCCAGCGCAGCAAGCGTGACCGGCGATGCGCTCGCACGGGCGAAGCGGGTGCGCCTGATGATTTTCGACGTCGACGGCGTGCTGACCGACGGCCGGCTGTGGTATGGCCCGGAAGGCGAGACGCTCAAGGTATTCCACGTCGTCGACGGGCATGGCATGAAGATGCTGGCCGCGAGCGGCGTCGTCACCGCGCTGCTGAGCGGTCGACGTTCGGCGGCGGTCGAGCGCCGCGGCGCCGAGCTCGGCATCGCGCACGTGCTTCAGGGCATCGAGGACAAGCGCCCGGCGTTCGAGCGGCTGCTCGCGCAGGTCGGCGTCAGCGCCGAGGCAGCCGGCTTCATGGGCGACGAGCTGGTCGATCTGCCGGTGATGACGCGCTGCGGATTCGCCTGCGCGCCCCCCGAGGCGCCCGCGTTCGTGCGCCGGCATGCCCACTACCTGACACGGGCGCCGGCCGGGGGCGGTGCGGTACGCGAGCTGTGCGAATTGCTGATGCAGGCGCAGGGTACGCTCGAGGCGCGTCTCGAGGCCTACCTGGCATGATGGTCGCGCCGACCCGGCTGTTTCCGCTCCTCGTCGCGCTGCTGCTCGCCGTGCTCAGCTACGCGCTCGAGCGCGCGGTGCGCGAAGGCCCGCTCGGACCCGAGCCGCGGCGGCACGATCCGGACTACATCGTCGATCGCCTGGTGCTCACGACCTACGCAACCGATGGCTCCGTCGAATCCCGTGTCACCGCCGACAAAATCGTGCACTACCCGGACGATGCAACCTCCGACGTCACCGCGCCCAGCGTCATGCTCTCCAAGCCCGCCAGCCCGCGCTACCGTGCGCGCGCCGAGCGCGGCTCGGTTGCGGACGACGGCGAGGAGGTGTTTCTCTACGGCAACGTGGTGATGATCCGCGAGCCCGATGCCGAGCGGACGCAGGCGCGGCTGGAGACGGATTTCCTCCACGTTGTCGGCGGGCCGGCGATTGCCCGCTCCGAGCTCGAGGTCCGCCTGCAGGAAGGCGGCCGCCAGCTCGCCGGCCGCGGCATGGAGTACCACCATGACAGGGGGCTGTTCGTCCTGCGCGAGCAGGTGCGCGGCCGGTTCGAACCCCGCGAGCAGGAACGCAAGTGACGCCGCAACGAACCTGCGGCATGCGCCGCATCGCCGCCGTCGTGCTCGGCGCACTGCTGCTCGTACCGTTCGCCGCAGCGGCCGAGAAGACGGATCGCGACAAGCCCCTGCAGATCGAAGCCAACCGCATGAGCGCGGACGACGTGCGCAAGGTCGCGACCTTCGAGGGCGAGGTTGTGCTGACCAAGGGCACGATTCGCATGACTGCGGAGCGAATCGTGGTCATCGAAGGCGAGAAGGGATTTCATCGGGCCACCGCGACCGGCGCTCCGGTGCGCTTCCGCCAGCGCCTCGATCCGAAGGACGGCAAGGAGGCGGTTTGGGTCGACGGCGAGGCACTGCGCGCGGAGTACGACGAGCGCAGCGAAAAGGTCGAGCTGTTCGAGCAGGCGCGCGTGACGCGCGACCGTGACGAGGTGCGCGGCGATTACATCCTTTATGACCAGCGCACGGAGTTCTTCTCGGTACGCGCCGGCAAGGAAACAACCTCGGGCCGCGTGCGAGCGATCATCCAGCCGAAATCGACGTCCGGGCAACCCGCCGGCGCAGCGCCCGCGCCGCCCGCTGCCGCGCCTGCAGCGCCCACCGCGCGATGAGCCTGCTGCGCGCGGAGAACCTGCGCAAGCGCTACAAGGGCCGCAGCGTCGTGCAGGACGTTGCGCTCGAGGTCTCCAGCGGTGAAGTCGTTGGCCTGCTCGGCCCTAACGGAGCGGGCAAGACGACTTGCTTCTACATGATCGTCGGCCTGATCTCCGTCGACGCCGGGCGCATCGAGCTCGACGGCGCCGAGCTGACCCATCTGCCGATCCATCGTCGTGCGCGGCTCGGCATTTCCTACCTGCCGCAGGAAAATTCGGTCTTCCGGCGCCTCAGCGTCGAGGATAACGTGCGGGCGATCCTCGAACTGCAGGACGTTCCCGCCAGCGAGATGGAATCGCGCCTGGTCGAGTTGCTGGAGGACCTCGGCATCGCCCACCTGCGCAAGCATGCCGCGATCTCGCTCTCGGGGGGCGAGCGCCGCCGTCTCGAGATCGCGCGCGCCCTCGGCACGCGTCCCACCTTCATCCTGCTCGACGAACCGTTCGCCGGTGTCGACCCGATCGCGGTGCTCGACATCCAGCGCATCATCCGCTTTCTCAAGGAGCGCGGCATCGGCGTGCTGATCACGGATCACAACGTCCGCGAGACGCTCGGCATCTGTGATCGCGCCTACATCATCAACGAGGGCGCGGTTCTCGCCTCGGGCCACCCCGAGGAGATCGTCTACAATGAGCACGTTCGCCGCGTCTACCTCGGCGAGCATTTCCGCATGTGACGGGCCCATCGCGCCGTCCCCAGCCATGAAGCCAACGCTTCAATTCCGGCTCTCCCAGCACCTCACGCTCACGCCACAGCTGCAGCAGTCGATCCGTCTGCTGCAACTCTCGACGGTGGAGCTCAATCAGGAGATCGAGCGCATCCTGATGGAGAACCCGATCCTCGAGCACGATGAGGCCGACGGCGAATCGGCCGGCGCGCCCGCGCCGGCGAACGCGCAGGGCAGTGCGACGGAAACGCAGGAGGCGACGCCCGAGAATGCAGCGGCCGAGTCCGACGCGGGCGCGACCGACGACTGGTCGGGCGAGCAGCCGACATCCTGGCGCTCGAACGACGACGAAGACGGCGACCGCAGCTTCAGCGCACCCGACCTGCCCACGCTGCGCGATCATCTCAACACGCAGCTCTCGCTCACCAATCTCGGCGAGCGCGACCGCGCGCTCGTCGCGCTGCTGATCGACGCACTCGACGAGGATGGCTACCTGACGCAGGGCCTGGAGGAGATCGCGGCCCTGATGTCACCCGAGGCCGAGGTCGAGGTCGACGAACTGGCGATCGCACTGCGTCACCTGCAGAACTTCGATCCCTCGGGCGTCGGCGCGCGTTCCCCGAGCGAGTGCCTCGCGCTGCAGATTCGCGCGCGTGGCGCGGCGGCAGGTGAAGCCGGCGCCGCCCAGGCGCCGGACCCGGCGGTGCAGCGGCTCGCGCTCGATATCGTCGAGCACCACCTCGAGTTGCTCGCCCGGCGCGACCTCGTGCGCCTGAAGTCCGCGACGCGCGCGAGCGACGAGGCGGTGCGCGCAGCGCAGCAGTTCATCCGCAGCCTGAATCCGCGTCCGGGGGCGGCATTCGCCCGCCTCGAGACGCGCTACGTCGTGCCCGACGTCGTGGTGCGCAAGCTGCGCAATGTCTGGCGTGCGAGCCTGAACGCCGAGGCGATGCCGCGTCTGCGCATCAATCGCCTGTACGCCGAGCTCGCCGCCAGTGCACGCGGCGCCAACACGCTGTCGGCCCAGTTGCAGGAGGCGCGCTGGCTGATCAAGAACGTACAGCAGCGCTTCGAAACCATCCTGCGGGTGTCGCAGGCGATCGTCGACCGGCAGCGCCATTTCCTCGAGCACGGCGAAGTCGCCATGCGCCCGCTGGTGCTGCGCGAAATCGCGGAAACGCTGGGCCTGCACGAGAGCACGATCTCGCGGGTCACGACGCAGAAGTTCATGGCAACGCCGCGCGGCACATTCGAGCTTAAGTACTTTTTCGGCAGCCACGTGGCCACCGACACAGGCGGGGCGGCCTCCTCGACCGCGATTCGTGCACTGATCAAGCAGCTGGTGGCCGAAGAGGATGCACAGGCACCGCTCTCCGACGGCCGAATCTCCCAAATTCTCGGCGAGCAGGGTATCGTGGTGGCGCGCCGGACGATCGCAAAATATCGTGAATCGCTGCACATCCCACCGGTCAGCCAGCGCAAGGGGCTGTAACCTGTGCGCGAGGGACCGGTTGATCCCGGCACCCGGCTGCCGCAGCACAATCCGTCACCAGAGGAGACCTCGATGAACCTGAACGTGAGCGGACACCGCCTCGAAGTCACCCCGGCCATCCGTGCCTACGTGCAGAACAAGCTCGAGCGCGTGACACGGCACTTCGACCACGTTATCGACGCCCAGGTCATTCTTTCGGTCGGCAAGCTGCAGCAGAAGGCGGAGGTCACACTGCACATGCGGGGCAAGGATCTGCATTGCACGGCGAACGAGCCGGATCTTTACGCGGCAATTGATCGCCTGATCGACAAGCTTGATCGACAGGTGCTCAAGCACAAGGGCAAGCGTTATGCGCCGCCGCGCGAGTCACTCAAGAACCAGGCGGCCGAAGCGTGAGTGGCACGCGGCGCGTGCGAGCGGCAGCGGGATTTGCGAAGCAGGCCGATGGGCTATAATCCGCGCCCTCTGAAGTTGCCCCCCGCCGGACGCGGACTCCGCGCGCTCGAACTTCGCCCGCGACGCCCCTTCGGTACGAAACCCGTATGAGTCTCGTTGCACAATTGCTTCCTCCGGCGAACGTCCTGCTCGATCTCGCCGTCTCGAGCAAGAAGCGGCTGTTCGAGCAGATCGGCTTGCTGTTCGAGAACAACCATGGGCTCGCGCGCAACGTCGTCTTCGACAGCCTGTTCGCGCGCGAACGCCTCGGCTCGACCGGATTGGGGCAGGAGGTCGCCATCCCGCACGGGCGCATCAAGGGTCTGAAGGAGGCGCTCGGCGCGTTTGTCCGCCTCGAGCAGCCGGTGCCCTTCGATGCACCGGATGGCCAGCCGGTCCGGCTGGTCTTCGTGCTGCTGGTGCCCGAGCAGGCGACCGAGAAGCACCTGCAGATTCTCTCCGAGCTCGCGCAGATGTTCAGTGATCGAACGCTCCGCGAGCAGATGGTGGGCGCAGCTGACGCGGAGGCGCTGCACAAACTGATCGCCACCTGGCAACCGGATGTCCCAGGTCAACGTCGCGCGGTTGCATGAAGACAACGGCCCCGCGCTCTCCCTCGATTGGATCGCAGGGCAGGACGGCGCCGGCGCGCTGCGCAGCGAAGCGGCAAGCGCCGCGACGCTGATCGGGCACCTCAACCTCACCCACCCCAACGCAATACAAGTCGTCGGCGCGTTCGAGGCCGGGCTGCTGGGCACCGATGCACCGGCGCGCGCCGCGTTCGTCGAGCGCTTGTTCCACGTCTCCACCCTGGCCGTCATCCTGGCCGACGGCGTAGCGCCGACCGAAGAGATGACCGCGCGCGCGAACGCGACGCAGACGCCCCTTTTCGTCACGCCGCGGGGCGCCGCGGAGATCATCGAGAAGCTCAACCGCTATCTGATCAAGGCGCTGGCCGAGCGCACCGAGCGCCACGGCGTGTTCATGGACGTGCTCGGCCTCGGCGTGCTGATCACCGGCGAATCGGGCGTCGGCAAAAGCGAGCTCGGCCTCGAGCTCATCAGCCGCGGGCATGGCCTGGTCGCCGACGACGTGGTCGAGATCGCGCATATCGCGGCCAACACGCTCGAAGGCCGCTGTCCGGCCATGCTGAAGGACTTCATCGAAGTGCGCGGCCTTGGCCTGCTCAACATGCGCACGATTTTCGGCGAGACCGCGGTACGCCCGAAAATGAAGCTCAAGCTCATCGCGCACCTCGAGAAGCCCTCGCAGGGAGGGCAGGACGCGCTCGAGCGCCTGCCGCTTTCCGAGCTGTCCGAGGAGATTCTCGGCGTGACCGTCCGCAAGGTCATCATTCCGGTCGTCGCGGGCCGCAACCTGGCGGTGCTGCTCGAGGCTGCGGTGCGCAACTACATCCTGCAGCTGCGCGGGATCGACTCCACCGCCGAGTTCCTGGAACGCCAGAGGCAGGCGCTGAAAAGCGCGAATTGACGCGGGCGCGCGGAGCACGGCGCACCCGGACCGAGCCATCGACGACGCGAGGACACCCGCAGCCACCATGCAGCTCGTACTGGTCAGCGGCCTATCCGGATCCGGCAAGAGCGTTGTGCTCAAGGCGCTCGAGGACGACGGCTACTACTGCGTCGACAATCTGCCGGCAACGCTGCTCGACGACGTGACTGCGTTTCTCTCGGAGGCCGGCCACGCGCGCGTCGCAGTGAGTGTCGATGCGCGCAGCGCGGCACTCGCCTCGCTGCCCGAGCGCATTGCTGCGCTGCGCGGGCGCGGCGTCGACTGCCGCCTGCTGTTTCTCGAGGCCTCTTCGCAAGCACTGCTGCGGCGCTTCTCGGAGACGCGTCGGCGCCACCCGCTGCTCGGCCCGACCCGCACGCTGGCCGAGGCGATCGAGCACGAGCGCAGTCTGCTCGCAGAGGTCGCCGAGCTGGGCGAGCGCATCGACACCAGCGCGGTACGGGCACAGGACCTGCGGCGCTGGGTGCGCTCGCTCCTCGCGCTGAGCGGCGGCGCGCCCCTGCTGCTGATCGAGTCGTTCGCGTTTCGCGACGGGCTGCCGCTCGACGCGGACTGGGTTGCCGACGTGCGCATGCTGCCAAACCCGCACTACGTCGACGCACTGCGCCCGCTCACCGGCCTCGACGCGCCGGTCGCCGAGTTTCTCGCCCGCGAAGAGGCGGTGCAGCGCATGATCGGCGATCTGCGCAGCTTCCTCGAGCGCTGGTTGCCTGACATCCTGCGCGAGAACCGCAGTACGCTGACCATCGCAATCGGCTGTACCGGCGGGCGACACCGATCCGTGTATATCGCGGAGCGCCTGGCCGAAGCCCTGCGCGCGCATGCGCAGGTGCTGGTGCGCCACCGCGGCCTGGCGCGCGCCGCTGCCGCCGAATGAGCGAACCGCGCCTCGACGACGTCGCGCTGTTCCCACTGCAGACCGTGCTGTATCCGGACGGGCTGCTGCCGCTGCGGCTGTTCGAGCAGCGCTACCTGGAGATGGCGAAATCCTGCCTGCGCGAGGATCGTCCGTTCGGCGTGTGCTGCATCCGGGAGGGGCGCGAGGTCGGCACGCCGGCCACACCGCATGACGTCGGCTGCCTCGCCCGCATCGCGCACTGGGACATGGCACAGCTCGGCGTGCTGAGCATCGTCGCGCAGGGAACGCAGCGCTTCCGCATCCTCGAGCGACGCGTCGAGCGCGATGGTCTCGCGCGTGCCTCGATTGCGCTGCTGCCGCAGGCGCGTGACGCCGAGATCACCGAGACCCATCAGGGTTGCGTGCGTTTTCTGCGCGCCATCCTCGAGCAGACCGAAACCGCCCTGATTGCGCAGCCGGCGCGCTATGAATCCTCCGTCTGGGTCAGCGCGCGGCTCGCCGAACGGCTGCCGTTGCCGCTCGAGCTCAAGCAGGCGCTGCTCGAGATGGACGACGGCGCCGAACGGCTCGCGCGGCTCGGGGCCGCGCTGGCCGAGCTGGGCGCGCGCTTCGCGCGCTGAGCAGGCGGCGCAGCAGTCGCGTGACCGGCGCGGGCTGCGCCGTGCGCAGCGCCTGTGCGAACGACATCCAGCGCGTGCCCGCCGGCCTGCCCGCGGGCAGCACTGCGAAGTCGCACTCGAGCGGCTGCACGCGCAAGCGGAAATGGGTGAAGCCGTGCTCGAACGGCGCAGCGCGGACCCATTGACTGGGCTTCTTGCCGAAGGTTCGTCCCACCGCAGCGGCGGTACGGCCGTCGGCCGCAAGGCGCGGAAACGCCCACAGCCCGCCCCACAGACCCTCGGCCGGCCTGCGCTCGAGCAGCACCCGCCGGCCCTGCGACGCGACGAGCCAGGTTTCGCTGCGCAGCGGCAGGCGCTTCCTCGGGCGCGGCGCAGGCAGGCTCGGCACCCGCGCATCGCGCAGCGCGACACACTGCGCGTCGAGCGGGCAGCGTGCGCACTCTGGCCGGGCGCGGGTGCAGACCGTGGCGCCGAGATCCATCAGCGCCTGGGTGTAGGTTTCGATCGCCCGGCGCGGCAGCAGCGACTCGGCCAGGGCCCAGAGGCGCGCCGCGACCTGCGCCTGCCCCGGATAGCCCTCGACGCCGAAACAGCGCGCCAGCAGACGTTTGACATTGCCGTCGAGAATCGGCGCCCGCCGGCCGAAGGCGAAGGCCGCGATCGCGCCCGCTGTCGAGCGGCCCACGCCCGGCAGCTGCACGAGGCCCTCGAGCGTATCGGGAAAGCGCCCGCCGCAGTCTCGCGCAACGACGCGTGCAGCCCGATGCAGGTTGCGCGCCCGCGCGTAATAGCCGAGACCACTCCACAAACGCAGCACGTCGTCTTGAGACGCCCGCGCCAGGCTTTCCACGTCGGGGTAGCGCGCGACGAAGCGTTCGTAGTAGGGGACCACCGTGGCGACCTGCGTCTGCTGCAGCATGATCTCCGACAACCAGATGCGATACGCATCGCGCGTGCCCTGCCAGGGCAAATCGCGGCGCCCGGCGCGGCGCTGCCAGGCAATCAGGGATCGGGAGAATCGGCTCACGGTGCGAATAACGAAACGGGGGCGCGCAGTTTGACGGCCCCCGGCGCGCAGGGCAACCGCGCCGCGCCCATCATCCGGCCTCCCCCGGCGACCTGCTTTACACTATTACGCCACGCCAAACTCGCGCCTGCGCGTCGAGCGCGCGGCCGCACACGAGGAAAGCGCACATGAACCGACCCGTCGAAAACGCAGTCACGAGCCCGGTCGAGCAGGTTCGCAAGTACCACGGCGAGCTGCGGGCGATCCGGCACGACATTCACGCCCACCCCGAGCTCGGCTTCCACGAAAAACGCACCTCGGACATCGTCGCCGAGAAGCTCGCGGCCTGGGGCATCGAAGCGCACCGCGGCCTCGCCAAGACGGGCGTGGTCGGCGTGATCGAAGGGCGCAGGCGCACCAGCGGACGTGCGGTGGGCCTGCGCGCCGACATGGACTGCCTGCCGATGCACGAGCTCGGCAATGTGCCGTACCGCTCCACGCACGAAGGCCGCATGCATGCCTGCGGCCACGACGGGCACACGACGATGCTGCTCGGCTGCGGCCGCTACCTTGCCGAGACGCGCAATTTCAACGGCACGGTGTACCTGATTTTTCAGCCCGCCGAAGAAGGCGGCGGCGGCGGGCAGGTCATGGTCAAGGAAGGGCTGTTCGAGCGCTTCCCGGCGAACGAGGTTTACGCGCTGCATAACTGGCCGGGCCTCGCGCCCGGGCAGATCGCGGTGCGACCCGGTCCGATGATGGCGGCGACCGACGAGATCCAGATCACCGTGCGCGGCCGCGGCGGACACGGCGCGATGCCACACCTCGCGGCCGACCCGGTCGTGGCGACGGCGCACATCATCAGCGCGCTGCAGACCATCGCCAGCCGCAACACCAACCCCGTCGACGCCGTGGTGGTGAGCGTGTGCTCGATGCAGACCAGCCAGCTCGGCGCCTTCAACGTAATCCCCGAGTTCGTCAAGCTGGTCGGCACGGTGCGCAGCTTCCGCCCCGAGACGCGCGAACTCGCGGAACGGCGGGTGCGCGAGATCGTCGCCGGCGTCGCCGCCTCGCTCGGCGCGAGCGCGGAGATCGAGTACCGCCATGGCTACCCGCCGACGGTAAACACTGAAAAGGAAGCCGAGTTCGCTGCGCGCGTAGGCGAGCGCGTCTTCGGTGCGGCCAACGTGCTGCGCGACGCCGACCCGACGATGGGTGGCGAGGACTTTTCCTACATGCTGCAGGCGCGCCCCGGCGCCTACGTCTGGCTCGGCCAGGGCGGCGGACCGCTCGGCTGCTCGCTGCATAACGCGAACTACGATTTCAACGACGAGGTCATACCGCTCGGCGCGGGCTATCTCGCAGCGCTCGCCGAAGCGGCGCTGCCGCTCGATTGATTCCGGCGCGGTTCGCGCGCGCCGCATCCGAGGGCTACTTGCCGAACAGGCCCTTCAGCTTGTCGAGTGGCGAGCCGGCGGCGGCGCCACCCTTCTTGCCGGTGATCTGCTCGGTGAGCTTCGACTTGGCCAGGGCGGTCGCCACCGCGGCGTAGTCGACCTCGTACTTCACCGCGTCGAACGGCCCGACCAGCCTCACCGGGACCGTCACGCCATTCAGCTCGGCGAGCTCCCGGCCGCCTTGCCCTTTCGAACTCCCTACGACCGTGGGCTTGGCGAGATAGTCGATGCGCGAATTGCCGATATCGATGTCGCCTGCGCCCGCGAGCCGGAACAGCGGCGCCTTGCCCTGCAGGTCGTTGTTGCGTGCGACGCCGTTCTGGATGTTGAAGCTACCGCTCAGCTCGGAGAAATCGGTCTGCTTGCCGCCCTCGGCGAGCTGCTGCTGCGCCGCCTGCGAGCCGAGCACCGCCTTGGCCTTGCGCAGCGTCTCGGCAAGATCGATGCCCTTCACCGCGCCGTCGCGCAGCTGAACGCGCGCCGTTCCGGCGAGCGCCTTCTTCATCGCACCGACGGTGCCGCCCGCGGTGCGCACGTCGAGCGCCACGTTGCCGCGGCCCTCGATCGCGTCCTTTTGCGCGACGTCCCTGACCAAGGGCCCGACCGATACGTTGCTCAGCGTCTGCTTGAGCGCGACGCGGTTGCCGTTGGCGTCGGCGCTCAGCGCACCCGAGAGCGCGCCCTGGTACAACTTTGCCGAATGCGGACTGACCTCGAGACGGCCGTTGGCGAGACGGATCTGGGCCGTCACGTCGGACAGCTTGGCGTTCTGGACCTGCAGCGCGCCAACATGCACGCGCCCGCTCGCTTCGAGGCCCTTCAGTCCGGACAGGTCGACCTTCGGATCCGCCGCCGCGCCGCCTCCGCCGCCCGTCGACGCGCCGCCGCCCTGGCCACCGCCCCCAGCCGCCGGCTTGCCGAGGTAGCGATCGAGGTTCAGGCGGTCGGCGTCGATGTCGAAGGTGTAGGACGGCGGAGAGAACTTCGCCAGCCCGAGCTTCGCCTTGAGGTTGGTCTCGTCGAACTTCGCGGTCAGATCCGCCTGCAGGCTCTCCTTCTCCAGATTGGCCTGCACTGTGCCTTTGAGCGGCACGCTCAGCGTCTTCATCGGCAGCCCCGGGTCACTGAGGTTGAGCTGCGCCGTGAGGCTGGCGATCTTCAGCGCCTTCGCCGAACCCTCGACGCCGGAGAGCTTCAGGCTGCCGTCCGCGCTGCGCTGCGGGCCTTTCAGGGTGAACGATGCGTCGACCGCCTCGCCACTCGCCTTGTCCGACGCGATGGCAAGCTTCGGTGCCGTGACCTTGGCTTCGAAGGCATCCTCGGCACGCGCGCCCTTCGCGTTTAGCGCGAGGCCGCTCACCGCGTACGCCTGCGCCACCGGGTCGGCGGCGACGTCGCCCCTCAGGGTGAGCAGCAAGCCGGTGACGCCCGCCGCGACGCCCTCCACCTTGGCGTCCAGCCCCGAGAGCGCGAAAGCCTTCTTCTTCAGGTTGAAGCGATAGCCGCCGGCGAGCGCCAAGCGCGCGTCGGCTGCGGGCGCGCGGCTCTTGATCTGCGCCGAAAGCTCGAACGTCCCCGGCGTGTCGTCGGCGATGCGCCCGGTACGCAGATTGAAATCCGAAACGTCGATGGCCTGCCCGCTTTTCGCGTCCCGATAGCTGATCGCCGAACGCTCGATGCGCACGCCGCCGATATCGAAGCGCACCGCGCCCGCGTCGCGCGGTGCCTGCGGTGGCGGCGCCCCCGATTTGTCCTTGGTCGCAGCAGGCGCCGCAAGCAGGTCGTCGAAGTTGAAGCGCCCCGCCTTGTCTCGGGTCACCGTCGCCTTGAGGCCATCGAGCCGCACGCCGCTGACCACGATCTGCTTGGACAGCAGCGGCATGACCGCCACTGAGACGTGCGCCGATTCGAGGCCGAGGAAGGTCCCTTTGCCGTCGCGCTCCGATAGCGACGCGCGCCCCAGCGATGCGCCGATGCTCGGCCAGAAGGCCACATCGAGATCGCCCTCGAGCTTGAGCGTGCGGCCCGTCTGTTGCTGTACGGTGCGCTCGATTTCGCCCTTCAACTTGTTGGCGTCGAACAGCGCGACGATCGCGATCGCGCCGGCCACGGCGAGCACGACGATCCCGCCGAGCACATAGAAAACAACCCGCAACGCCTTCATGAAACCCTCCGCGTAACGTTTGCGACGCCGAACGGCACGTGACCTGACGCGACATGCTGGCGCGCGGATTCGATGTGCCCCCGCTGGTCGTCGAAATAGAAATCCGGCTCGAAGGCCTTGAGGAAGGCGCCTTTGTCGAGTCCGCCGAGAAACAGCGCCTCGTCGACGCCGATGTTCCATTCCATCAGGGTGCGCACCGCGCGCTCGTGCGCTGGCGCGCTGCGCGCGGTGACCAGCGCGGTGCGGATGCGCATCGGTACGTCGGTGCCCGCGGCCACTTGCAGCCGGTGCAGCGCCTCGAGCAGCGGCTTGAACGGCCCCGGCGGCAACGGTCGCAGCGCGTGCACCGTCTCGTGCGCCGTGAACGCCTCCAGACCTTCGTCCTGGAACACGCGCTCGGCTTCGTCCGAAAACAGCACGGCATCGCCGTCGAAGGCGATGCGCACCTCGTCGGCATGGCGCTCCGCCGCCTGTGCCGACTCGGGAATGACGCGCGCGGCCGGCACGCGTGCCTCGAGCGCGCTCATCACGTCGTTCTCGTTCGCCGACAGGAACAGGTTGGCCTGCAGCGCGTCGAGATAGCGGTACGGCGAACGCCCGCGCGTGAACACGCCGCGCTCCAGCTTCAGGCCCGCGCGCTGCGCCGAGCGGAACACGCGCAGGCCGCTCATCGGATCGTTCTTCGAGAGGATCACCACCTCGACGCGCTGCGTCGCGGGGGTGTTGAAGGCGAGCAGCTTTTTCACCAGCGCAAACGCGACGCCGGTGCGCGCCGGCACGTCGAGCCGCGAGAACTGCAGGTCGATGTAGGCGCGCTCGCCCTCGGCATCGAAGATGCGGTTCTCGTCCTCAAAGTCGAACAGGGCGCGGGACGAGATGGCGACGACCAGCTTGCCTTCAAAGGAGACCGGCATGTGGGCGATCCGACCCGGTTCCGGAAATGAGTCTTGATTTTAGCGGATCGTACGGCAGCGGCTTCGCGCCGGGGCACGCGATTCGCCATCGCCGCGCATCTGGGCTATCTTCAGGCGTTGCCCCGAGACGCCCGGATTGCCCAAGATGATGAAACGACACCACATCCGCTTTCCTTCGATCAAGACGGAGAATCTCGCGCAGAACGAGGCCTACTTCACGCTCGACGAGCCCGACGGCATCCAGACCCGGCTGCGCTTTCATGACTACGATGCAATCTACGGGCGCCAGGGCCTGTACGAACAGCTGTTTTACGACCGCCTGAAATGCCAGTCGCCGGAAAAGGTGGTCAGCATCCTACGCTACGCGATGAGTGGCGAGCCGTGGCGATTCAACGAGCTGCGCGTGCTCGATCTCGGCGCCGGCAACGGCATGGTCGGCGAGGTGCTGCAGAAGTACGGCGTGGCACGCATCGTCGGCGTCGACATTTCAAAACCCGCCGAGGCGGCAGTGCAGCGGGATCGGCCCGGCGTGTATGACGAGTACTACGCGATCGACATGTCGAGCATGACGCCAGAGGAGCGCGACGAGCTGGGCGGCTGGCGCTTCAATTGCATGGTTTCGGTGGCGGCGCTCGGTTTCGGCGATATCCCGGTGCGCGTATTTGCCGAAGCCTACAACCTGGTCGAGGACGGCGGCTGGGTGGCGTTCAACATCAAGGAGACCTTCCTTGAGAACCGAGATACCACCGGCTTCTCGGTATTCATCAAGAATCTGATCCTGAGCGATCACCTGCACATTTACCATATGGAGCGCTACCGCCATCGCCTGTCGATCGACGGGCG
>Ga0209536_100001216_pt1 | contig 42763 bp, 41 predicted proteins | sample DeeMarSeWOR28_12_FD_187461 | JGI IMG/M metagenome (GOLD analysis project Ga0209536, IMG submission 187461) | Marine sediment microbial communities from White Oak River estuary, North Carolina - WOR-2-8_12 (SPAdes) (version 2) | ecosystem: Environmental > Aquatic > Marine > Intertidal zone >...
TGAAAATTCGAAGGCCGGCAGGTTGGCGCTAATGTAATGCAAGCAATACATATATGATTGGGAATTCAATAATCATTAGCCGTGCTTTTTGCTATGGTTGAGAGACAAGAAGCTATCTGAGTGTAGCGTGATGGCTTTTTTAGCCAGGCGGTTTTGAGGAACCATGGTTAATACCCACGAAGGTACCTCGACATCTGCCGGGGTGATACTCGCCCACCACTTATGCCTAGCGTTATCCCCTCTTTCCCCTAAAAATTATTGCAACCTGATACGGAATAGGTTACACTAATCTTTATGATCAAGAATTTCAAGCACAAAAGATTAAGGAAACTATTTGATTCCCGAGCAGTTTCAGGCATTCACCCACAACATGCGACTCGACTTCGACAGATCCTCGCACTCCTTGAAACAGCTGATACAATTGGGGATATGGATTTGCCCGGTCTCAATTTGCATGAATTGAAAGGACAAAGAAAAGGAACTTATGCTGTCAAAGTCAGCGGCAATTGGCGCGCCACATTTAAAATTATTAATGGCGATATTTTAGAGGTTAATTACGAGGACTATCATTAAGGGAGTTTACCATGGGAATGTATAATCCTCCTCATCCAGGAGAAATAATTAGAGAATTTTGTATTGAGCCCCTGGGTTTAACGGTTACCGAAGCAGCGAAAGCTATCGGGGTTACCCGAAAAACTCTTTCGGCCCTGTTAAATGGACGCTCCGGAATAAGCCCTGAAATGGCCCTCAGGCTTTCAAAGGTGTTTGGACGTTCACCTGAAGGCTGGTTAAAACTACAGCTTCAATATGATTTGTGGATAACGCAACAAAGCGTAGACCTAAAAAATCTCAAACGTATTAAAGCTGCATGAACATTCAAAAAAGGCGCCGGATAAAAATGGCATGAATATCTTTGTGTTTGGATCGTGCATTGGCGTTGTCGCAGGACCAGCAGTCGTCGTGCCGCTTGCATATTTCAAATTCGGAGTGTGGGGAGCGGTCGTAGGTGTACCGGTGGGCGTCGTTTTAGCGACGGTCGTTGTTGCGCTTTTGATCATCATGGCTTTTTTTATCGGCGTACTCTTCGAGGAAGGGCCAAAGGGGCAACGTTGGCTGAAAGGTTTTCATTCTTTTTTTGGGTGTATGTGGGTCGGTGCTGCCATAGTTTTAAGCGTTAAGCAATTTTTTATAAATCCCTCAGATGGTGCAGAGCTTTATGGAATAACCTCAACTTACCTTTGGCTCTTCTTTAATTGAGGTGATTGTAGCTGATAATGGATCCACCGATAATACTGCTATATTTGCGGGGCAGAGAGGGTTTCTAATTGTTCATGAAGAACGGCGGATTATTGCGGCCGTACGCAACACAGGTGCAAGGGTCGCACAGGGTGAGATATTAGCGTTTACTGATGCCGATAATGTCATCCATCATGATACATTCAACGAAATTGAAAAAGCACTGTCATCATCAAAAATAATAGGCGGTTCAACGGGGGTTCATTTGGAAAGGATGTCACTTGGTATTGCTTCTGCTTACGCAATTATGGTTCCGATGGTGTGGGCTACGGGGATGGATACAGGGGTCATATTTTGTCGGAAGAGAGACTTCTGGGACATTGGGGGATATAATGAAAGTTATTTATTTGCTGAGGATGTACAGTTTTTATGGAAACTAAGAAACTATGGACGTATTCGAGGTCAACGTCTCGTTAGAATCAAGAAGTGCAAGGCGATAACTTCAACAAGTAAATTTGATCAGTTTGGGGATTGGCACTACATTTGCGTAATTTTCAAGTTTTTTTTAAGTCTCATCATCCCTAAATACACACTTAAAGGTTTTGCTCGAATGTATTGGTATTCTGATGAGCGACAAGCATCAAAACAAATTGGTGCCTTTGACAGGGTTGCCATTATCACCTTCCTGGCCGGAAACTATATCAATACAAGGTCTAACCAGCTCGTGGATAAGGACTGGAAAAACCGCTGACGCGGTTTTTTCAGTCTCTCACCAGCCCTGTCAGCCAGAAGGAATTAAGTATGAAAATTGAAAGATTGACTGAATACGATCTCACAGCTCTTGCTGAAATGTTTCGACAATTCTGGGGCGAGAAGTCTTCACTTGAAAAGATGGGGTTAACTTTTTCAAGACTTGCGACTAATCCGGCATATATTCTTTTAGCTGCAAAGCACAATGATCGCTTGGTTGGTTTTGCCATGGGCATTATCTGCGAAGACCTCTATGGGCAATGCAAACCATTTATGGTGATAGAAGATCTGATTGTAGATAAAAATCAGCGGCGAAATGGTGTTGGCTCTGCCCTTATGCGAGAATTAGAAAAATGCGCTATCGATCATGATTGTTGCCAGATAATATTCGTTACTGAAGCACACCGCACGAAAGCACATCGGTTCTACAGATCATTAGGCTACGAATTTGAATCGTATAAAGGATTCAAGAAGCGAATGGGAAGCGGCCAACAAAAAAGTTGAGCGGTCGCGGCCTCCTTCCGGGGATTTTCAGGTAAAATTATTCGCTCATATCGCGGCCGTTAGGCAAGGAAATTATTATGTTTCGTAGAAGAACAAAGACGGTATTGTTTATCGCTTTTATTTTTACGCAAAGTGGTTGGTTAAGAGCAAATGCGGATGAACTGTATTTCATAGATGCACATAGCCAGGTAGACCAAAATGTGGTTCCTATAAATAAGGTCATCTCTCTGATGGATAATGCAGGCGTCCATCAAACCATCTTATCCGCACGCGGTAATTTGAAAGGCAGCAGCCTGTTACAATTATCAAAACAAAATCCTGGACGAATCACGCCAGCCGTGAGAACAAAGGGCGAGCCCTACGATACAGGCTCAAAGAAATATTTCGAAATACTCAAAAAACAAATCGCAACCAAACAATATCATGCAATAGCCGAGGTTTTGCTTTATCACGCTAAGAAAGGTACGAAGGCTCCTGAGGTAAATGTTTATCCAGACAATAAGAGAGTACAGGTTGCGCTGAATTACGCGATTGAGAATAGCTGGCCTTTCGTGGTCCATATCGAATTTGCATCGTTGCATGGAAAAAAGCGAAAGATATTTATGAGATCATTTAAGCAGATGCTCGACCAACATCCGGAACAACCATTTATTTTAACACATATAGGACAACTGAGTCGGAATAGATGTCTCCGGCTGATCGAAAACCATAAAAACGTGCATTTCCACACTGGATGGACCAATCCTGCTGCTGTTGAAAGCTCAAACCAACCGTGGACGAATGTATTCGGAGGAGACCGCCTTGCCCCTGAATGGAAAGATCTTTTTGTCCAATATCCCCATAGGTTCATCTTCGCATTGGATAACGTATTTGAAGAACACTGGAGCGAATTCTACCAAAAGCAAATAAATTATTGGAAACAGGCCTTAGCGGAACTTCCTTCCGACGTTGCCCATCTGATTGCGCATGGGAACGCAGAGCGTCTTTGGGGGATTCGGCAAGCGCGGTAAACAAATTGAAAAACCGGTACCTAACGGCACTCGTGCGGGTTAATATGTTTACTATCTGATCAAAATGCTGGCACCTTGCATAACAGGCTGAAGCTGACCTGTCTTCGTCCCGCCCCGGCGTGACTATGACACGGCACTGCACATCTTTGCTAATTATAAGGGATAGCAACAATGACACTATGGGCCGGGATAGAAGTTGGCGAAACCAAGACTGCTTCATCCTGAGATGGGACACATCCTTATTCCCCATAATAAAGTTGACGATCCTTTCCCGGGCATTTGCTCTTTTCATGGCGATTGTCTGCTTTGAAATACATTGACGGAAGCGTAGATTTACACACGTAAGGTATATTATGAGTGTATGTGTCAAACTAAGTGCAATAAGAGACGGCATGGAGCTTCTGACAGATGAGATGTCATCTTACTTAAACTATAAAGCATGGAGGATACATGTATGGATGAAAAAATACTGATTCTTGAAGGATCAACTATTAGCGAGATATCTCGCAAAAAATGGGCGCATGAGATTCAAGGTCATGTTAGCAAGGAGATTAAAACAGCACTCGATTTTATGTCTGAAGATCATCACAAGGTGCGCAATTTTGTTGTTGAGGAGCTCCCACGTTTAGGAAAAACACTGCCACCTGAGATCATTGCAGAAAACGTGGATCTTGCCGTCGACGATGTTAATCGAATTTTGGAGGAACTCGAAAAACATTTAACCTTCCTGTTTAGAAATGACCAAGGGGCTGTGGCCTGGGCCTATCCGATAACCGTGGATATCACACCACACCGCGCTGTTTTTAGCACTGGAGAAAAGATAAATGCAGCTTGAGCGGTTGACGCCGTTGCGACGCCCTTCGTGCAGGGGCAATTACGAAAAGAATTCCTGTCAGTTTCGATAACAACCGAATGCGCCCATTGCGCAAAGCCACTCCACATTGAGATCGACAGTGAGCTGGAGTATCAGATTGCCGAAAAACAGGCCAATCCCGTTATATTCAAACCTATTGTGGACTTTCATCAGTTGAAAGAACCAAATATTATTAATACGTTCTGACGCAGATGCTTATTCTTCTGGTCAGAAGAACACGCCCGCGAGTTTTTCAAAAAAACGGATCAATTTTTCGGCATGCTATTGACTTTGGCGCAAAGTACTTACTATACGCGTATTGTTCAGAGTGCTCTTTTTGCCTTTAGTTAAAATTTATGGCCACGATAATGTTGCAAATCGTGTCAAAATAAGGCACGCTGTCTTTATTTTTGGGCTATGATTTCTTTTGAATAATCTGTAAAATGTGAGGCATCAAGATGGAAGATCAGCAAGCCTATCTGAGGGCGAAGAGAAGGGTAGAATCAAAAATAGCGTTTTACCTTCATCTGGCAGTATATATCGTTGTGAATATGCTGCTTATAATCATTAACCTTGCGACTTCAGCCGGATATCTTTGGTTCAAGTGGCCTTTAATCGGATGGGGTATTGCCATCGGTTTCCATGCACTCATGACGTTTGTTTTTTCCGGAGGATCCTTCATTAAAGAACAAATGATTGAAAAAGAAATGAAGAGAATGGCTGAAAAAAACAATAAATTCACATCTGATTAACAATTGTTGCAATGAAAATAAAAACTACAGTATGCGAACTCAGCAATGACCCGGCAAGTTTTGAAAAAGATTGGCAATCACTGGTTGCCCATGTAAAATCCGAAAAAAGTGATCTGGTATTGTTACCGGAAATGCCTTTTGCCCCGTGGGTGGCCTGGACAGATCAGGTTGATCCCGCTGTCTGGCAAGCAGCCAGTGAAGCACACGACAGGTGGATGCCGCGTCTAGAAGAGCTGGAAACTGCAATTGTTGTGAGCACACGTCCTGTGATTCATAACGAAAAACGACAAAATGAAGGATTTATATGGGAACCGGAATCCGGTTATCAGGCTGTTCACACCAAATACTACCTGCCGAACGAATCCGGCTTCTGGGAAGCTGCCTGGTATGAGCGGGGTGACCATGACTTTACTCCGGTTCAAATTCGCCGGATCAACATAGCTTTTCTGATCTGCTCAGAAATATGGTTTGGCGAACATGCCAGAGCTTATGCCAGACAAGGTGCACACATTCTGGTTTGTCCGCGGGCAACACCAATGGCCTCAGTGGACAAATGGATTGCCGGTGGACGGGTGGCCGCTGTAAATTCCGGGGCTTTTTGCTTGTCTTCGAATTACTCCAACAGCAACAAACAGGGCATGAAATGGGCCGGAACCGGATGGATTATCGAGCCGGAAGGAGGAGAGATTCTGGGCTTGACATCAAATGAACAACCATTGATAACCATGCAAATCGACCTGAGCGTCGCCGAAGCGGCAAAAAAAACGTATCCTCGATATATACCTGATTAAAATTTCATCTTTGCCCCAATGTTTGAAATCTATAAGAGGCTAAGTTTATTAAGATAGAAACCGATTTAAAGACAATACAAAATTTATTTGCCAGAAGGGGGGACTTTCTGTCATGGAACAAGTACTTGCATTTTGGGTACATCCTCGGTCCATTTCCACTGCTTTCGAACGCGTTTTTATGGAGAGGGGTGATTATAAGGTTCTGCATGAACCTTTCAGCCCGTTGTATTACGTTTACGAGAAACGGGTGGATTGCCCCGGCCAACATATCGATTCCAATGTGCCCCACAGTTACCCGGATATTAAGCAGTGGATTCTGGAAGAGGGTGAAAAATCCCCCGTCTTTTTTAAGGACATGGCCTATCACCCGTTTGACCACATTATTAAAGATGATGCTTTTCTAAAACAAATGACCAATACGTTTCTCATAAGAGAGCCCGAAAAGACCATCCTCTCTCATGCCGTCATGAACCCGGATGTGAGCCGGGAAGAGATCGGTTATGAATTGGTATATAAGCTTTTCGAGAAAGTAGCCGGGCTGACAGGCAAAACACCGGTCCTGATTGATGCCGACGATCTTGAAGATGACCCTGAAGGCGTCACACGGGCGTATTGTGAAGCAGTGGGCATTCCGTTTATCAACGAGGCCTTAAGATGGGATCCCGGGCATGTCCCGGAATGGGATTCGTGGAAAGAATGGCATGTGGATGCGGCCGAAAGCAGCGGTATTCAAAAAAATATGGAAACATTTGATTTCGGCCTGGACGACAAACCCAATCTGAGAGACTACTATGAATACCACTTGCCGTTTTATGAGAAACTATATCAGCATCGGATTACAGCCGGTTAGATAGGCTTCAGGGGTTATATTTTTTTTATTGAAGCTGCCGATCTTCCTTCAAATCTCTAATAATATTTCACGCATCACGAAACTGCAAAAACTGGAAAATTAGCTTCACTCATGGTTACTTGACATATGGTTGCCATCCGCATTTTGCTCAGCATTGCACCGTTGGCCTTAACACCAATTTGGGGTTACTTGATCGCCGAGGGATACCTCAATTTTGGCGGCTGCGAAAAAGACCTGCTATTGCTAATTCCTTGGATATATTGGTCGTTCTTATATTTAATTGTATATATCGTTCTCTGGCTTAAGAAATCCTCAATTATAAAAACACTAGTTTGGTCGGTATGTGTTGCAACTGGTGTTGTCTTTGTGACCGGGTTGATTTTGCTGGTGTGGTTTTCCGCATTACTCGGCACATGCTAAATTGAGCTTCTTTCGCACAAACTGCTGCGGAAATGAACATGTTTAATCTTCCTGAAAAGGTTTTACTTGACGGTGGTATGGGGCGTGAATTGCGTTTTCGCGGTGTAGAAATTCTAGATACAATTTGGTCGGCAAACGGGTTGCTGGTGGTTCCGGAGATTGTACGCCAGATTCATTTGGATTTTATAGCTGCCGGAGCTGATATTATCACCACAAATACCTTATGAACATCCTGGCGCTTTTCGATATTGATAATACCTTGATTCAAAGCTCAACCGGCCACAGACAAGCATATGTTGAAGCTGTAAAAGAAGTATATGACCTCGAGGTAGACATAAATGTCATCAATCATCACGGTATGACCGACCAGGAAATCCTTTTAAAAGTCCTAAGAAAATATAATCTGGACGATGAAACCATTACTTCTAATTTAAGGACCTGCAAAGAGGTTATGCCTTTAAAATATGGCGAAATCGTCAAATCGGAAAACATTGTGATTTTGGATGGTGTTGTGAATCTACTAACCAAACTCCAACAAAATGATATCATTCTCGGCCTTGTAACTGGCAACTTAGAAAAAATTGCCAGGGCCAAGTTAAGAAAGATCGGAATTGATCATTTCTTTAAAATCGGTGGATTTGGCTCTGATCATATGGACAGAAATCATCTGGCTAAACTTGCTGTCAAGAGGGCAAAAGCGACGTTTAACCTAAGCTGCATAAGAAAAATATTTTTGCTCGGCGACACCCCGCAGGATATGAAGGCAGGCAAAGCGGTGGGGGCGACTACAATAGGAGTGACGACCGGTATTTTTTCAGAGGAACAGCTGGAGCGCGCCGGTGCTGATATAGTTTTCTCAAATTTGTCAGATACCGATAATATATTAAAATTTATTCTTTGAAGTTAATTGTGCTGATAACAGCCAATACATACCCCACCTTTAAATTGCCGGTTTACACGCGATATAATTATGACTTTCAATTCAAGATTCCACGTGTTATATGGCTTTCGAAAAATTTTTATTCGCATAATTTATCTGAATCTATATGTTATAGAAAACGATCTGATTTATCGAGGGGGTAATGTCATGTCTGATACCGGCTTGTTAAATGGCAAAAAAATTTTGGTCGTGGATGATGAACCTGACATACTGGGTGTGTTGGAGGACCTATTGGATATGTGTGAGGTGGTAAAAGCTGCCACCTTTGAAGAGGGAAAAAAACAGTTGGAAACTCGGAACTTTGATATCGCTATATTGGATATTATGGGCGTTGACGGCTATGGTCTGCTGGAAATCGCCAACCGGAAAAAAATACCGGCGGTAATGCTGACAGCCCATGCGTTTACTCCCGAGAATTTGGTCAAAACCATAAAAGAGGGGGCAGCATCGTATATCCCCAAGGAGGAAATAAGCCACATCTCGGAGTATCTGATTGATGTTCTAATAGCCAGAAAAGAGGGAAAAGATCCCTGGAAACCCTGGCAGGAACGATTACCGTCCTCTTATTTTGAAAAAAGATGGGGAGCCGCCTGGAAGGATACTGAAAAGGATTTTTGGGAGACCTTTAAAGCCAGTCTCAAATCCAAGCGATCTGGTTCAAAAAAGGACTAATAGATACACCTATCCCGGATCCGCCGCAGGCGGCGAACCAAAAAGGGTAAATAGAGAATAATGACCGAAAATATACAGAAAGTTAGAGTGGCGGTGGTTCAGGCCTCACCGATTTTGTTCGACCGTGAGGCGACAGTGGAAAAGGTCTGTCATCTGACACATGAAGCCGCAGCGCAAGGCGCAAAATTAATTCTATTCCCTGAAGCATTCATTCCGGCCTATCCCCGGGGCCTTACTTTTGGAACGGTGGTGGGGCGTCGCAGTTCTGCTGGCAGGCGTATCTTTCAGCGTTACTGGGAAAATTCCGTTGATGTACCGGGGCACGATACTGAAGCTTTAGGGAAAGCCGCCCGGGAGGAGAGTGTTTACCTAGCCATCGGTGTCATCGAACGCGATACGCAGACCAGCAGAGGCACCCTGTTCTGCACCCTCCTTTATTTTGGTCCCGATGGCCAATTGTTGGGCCTGCATCGCAAACTCAAACCCACCGGCGCCGAGCGTTTAATCTGGGGAGAAGGTGACGGAAGCACGCTGACTGCACTAGATACGGAGCTGGGCAAAATCGGCGGGCTGATCTGCTGGGAAAATTATATGCCTCTGGCCAGAATGGCGATGTATAACAAAGGCGTGGAATTGTATCTGGCACCAACTGCCGATGCCCGCGATACCTGGCAAGCCACGCTTCGCCACATAGCCTGCGAGGGGCGTTGTTTTGTTCTGGGTTGCAACCAGTTTGTGACCAAGGAAATGTACCCGGCCGATTTAGAGGGTTTGGAGGAGCTGGAGGGCTTACCGGATATCATATGCCGCGGCGGCAGCGCGATTATCTCTCCATTGGGAAAAGTCTTGGCCGGTCCACTCTTGGATGGAGAAGGCACGTTGTTTGCTGATCTCAATCTGAGCCTCATCGCCCGCAGTAAATTCGATTTTGATGTGGTGGGACACTACGCGCGTCCGGATGTCTTTCAACTGAGCGTGAATGAAAATCCGCAATTATCTGTTGTAACCAAATTGGGTCGCTAAACGATAGCCCTTTAAACATCACCTTAGTCCTTCGATTCATAAGTTCAGTGACAAAATTATTCACTCAGGATTTATGGAGCGAGGCGTTTTTCAAAATAAGGATGACACAAAAAACCGAGATCTTGTTGGATGGATTGATGTTTCCCGAGGGGCCGCGCTGGCACCGAGACAAGCTCTGGTTTTCGGATATGATTGGCGGCCAAGTTTTGACCGTTGACATGGATGGAAATGCAGCGGTTGTCGTTGACGTACCCCAGCAACCCTCGGGTCTTGGCTGGCTTCCGGATGGCCGACTGCTGATTGTTTCCATGCTGGATCGGCGCCTGCTGCGTCTCGACAGCGAAGGTCTTGTGGAAGTCGCAGATCTAAGTCATCTTGCATCCTTTCACTGCAACGATATGGTTGTTGATCACCATGGCCGGGCGTACGTCGGCAATTTTGGATTTAATCTCAATGGGCAAAAGCCATTTGCGCCGGCAGAAATTATACTGGTAACCCCTGATCGAGAGGCCCGGGTGGTTGCAGATGAGATGGCTTTTCCAAACGGAAGTGTCATCACCCCGGATGAACATACGCTCATTGTAGCCGAAACATTTGGATCCAAACTAACTGCCTTCGACATTGAAACCGACGGTTCTCTATGCCATCGCCGCACCTGGGCCCAACTCGATGGAGCCTACCCGGATGGGATTTGTCTGGATGCCGAGGGCGCAGTTTGGGTGGCATCGCCTGCCGGGAAAATTGGCGTCATGCGAGTTCGCGAAGGCGGCCAAATCTCCCATCACATTAATGTCACCACTCAACCTTATGCCTGCATGCTGGGTGGTTCTCAGCGCAAAACGCTATTTGTGCTCACAGCAGAAACCATAAATCCTGAAGACGCACGGGCCAAATCGACCGGCCGCATTGAAACCGTGCAAGTTGATGTACCCGGCGCAGGGCTACCTTGATCCATCCGCAATGAAAAAACAAAAACAGGGAGTCGGGTTAAAAGAGAAACAAACCCGCTTCAATCCTTTCTCAAAATCAGGAGGACGGGCATGGAAGTCAAAGAATTCAAAAATATTCTATACGAAAAAGATGACGGAAATGGAATTGTCACGGTAACCATAAACAGACCTGAAATAAAAAATGCATTAACCATCACTGTCCTCTTGGAGTTATACTGGGCAGCTGAGGCGGTGCAAAATGATGATTCCGCTAAAGCCATGATCATCACAGGAGCCAAACCCGCAGATAGCGATGATCCGGCAAACGAAGCCTTTAGCAGTGGAGGCTATTTCGACTTAACGGAATATGAAGCCCTGGATGAAGATACGAAGAGTCAGATCGATTTAACCGATATCGCTCAGAAAAAATTATGTCTAAAATTATGGCAGCTTTATAAACCCGTTATTGCCGCAATTAACGGTTTGGCCATCGGCGGTGGAATCACCATACCATTAGCCTGTGCGGATTTGATCTATGTGTCCGAACATGCATGGGCGAGGTTTCCTTTCATCAATCTGGGCATTGTCCCAGAGCTTGCTTCCAGCTTTCTTCTACCCCGGATGTTGGGGTTTCAGAGAGCCAAGGAGATTTGCTTTTTCGGAGAAGATTTAAGTGCTCAAAAATTATATGAACTTGGACTGGTGAACAAGGTACTTCCGCATGATGAACTAATACCCTATGCCAAAGAAACGACTATAAAGCTGATTCCTCCCAAAGGCGCTGGGTTGGCGGTGGGCTTAACCAAGCAAGTGATGCACAAGCCATTGATAAAAGCAGTGGCCAACGCGTTAGACAATGAAAATGAAGCCTTAAATAAAACGATCTCAACGTCAGACTTTTTCGAAGCTCTGGCAGCCAGAAAAGAGAAGAGGGATCCGATATTCAAGGGTAAGTAAAACCACCTTTATATCATCTACTTCAGTAATTTTTCAGGAATTTGCCATGAATAAAACAATAATGGGTACAATTTTTGCGGGTATTTGTGGGGGTGTTGCACTGAATATCGTGATGTTGCTTACATTTCGCTTGATCGGTTTCGGGTGGCATGGTGGAGGTATTCTTCTCGACCCCAATGTGCAGAGCAGAAAACTAATTGCCGTCTGGACCGAGGTCGAACCGATTCCTCTGGTGGTTAATAATCCCGCACCGATAATTATCGGTCTTATATTATTTGCCGTCGGTCATGCATTTGTCTATCGCTGGATCTCACCGGGGTGGCCAACTTCAGTGGCCGCAAGAGCCTTGCACTTTGCAACACTTATCTTTTTTATGTGTTTTTTGTTTTGGGAATTTTTTACACCCTTCAACCTCTTTGGTGAACCCCTGCATCTAATTTTTTTGGAGCTTGTCTTTTGGGCCGCAATTGCGCTGGCCGAAGCTTTTACGATTGTCGCCATTATTGAATTCAGCCAGGACACATTTCAACCTGCTAAAAGATGAGGCGCCTTTTCGACCACATAAGGCTTGAGCATCTCAAGGGCCCCGGCAAACGCTTCAAGGAACTTATCGACAATCGTTTCATCCATGGCGGTGGAAATAGCCAGCATCCCTCTATTGGCGGAATAAAAGCCCCGATTCATTAATTCAAGATGCAAAAATCTGGGCAGATCGCCGGCCAGCAAAAATCCTTCAGCCGAGTCCAAAGCATTGGCAATTTCCCCCAGACGCCAGTGAATCTGGGCCAGGGAACCGAGCCCCGTGGCCTGCCCGGTAATACCTGCTTTTTTAAAGGCCTGGTTGACTCCGTTTCGCAGTTTTCCTCCTAAGGCATTCACCTGATCTACGGCAGATTGGTCATACAACTCCAGGGTGGCCAAACCGGCGGCCATAATGACATCGGTGCCGTTGAAGGTTCCCGAATGAAACACGGCGTTGGGTTGGTTGGGGTCAAACAGGGCCATGATGTCTTTGCGGCCTCCGAAGGCCCCGACCGGAAAACCACCGCCGATAATCTTGCCCATGGCAGTTAAGTCCGGTGTTACGCCCTCGCTTTTCTGAATACCGCCGGTGCTGATGCGAAATGTAATCACCTCGTCAAAAATTAGCAAGACACCGTGGCGTTCGGTAAGCTCTTTCAGACCCTTGAGATATCCCGCTTGCGGGGCAACCATCCCCAACGCGCCTAACATGGGCTCAAGGATAACGGCAGCAATTTTGCCGTCGTATTTCTTTAATTGAGTCTCCAAAGCATTGAGATCATTGAATGGCACAACCAGCATGTCCTCCAGCACACTTTTAGGCGCGCCGGGCTCAACATGACGCACGGGAAGACCGTCGGCACCCTGCTCGGTCCCGGAGCCGGGAAAAACGTTGACCTCGATGAAATCATGTGAACCGTGATAACCGCCGTCCATTTTGACAAACATATCTTTGCCGGTAAAAGCCCGCGCAGCCCGCATGGCGAACATGGTCCCCTCGGTTCCGGAATTCCCATAGCGAATCAGGTCAAGAGACGGTACTCTGGCGCATAAATGTTCGGCATGCATGTATTGGATTTCAGTAGCTGAGCCGAAAACAGATCCGTTTTCCAATTGGGCTCGGGCAGCCTCGATTATTTTAGGATGAGCGTGTCCGTGAATCAGTGAAGTATAATTATTCAGCATATCGATATACTGATTTCCGTCGATATCGAACAGATTGCAGCCTTTGCCTTTGATCATATAAACCGGATATGGTTGATAAAACGTCGCTGTTCGTGTATCGCCACCGGGAAGGCGATGTTTGGCCCTTGCATTGTGTTCAGCCGATTTAGGCGTTTTCTGTTTATAACGTTCTTTAATGTCACCAAAGATTTCATGGGGCAAATTGTCGGTCATCTTTTAGTCTCCTTCCTCTTTTTCAGTAGTAGAGATTTACGTGCAAAATTCAGTTAATAACTACGGAATTTGTCACCTACTTGTCCTGCCGCAGCAACGCTTATACTTTTTCCCACTGCCGCAGGGGCAGGGCGCATTCCTTGGGGTGGTTTCCAAATCATTTCGCAAATGGGCATTTCTGAGATTGAGGGCTCTCTCGGCCAGCGCATTTGCTTTCGGTTCAATATGCTCCAGTAGCATTTTCCATGCGGTACAGAATTCACTTTGTCGGTCGTATTTGCCTGCAGAATGAAAGCGATATCGCGTGCAATCACCATTACAAAAATAATTCCAACGGCAACTGCTGCACGCAAAGGGCAAGTCGGATTTTAATTTTGCAAATTCTCGCCGCAATGGGTTTTCCAATATCGCATCCAGGGGATCTTTCACGATATTTCCCAGTTTCCACCCAGGATCAACAAAAAAATCACACGGATAGCAGTCGCCGTTGTGTTCAACAACAACATAGGAGTCGCAACGGTTTTTCCAGCTGCATGATGTATGGACTCCGTCCAGCATATAAATCAGTATGTCCTCAAATAAACGTACGGATACATAAGGGAAACCGTCTTCCATCCACAGATCAAAAATACGGCAGTAAAACTTTCCAAGATCTGTTGCACTGATCGTATATGGCAGGCTTTCTCCGGATTGAGGGTCATGTTCGAAACAGGGGATGAACTGCAACCAGTTTAATGCATGGTCTCTGAAAAACCCATAGAGCTCATCGGGGTGATGGATATTGGCATTCGTCAACAAAGTTAAAATGTTGAACTCGACGTGCTGCTTTTTTAAGCGCGCAACTTGGCGCATCACAGTCCGGAAGCTGCCTTTGTGGCTCGAATACGTTCGGTAATAATCGTGGATGTGCTCGGGACCATCAAGGCTCAAACCCACAAGGAAATGACTATCTCTCAAAAAGGCGCACCATTCTGGGTCGAGTAAAATTCCATTGGTCTGAAGAGAATTTTCGATGGACTGATTGGATTGAGAATGGTTCTTTTGCAAGTCAACGACCATTTTATAAAAATCCAGTCCCATAAGCATGGGCTCACCACCCTGCCAGCAAAAAGAGTTGTGCTGGATGTTTTTATTTAAGGCCTTTTGGATAAATACCTCAGTTGTTTCCGGTGACATGATGGAATTTTTTTCAGAATATATGTTTTCGGTTCTTTTATAGAAGCAATAGGTACAATTGAGGTTGCAGCGGTAGGAAGCCGGTTTTATGAGAAAGCTGAGTGTATTCATCATAAAGCGCTCGCGATGAGGGCAGAAGGCCCCGCCGGACAAAAATGTCCGTGTGAGTCTGTGTGGGTCTTTGGCTAATCTTACATAAAATCACCCACGGGTAAAGAAGCGGTAACCGGTCGCCTTTTTTAGCCGTTCGAGTTCCTGTTTAAGCTCCTCTGCTAATTTTTTGCCTTCGGTCGCACGGATAATGTTGTTTTTCTCTTTTGGATCTGCTTTCAGATCGTAAAGCTCTTTGGGACGAACATCGTTTTGATACTCGATATACTTATATTGATTGGTTCTCACAGCCGTTATGCCGGGAATGGGAATGGGAAACACCGGGAAATGTTCATAAAGCCAGGATTCTCTTCCCGGTGCATCGGCAGATTGCAGAATGCGCTTTAGGCTTTGGCCCTGTATATGGGAAGGGATGTTTAATTCAAGAAGATCCAGGATTGTCGGTGCAAGATCAATGTTTAGAATCATCTGGGGTGCTCTTCTGCCCGGATCTTGAATCAATTTGGGATATCTGACAAGAAATGGAATACGAATAGATTCCTCATAGGCCAGCCGTTTGTCATACAGACCGTGTTCTCCCCAGAAATGTCCGTTATCTCCCGCATAAATGATGATGGTATTATCCAGAAGGTGCATTTCCTCAAGCTTGTTTAGGATCCGGCCGACCTGTTCATCCACAGAAACCACGGTTTCGCAGTACTCACGATAAAGTATTTTCATGGGGAAAAGGGCGCCTACAAAGAGATGGTTTCTTGTAACCGTATTCCAGGTATCGGATTCGGGAGGGAGCTTGAGATCGACATTATCGTATAAATTGTTCAAATGTTTCGGCGGCCGAAATCCGAAATGCACGGCTTTGTGTGAAAGGTAAAGACAGAAAGGATTACCCCCTTTCTTTTCAATAAATTTTACTGCAAAGTCGGTTAAGTCTTCGGTGATATATTTGCCACTTCTATCTGATTCAACACCGTCAATGATTAACGGACAATTATAGTATACTCCCTGTCCGCCTTCTTTGGTAAAGGAAATAAAACGATCTACCCCTCGCAGCTCCGGCAAGCCTTTACCGGGCATGTGCCACTTGCCGATAAAGGCTGTATCGTAACCCGCGTTTTTGAGCAATTCGAGAAATGTGATATTGCGACTATCCCAGGCAGTATGATTGGTTACCACACCATGCTGATGCGCATACTGTCCGGTGAGAAAACTGGCCCTAGAAGGGCTGCACAAAGAGGTGGTCACAAATGCATTTTCAAACAGAACCCCTTCATTCGCAATTCGGTCCAGATTGGGTGTTCGGATAAAAGGGTGCCCCATGCAACTCATTGCATCCCAGCGATGGTCATCGGTAAGAATAAAAACGATATTCGGTTTGGACGGTCCGGCAAAGATCTCATTCGGCAAAGCAGAACCGCTTATTCCCATCAAAGCTGCACCACCTAAAGTCTTCAGCGCATCTCTGCGGGTTAGGGGTCGCGCTAAAAAATTCTTACCTGCACCATACATCATATGAGCACCGCTACACGAAAAGCCTCGTATAGACGTCCATGTAAAGATAGTAATAAAAATGACCGCCATTCCAGAGCATGATGCAAACAAGCACAAAACTCAACACCAGAACAAGCGTGTTGCTCAATGCAAACACTTTTATAGCCCTAGCACCGATTTTTTGTCTGGCAATGATGCGGCACCAAATTTCCGACACTCCCATGCACAGGAGGGCAACCAACGGACAGCCAATGACAATGTGATGGAAAAATAGGAAGAAAAACTCACCTATTGAATAAATGCCAAGAAAATCAGAAAGTATATAGGCACATCGAAAAAGCGGGGGAACAAGACATACGATCAGTCGCTCACCGAAAGTGGCACCTCTAAAAAAAGCGATGGTATTGCTAAACAACGCACCCAGCCATATGCTCAGGAATATGAATACAGCGCTGACATGGGAGACGATTAGGTGTAAAATGCGATTCTCAGTAAAACGGGAAATATTGTAAAGATAGATCGATACACTCATCACTCCAAACACCAGAATTATCGGGAATATCACTCGGCGATAGATGCTTTGTTTTTCCATCTAATTCCTTCCCACTGAGATAGACTGAGGCAAGGCCTCGACTGAGCTCGCCGAAGTCTTAATAGGCTGGTTCAATATAGCACATATTCAATATCCAATACCTGCCCGCCATCGCCGGTGCTCAGGCGAAGCAGGCCGATCGAACATAGAATTTCGAATGTGGTTTCATTTGGGCTATCTAATTAATTTGACAATAAGCAAGCTTAACCCCCAAAGGAAACTTCCGGCATTTCCACCGTTGCTCCATCACTTGCCGCAATAGCATTCATTCTGCCTATGGTGATCGGGAGAATCGAGTTGATGAAATATTTGGCTGTTTGAAGCTGACCTTCGTAAAATGCGACGTCTTTATTTTTGGCAGCCTTTTTGCTCCTGACTGCAGGATCAAGACTGCCTATCTTCTTTTCCAGTTTAGGAACTGCAACTGTCGCCCGCCACAACAGCATCCAGGCCATGCATATATCGCCGATGACATCCAGAAAAGGCAGGGCGTAGGCAAAAGCTATCTTGACATCCGGTGACATAGCTGTTTTGCCTAAATGCAGAGCTACCTCTCCTAAACGGTTGACCGCTTCATCCACACTGCCCGCCAGATTCTCAAGCCCTGAAATTTTTTTGGCATTGGCGATGGTCTTCTGGATCTCACCCAGAAAATTCATGAACACCGCGCCCCCTTTCATACCCAGTTTCCGACCCAGAAGATCCATGGCCTGAATACCATTGGTACCTTCGTAAATTGAAGCAATCTTGCTATCCCTGAGAAGCTGTTCAACCGGATAATCCCTGGTGTAGCCGTAGCCGCCGTAAACCTGCAAGGCTTCCACACAGACCTCGAAACCTCTATCGGAACAATACGATTTAATGACCGGTGTGAGCAGATCAATGAAACCCTGATAATAATCTCTTTCTTTTTCATCCTCGGTACAGGTTTGCCTGTCAACGCATGAACTGACATAGTATATAAAACTACGCATTCCCTCCACATGGGCCTTCATCCACATCAGCATTCTGCGCACATCCGGATGCCGGATAATCGGAACCTGGGGTGCATCGGCGTCTTTAACAGATTCCAGGTCTTTTCCTTGCAAACGTTCACGGGCGTAATTTACTGCGTACATATACGCTGCAGAAGCACAGACAAATCCGATAAATCCAACCGCCAAACGGGCATCGTTCATCATGTGGAACATGACCTGCATCCCCTTGTTTTCTTCACCCAGCAGAAGTCCGCGACATTTACCTTTGCTTCCCAGTGCCATGGCACAGGTGGAGCTGCCATGAATGCCCATTTTCTCTTCCACGCCCGTACAAATAATGTCGTTGGGTTCGCCCAAGCTTCCGTCTTGGTTGACCCAAATTTTGGGTACGATAAATAGTGAAATGCCTTTGGTCCCTGTCGGCGCCCCTTCGATACGTGCCAAAACGGGATGGATAATGTTTTCGGTTAAATCGTGATCGCCTCCGGTAATAAAGATTTTGTTTCCGTTTATAGAGTAGGTGCCGTCAGGGTTCCTAACAGCGGATGTGGTTAAAGCGCCAACATCGGACCCTGCTTGGGATTCAGTCAGTTGCATGGTGCCGCACCATTGGCCGGTGTACATTTTTTTCAGAAATAATTTTTTCTGTTCTTCTGTACCGTAAATTTCAATCAATTCTCCGGCTGAGTGACATAAATACGCATATAGCGTAAACGCATAATTAGCGCCCACAAGATACTCCGAGGCGGCGTTGTAAACACAATTCGGGAGGCCCTGTCCGCCAAGCTCAGGATCGGCGGTCATGGCGGTCCACTCCCCTTCTCTCATCAACTTGAAAGGACGATGGTAACATTGCGGGACTTTAACCTGACCGTTTTCCAGTCGCACCCCTTCCCGATCCCCCTCGGCAAACGTGGGCAGAATTTCCTTGATGGCCAAATTGCGGGCCTCATTGATAATCAGATCAAAGGTTTTTTTGTTAAATTCGTTGTATTTTTCGTGTTTGGTAAATTCTTCAGCATTGATTTGTTCGTACAAAGCGAAATCAATATCTCTGCGATCTGCAATCAATTGTGCCATTTTATTTCTCCAATTATATTATTAATTCGCCGTCCGCTTGCCCCGGACCCATGGGTCTTTTCTCGTGGCTGGAAGCCACTCCCACAAATCAACCAATTACACTGCCAATTAGGGCGGGAGCAGCTTCCAGCCGAGAGGTGATTATATTAGGATTTCCAGATCCTCGATTGGATACGATATACACGAATGCACATACCCAAATTGTCTGTCCGACTTGCGTACAGGCACACCGGCAGGCTGGAACACTTTCCCGTTGAGAATCTTGACCCTGCACATGCTGCAATCGCCGGAACGACACAACGATGGCACCGATGCGTGATGCTTTTCAAGGGCCACAATCAGCGGTTCTGCGGCTTTTGCCTCCAATTGCCTACCGTCTCTCAACTTCACCGAAAATATATCATCTTTGTTTACCCTTTGCGGCCAACCGGGATATTCCCATATATTTAGCGGGGCACCGTACATTTCCTGCCGAACCTTACGCCGGGGTATACCCATTTGCTCCAGTTCAGGCAAACAAAATTCGTACAGTCCCCGGGGGCCGCAAATGAAAAAAGATTTATCTTCAATGTCTCCTACCAATTCGCGGATTAGATTTGAGGTCACAAATCCACAGACCCCCGAATACTCATCGGTCGGATCTTCAATTACCGGCAGATAAGTTATGTTATCAAACCGTTTCGCAATATTTGTGAGCTCTTCGTGAAAAATAACATCCTCATCGGTTCTGTTGCCATAAAAGAGATGAATGGTTCGATCAAGGCCGCAATCAACAATTTCCCGGATCATACTCATAAAGGGGGTAATACCACTACCGCCGGCAATGCAAACCATCGTCGTTTTATGGATGATCGGATTAAAATAAAAATTGCCCGCCGGTCCCGAACTTACCAGTTCATCTCCCCTATTGACGCGGTCAAGCAGATAACTGGACACCAGGCCCTGCTCGACGCGTTTTACCGTAATATCATAATAACCGGTTTGATTGGGCTGACTAGAAATACTGTAAGGACGACTCGTACGAATGCAGTCGACTTCAATATCCAGGGCAATGTACTGCCCGGCTTGAAACGGTGGAAGCTCTTGTTCTACAGCAACCAGCCGCAATGTTTTTGTGGAGCCGGTTTCCTCCAAAATATCACTGACACGAAGCTTGAGCCGAGATGGGTGCAGCCGATTGATATAAGCCGCAACTGTACCTTTTTCGGAAGTAAAATCTGCACCGTATTTTCGGGTGAGTTCGAGCTCTTTTATGATTTCGTGATATCCATCAAGCTGTTCGACAACTTCTTTTTTCATGGCAATTTTCTCCTGTTACGCTCGCATGTCTTCCAATACTGCTTTCGCAGCCGCGACTCCCGACTCCAAGGTTGGCTGAAACCCATTGTACCCAACCCATCCTCCGGCACCGTAAAGACCTTTAATGTGCGTACGGTTTGGTCTGAACAGGGTGGAGTCCTTGATGAAATGATCAAACCCATAAATCGCTCCTTTTGGGGTACCGAGATAACGCATGTGGGTGAGCGGAGTGCCGATTTCAATTTCTTCGATGTGATTGCGCAAGTCCGGATAAACCCTCCCAGCCACTTGCAACATCGAATCCGCAACCCGATACTTTTCTTTCAGATACTGTGCCGGAGGAATATTCAGCCAGGGCTCTCCGTATTTTAATGTAACCAAAGCAGCCTGGCTGGTACCTTTAGGGGAAAAGTCAGGATCTATCAAATTATAACAACTCAGCAACATGTAATCTTGATCATTGATATCAACGACTTTCATTCTCTCGTAAGCCAGATCCGGATTCGTATGACCGTATATAAAATTCGTTGACTGCGTTATACCAAGCGTTTGAGGTTCACAATCCAAACCCAAGAAAATGGTAAAGCCCGACATGCTCAGAGAACATTGCCGAAATTCAGACAACACCTCTTGCGGTAAGTGTTCATGATCAATAAGATCGACATAGGTGGTCACCTTGGATGCATTGGAAATAATGTAATCGGTCGAAATCTCTTGACCATCCTCGGTAATAACTCCGCAAATCCTTCCGGATTCCACTAATATCTTCTTGGCCCCGCAGTTGAAGCGGATGCTACCATCGTTGGAGATGATCGTATCGGCCAGTGCATTGGAAAGTGCCTGGGAGCCTCCTCTAATATGAAAAGGAACAAATTCAAGATAGGCAAACAGCATGGCTGCCATATCAACGAAACTCATCAGTCGGGGCGGCAGTCCCATGTATACCCAGTATGGAGAGATAACTGTCTTTAAAAGCGGATCTTTAAAATACTTGTCCAACACTTCCTGGGTGGTTTTAAGGGCATATTGGAAGTATAGTGGATATTTCTCGCGGGTGACCTCGGGGTCTTTTAAGTAAAACGCACCGATGACCTGGGTGAAAAGATCGTACACCAGCTGGATGTAATTCTCTATTGCTTCACTCTCATCGGGAAATTGCTTCTGCAATTCGGTAATCATTTCACCCCGCTCTGGTTTTAGCGTCAAATCAATCTGATCGGGTATCACAATATGATAAAGATCAGACATGGGAACAAACTCGAGCTTGTCCGTTACGCCTAGCTGATCCAGCAAGCCACGCAACGGACCGGGTTTTTCCGGAGTGCCCAGCCCGCTGAGCTGATGCAAAGCAACCTCAAACTCGAATCTTCCCCGGCAAAAACTTGTCGCGCAACCACCGGGAATATTATGCCTTTCAAGTAGCAAAACATTTACACCTTTTTTCGCCAGCGTCGCCGCAGCGGTAAGCCCGCCATTACCGGCACCGATGACAACGGCATCGTACCTTTCCATAGTGTCACCTTAAGTAATTATTAATAAAGATAGTGTTTTGAGAAAAATTCTAGAAGCCCATGAACTTGGCCGCTATGTTCTTCATGATTTCATTGGTGCCTGCAAAAATCGTCATAATCTTTGCATCCCGCCAGGCTCTGACAATGGGACATTTCTCGATGGTGCCGAAATCACCACACAGATCCAGCGCCCGGTCGACGGTGCGGTTTAGCATCTCCGTGGTCCAATATTTGGCCATGGAGGTTTCGATGACAATATCTTTTTTCTCAACGTGATCTGCGACCAACTTGTCAACAAATGTTCTTCCCAGCTTCACTTCGGTGGACATTTCCACCAAGGCAAACTGAACGGTCTGGGGTTTTGAAATCGGTTTTCCAGAGACCGTCGTCTGTTTGCAATGGTCGATAATCCACTTCAAAACTCGCTCAGCTGCGGCAACAGCACCCATGGCGCAAACCAGACGTTCCTGCTGGAGATTTTGCATCAGCATCAGAAACCCCATCCCCTTATCTCCGATACGGTTTTGCTTGGGAATACGACATTTGGAAAAAAAGAGCTCGGCCGTATCCTGACTCCACATCCCCATCTTTTCAAGTTGCCGGCCCCGTGTAAAACCGGGGGTCTCGGTTTCAACGACATACAGCGAAATCGCCTCGTAAGCATTCTCAACTTCAGGATCCCTGGCGGCAACCACCACTAAGTCCGCATTGATGCCGTTGGAAATAAACGTTTTGGACCCTTCGATAACGACTTCGTCTTCTTCTTCAACGGCGGCGGTTTTCATGCCGGCAAGGTCGCTGCCGGCATCCGGTTCGGTCATGGCTACAGCGGTGATAATATCACCGGAAACGCATCCGGGAAGATATTTTTTCTTGAGCTCCTCGGAACCGAAAGCGTTCATATACGGAACAACGATGTCGCTGTGCAGGGAGGCCGCCAGGCCGGTATGCCAGGTTTTGGTTAGCTCTTCAGACACGATAACGGAATAAAGAAAGTCACCCCCCATACCACCGTATTCCGGGGAAACATCCATACACAGAAATCCTTGTTGCCCCATTTTTTTCCACACACTTTTGGGCACAATCTTTTCTTCTTCCCATTGATCTACAAAAGGGATCACTTCTCTGGCCAGAAAACTGCGAAGTCGTTCCCGAAATAAGTTATGTTCCTCGGTATATTGTAAAATTTCCATTCTCAAACTTTCTTACCGTCTGCCGTGTACCCTGCACCCTTGGCCGTATTTATCCTTCATATTTCCCAACAATCGAAATACTGCAGACATTCATGGCCGGAAATCCGCCAAGATTGTGGGTCAGGCCAAATCGCGGATCTTCAATCTGCCGCTCGCCGGCACGACCATGAAATTGTAAATACAATTCATACAGCATGCGAAGTCCGGATGCACCAATAGGATGACCAAAGCACTTTAAGCCGCCATCCACCTGACACGGGATTTTGCCGTCACGATCAAAAGCCCCGTCCAGGACGTCTTGGTATGCCTGTCCTCTTTCTGAAATATGTAGATCTTCCATGGTGACCAACTCGGTAATGGAAAAACAATCATGCACCTCCATCAAGCTGATATCCGCCTTGGGGTCGGCAATACCGGCTTCTTTATACGCTGCCGCGCTGCACTTGCTGGTGGTTATGAAATGGTCGCCGTCCCAGTCGTTGTAGCCCAGTTCTTCACCGCTGCTCAGCGCCAGTTGCAGCGCCTTGACGCTGATAAAATCTTTTTTGCCCATCTCCCTGGCTTTTTCAGGGGTGGTGACAATCGCACAGGCGGCTCCATCACTAACCCCGCAGCAGTCAAATAAACCTAAGGGATGGGCAATAATGGGGGCGGCCATTATCTGCTCCTCGCTAACGGCTTTGCGCAAATGAGCCTTGGGATTCAAGACACCATTGGCGTGACTTTTTGCCGAAACATGCGCCATGGCCTGCTTCAGATCCTGATCCGGAATTTTATGTTTAGCGCCATACGCAGTGGCAAGTTGCGCAAAAGAACCCGGAGCGGTCATGTTCGGAAACCACTGCCAGTTGAGACTGCCGGAATCCGATCCCACAAAGCTGGGTAACCCGCCGTAGCCGGTGTCTTTGAGTTTTTCAACTCCCAGAGCCAGGGTAATATCATAGGCGCCGGATGCAACCGCGTAAACAGCGCCTCGAAATGCTTCGGTACCGGTGGCACAAAAATTTTCAACCCGGGTCACCGGAATATTCGGCAGACGCAGTGTCAGCGACATCGGAAGCGCGCTTCTGCCGACATTGATGCTGTCAAAGCAGGTTCCCAACCAGGCCGCACCGATTTCTTTTTTCTCTATGCCTGCCTCCTCTAAACACTCCTTAAATGCCTCCACCATCAATTCTTCTGCGCCCACATCCCAGCGTTCTCCGAAGCGGGTGCATCCCATACCTATAATTGCAACTTTGTCTTTTATTCCTGTAGCCATGGTTCCTCCTTAATAGAGGTTAAATCGTTAATTAGGAAAATGGTAAACGTTCACAGGTTCAGAGTTGACGTGAACCCTGAACCTCTGAACCCATGAATGGTCAAGGTTCTAGCCGATCTTGAATAGTTTCTCCAACAGCTGTGACTTCATCACATCCCCTTCAATCTTCAGCTTGCCGGAAGTAAACGCCTGCATGGGCGGAAGTTTTCCACCCATCATGGCCAGAAAATCCCCTTCTTCCATTTTGATGGTACATACCGGTTTTTCATGCGTTCCCGCATCAATCGTGCATTTACCATCTTTGATAACACAATACCAGTCGCCACCGTCTTTTCCAGAAATATTGAACTGAAATACCACATCAACTCCGGCGGCCGCATCGGCCTTAAAACTGGCTGCCATATCGTCGAAAATCGCCTCAACACTGCCTGCTTCCTCCCCGGCCGCTTGTGCTTCACTTTGTGCGTCACTGTGGGATGAAATGAGAGCAAAAATAGCGGAGTTGGCATCTTCGATTTCCTTAGCCCCGTCCAAAGAGTTGATTTTCTCCCAGTTCTCATGAATCTGCTCCAATGTGGGCGGATGATCCGGATCTCCCAGCTGTACTGTCTGACCGGTATAGACGGCCGCTCGATTGAAATAACCCATGCCTGCATTGAAAATAGTACCGGTCTCTTGGCAGTCCTTGCTGCAAAGAAACAGCACCATCGGTGCAACAAATTCCGGTTTTGCTTTCTCAAAAAGATCCGGTGGCATGACATCTTCGGTCAATCTGGAAGCGGCGATGGGTGCGATGGTGTTGACTTTGATATCGTATTTCTTACCTTCGAGCTTCAGGGTGTTCATCAAACCGACCAGCGCCATTTTGGCCGCTGAATAATTGGTTTGACCGAAATTACCGTATAAGCCCGCCGCAGAAGTCGTCATCACAATCCGTCCATAGCCGTTTTCTTTCATCACGGCCATGGCCGGTCGGGTAACATGATAAGTACCGTTTAAGTGAACATCCATCACTGCTTTCCAGTTATCGGGCTCCATCTTTAAAAAACTTTTGTCCCGTAAAATTCCGGCGTTGTTAATCAAAATGTCAACGCGTCCGAATTCATCCACGGCAGTCTTTACAATGTTTTCTCCGCCTTCGGGAGTGGCAACAGAATCGTAGTTGGCCACCGCTTCACCGCCCATGGCTTTAATTTCTTCAACGACCTTATCCGCCGGTGCAGAAGAGCCTTTGCCGGTACCATCACGCGCACCACCCAGATCGTTGATCACCAGTTTGGCACCGCGTTTGGCCAACTCCAGCGCATATACTTTGCCGAGACCGGCCCCGCCACCGGTGACAATGGCGACCTGGTCATCAAAGCGGAGTTTTTCCATTTCTTCCGCTGCCCCGGGCACCGGCACGGCCTTCCAGAAGTAATTGACAAAACCACGTCCCTTATCCACGCCTTTGCGTTTAAACTCCATTTGTACCGGAAGTCCGACTTTAATATCATCCAGTTCGCAGTCGGTAAAATCCGCGACCAGCCGTCCACCGCCTTCAAATTGAACCATACCGTAAATTGCCGGTGGATCGACGGATACCGCCAGCATATCGCCGGTAAAAGTTTTGACTTGGGCAGGAACATCAGCGAATTCATAATCGTCTTGACTATAAAACGCACCGCAGTTGGGATTGACGCAAATATCCGCTTTGGGGAATTGGGGTGTACCGCATTCACGGCATTTACCACCCACCAGACCTAAAATCATTTTGTTTTTGCGCCATAAAACGGAAGTGGCGGTTTGAGTGGGTGCTTCGGCCCGGATCCCCATTTCCGTTTGAATCAAGTCCCTGAATTTTAACCATTTATGATAATTGTCGATCGACTTTTTATTTTCAAGCGATCCTTTTACCCCTCTTCGCTGCGGCAAGTTGGTGATGTTATCGGTAACCTCGAAATACAGCGCATTGGCCCCCTGACCGAAACCACACATCAGGATACGTTCACCCGGCTGGGCTTGCTCCAATGCTGAAATAAACATCATAAAGGCATGGGCGGCACCCGTTTCGCCGCATACCTCATGCATGTTGTCTACCAGCTTTTCGGGGGTGGCGCCAAGCCCTTGAGCGATCTTACGATGATCGCCTTTAAAAAAGCAGGGGTAGACAAGTTTATCAACGTCATCCATGGATATCCCCAGTTTATCAAAAAGTCCGTTGATCACCTGAGGGATGATAGCGCCATAGCCGGCATCCCGCGTCCAACGTTCTTCCCACACATAATCATATTTTTTATCGGCACCGCGATAATGATCTACGAAATCTATGGAAAGGGAATAGGATCCCTTATATTCTGCGATGACATCCGTATCTCCCACCATTAAGGAAGCCGCTCCATCGCCGAACCACATTTCATAAAAATATGCGGTTTTGGTTTCCCGTCGGTCACTGGCGGTAACCATTATATTTTTGCGCTCACCGCCTTTAACGGATTCAAGTGCCGTAATCAATGCGGTTGTGGCGGCTTTTTGAGAAGAGGTATGATCTGCTGTGATCAGATTATCGTTAAGGTTGAGCGCTGAAGCCAGGATCCCGGCGTTTTGCCGGTCGGCAAAAGGCAGCGTGGTAGACGCCAGATAAAGGGCATCCAACTTGTGCTTGTCCTGACCATTCAGGCAATCACGGGATGCCGCCACCGCCATTGTAACGGCGTCTTCATCCCAGTTGCACATGGACCGCTCGCCCTGAGCCACCATCATGATGGCCGGGGCAAACCAGCCCATGGCATTGAAAATGGACATGCGGTCCAGTCTTAAGCGTGGAATATATGCGCCGTATGAAGTAATTCCGATCATTTTGCATCTCCTTTAATATATTCGAATTTAGATATTGCGAATTAAGAATTGATGATTACAGAAATTATCGAGCTCAGTCTTCAATTCTTAAATCCCTAAATTCCCCAATTGCTCAATTTACATCCTAAATAGTTTCTCGATGAGTTGGGATTTCATTATATCGCCTTCAATCTTTAATTTTCCAGAAGTATAGGCCTGCATGGCTGCAAGTTTCCCATTCATCAAATCCAGAAAGTCGCCGGAACTCATCTTCAGGGTACAGGTCGGTTTATCATGGACACCGGCTTCCACCTGACAATTTCCGTCTTTGACCACACAGAACCAATCGCCGCCGCTCTCCTCTGAGATATTGTATTGAAAGACAACATCAACGCCGGCGGCCGCATCGGCGACAAATGCATTGGGCATAGCGTCAAATACATCCGAAACCGAGGTGAAGCCTGCAGTGGTTTCGGTTGCACTTTCAGCCGGTTTCGAAAAAGCAACCAGAACATCCCCGATTTGCTCATTGACACTTTGATATTCTTTGGCACCTTTCATATCCGCGATGTTTTTCCATAGAGCCACCAGCTGCTCCGGGGTCGGAATTTCTTTTCCGTCACCCACCACGGCCCCGGAACCGGTCACCATGGCCGCGCGGTTATAACACCCCAATCCGGCATTGTATATATTTCCGCTCAGCGGACATCGCTCCGAAACCAGATAAAGTGCCATGGGGGCCACCAGTTCCGGTTTTAATTTATCGATGAAATCAGGCGGCAAAATATCTTCCGTTAGCCGAGAGGCGGCAACCGGTGCAATTGTGTTTACCTTGATATTGTATTTTTGCCCCTCCAGGTTGAGGGTGTTCATTAATCCAACCAGTCCCATTTTGGCAGCGGTGTAGTTGGTTTGACCGAAATTCCCGTAGAGACCGGCGGCTGAAGTGGTCATGAGAATCCGGCCGTAGCCTTTTTCTTTCATCACCGCCATGGCCGGGCGCGTCACATAATAAGCACCGTTTAAGTGCACATCTAAAACCGCCTGCCAGTTATCCGGTTCCATCTTTAAAAAGCTTTTGTCACGCAGGATTCCGGCATTGTTAATAACAATGTCTACGGTACCGAAGGCATCAAGGGCGGCTTTAACGATACTTTCTCCACCTTCGGCAGTCGCCACACTGTCATAATTGGCAACGGCCTGACCGCCCACGGCCTTAATCTCGTCGACGACCTTGTCAGCCGGTCCTTTTGATCCTTTACCGGCACCGTCCCGGGCGCCACCCAGGTCATTGACCACCACTTTGGCACCGCGTTTGGCAAGCTCCAATGCATACACCCGGCCCAGACCTGCACCGGCGCCGGTCACAATGGCAACACGATCGTCAAATCGAATTTCGTCTTTGGGAATTTCTCCGTATTCAAACACGCCGTTATCGATAACGATCTCTTTGGTTTCGGCGTTGACAACCTTCCAGACAGCCTTGCCTTCGTCGGTTTTCCAAATTACGGTCTTTATTGGCATTCCAGGATAAAGAGGTCTTTTGAAACGACAGTCCAGACGTCTGACTTTCTCCGGTTCATCCGGCACAAGACTTTGAATCAATGCCCGGCAGGCATAGCCATGGGTGCACAGTCCGTGCATAATCGGCTTTTCAAATCCCGCCATTTCAGCAAATTCCTGGTCGACGTGAAGTTGAAAGACGTCGCCGGAAAGCCTGTAAATTAAAGGCTGATCTTCAGAGGGTTTACCCTCGACTGCGAAATCTGGATCTCTATCTGGAAATGTTACATCTTTTTGAGGTGCATTTTCACCACCAAACCCGCCGTCAAGGCGCGAGAACACGGTGACAATGCTGGTGAATAATTTTTTACCGTTGGAATGAAACGTCTCAAATTTGGCGATTATCAGCGCCCCTTTTTCCTTACCCTTGTCATAGTAATTCGTTATCGTCCCCTCCGTAGTGAGTGTTCCTTCAGACGGAATCGGATAGTGAAAGATAAGCTCCTGCTCACCGTGAAGAATTCCTGCCAGATTCACGTTACTGGTTGCCGCCAGCTGAGGCATAAAATCATACATGGTGGTTATACCAAAGCTGGGGATAACCTTCAGATCCTTTTCATAACAGTACCCCAGGTCGGAAAAGCCGGCTCCAACACCAAGCGCATACAGGACGGTGTCTTTCCAGGTGTAATCCTTGGTGAATGGGCCGATCGGTTTACCGACCGCATCTAGGTTTAGAGCCATGGTCTTGCTTCCTTTCAGTGTTGTAGATGTTTATTTTATAAATAATTACCAATTAACATGTATATCCCCTATTTCTCCTCCTTTTCAGACGTAAATGCCGGAACAAGCGTAAATTTTAGGGTATCCTTTACGACCTTCATGTAATTATCATGACTGGTTTTAAGCATCGGTCGAAATAGATTTTCGCCGGATATAAAATTTAATACCGTATTCCAAACCGCCAGGATTCTGGCCTTGGCTTGAGTTGAGACCTTTTTCTTGCTTTGCGCCAGTTCCATTGCGACGGCTATATTGGCGATATATTCAGCCATTTTAATATCAAGGGTAACCCCATGGCGGGTTTTATTGAAATAGCCGAAAAGGAAAAGATTTGAGACTTCCGGGTGGGAAAAGAGGTAATCACACATCATATCGATGGCAATCTCAAGCCGGCTCGTCAGGGAGTGACCGCTTACGTACCGCTCGATTTCCTTCAGTTTGTCCTGGATTTCTTCACTGACTTCCATAACGACGGCTTCATACAGATCTTGCTTTTCCCCCCAATGATAATAAAGAGTTGAAATATCGATGCCCACATCCTTAGCGATCATTCGCGTAGTGGTATCGTTGTAGCCGAACTCACCGAAAATCTTGCGCGCGGATGCAAGAATTTTAGCCTTCATGGAACTGGGGTCCTGGCGTGCCTTTTCAAGACGCGAGGGCATCTATCGCTTGCCTTTCTTCCTGACAAATTCTTCCAACATATGTTTCCATCAATTGATGGAGAAGATTACAGATTTGAACCTTATAAGTCAAGTGCTAAATTTACGGTCATTTAAGATGAGGGGATGCTTAATCCGGTTTATCCTGATTGGAATTTTCTTTTATGTTTTGTTCAAGAATTTTTTTAAGCGTGGTGTTTAATGATTTTAAGGATAATTTGATATCATTTAGCTGACCGATAATACTTTCTTTCTCCGTTGCGCCACGGGAGGACGGATTTGAGATAGCGCCAATTTTTTTCGAAATATCATCCAACCTTATGCCTAAAGTTATAATAAAGTACAACAAAAGTAGAAATGCAAAATTTTCCCATCGCCAAAATAAAAACCTCCATCCGAAAATGATGATGACGACAAAAATAACGCTGGTTATAAGATAGGGATGTTCAGTAAACCATTTCTTCATTGGTGATGGTTCCGAAGCTATTACGCCTTTTCGCGTTCTTCGTCCCTAAGCACCCGGCGAAGCACTTTGCCCACATTGGAAACCGGCAGGGTATCTCGAAATTCGACAATCTTTGGGCGCTTGTATCCGGCCATATTTTCCTTGCAAAATTCGAGAATTTCCTCTTCAGTGGCTGTTTCTCCGGGTTTAAGCTGAACATAGGCCTTGACCACCTCTCCGCTTTTGGCATCGGGTACGCCGACAACGGCCGCAAGGCCTATCTTAGGATGCTGGAAGAGAATATCTTCCACATCGCGCGGGTAGACATTAAAGCCGCCGACGATAACCATATCTTTCTTTCGATCGGTGACCAGAAGATAACCGTCTTCATCCACATGACCGATATCTCCGGTCAAAAAATATCGCCTTCCATTTATTTCCCGGAAAACCTTGGCATCCTCCTCGGGTTTGTTCCAGTAACCTTTCATCACCTGGGGACCACTGATAGCGATTTCGCCGTCTTCACCTTTGGGCAATTCCTTGGTCCCGGTATCGATGTCTAAAATCTTGATGTCGGTTCCAGGGATCGGAAAGCCGATGGTACCGATTTTTCTCTGCCTGGTGTTAGTCGGATTCGATGTGGCAACAGGAGCAGTTTCGCTTAACCCGTAACCCTCAAAAATAACGGCCCCGGTTTTTTCTTCAAACTGCTTGCATACTTCCGGCGGCAGCGGTGCTCCACCCGAAAAACACCCCATCAATGACGTCAGGTCGAACTGATCTAAAAGCGCATGGTTGGTAAAGGCGACAAAAATCGTCGGCACCGCCGGCATAATGGTGGGTTTATGTTTCTGAACAATTTTGAGAACTTCAGTAAACGGGGGATCTCCGGCTCGAGGATCCGGAACACAGATCAAACGGCTGCCTGAGGAACAGGCGTGCATCATCGCCACGGTCATGCCGAAACTATGATACCAAGGCAAGACCCCGAGATAGGTGTGGTACCCGCCCTTGCGAAGTTTCTCCGGCTGTCCTCCCGGCTCGTGGACCAGGCGGCCCCATTCATCCATCGCCGCAAGGTTGTATCTAAAATTTGAATGAACCAGCGCTGCCCCTTTGGGAACGCCGGTGGTCCCGCCGGTGTAGATAATCAGGGCCAGATCCTCAGTGGGATCAATATCCACCACCGGTGGTTCCGGTTTGGCGGCAGCCACGACATCATCAAAGAAAAGGTGTCCGGGCACGTGTGTTTCGGCTTTGGGAATTTTACCCAAAAGTCCACCGAGGATAGCTTTAATCTTGGGCAAGTAGGATTTGACGCCACAAATAACGACGGTATCGACATCTGTTTCTCTGATAGCCTCGACCGTAGTCGGATAAAATTGAGGATGATCCATACAGAAAACGACCTTGGCCCCAGCGTCCTTTAATTGATAGTTGAGTTCGTTGGCGGTGTATAACGGGTTGCAGGTAACGCAAACGGCGCCGGCCTTAAGAATTCCGAAAAAAATGGCCGGATAATGGGGAAGATTCGGTAAGAATATCGCCACTCGATCCCCTTTTTTGATGCCGCGCGAGGCCAGGAAATTGGACAGTCGATCGGCGGTATCTTTTACTTGGGCGAAGGTGCGCGTCGCATCATTAAAAATCGTATAAACGTTATCGGGATAATCCCTTGCAGATTCGTCAAGAATTGAAAACAGGGTTTTTCCGTAGTCGGATACATCATGTGCAACGCCCTCCGGCCAATTGGGCGTGGACCACGTAGTGGATACCATATTTGCCTCCTTTTGATTGTCAATCTAGAAGCGATTTCATATCGTCATCTAATGCCCGATAGCGGATGAAGTATTAAAAAGATTTCAACAAAAGTTTGGAGAGTATATGGAATTAACCGGGGGTTGTCAAATAAGAAAGAAAGGTTTATAAATAAGCGGAGAACTCGTCCTTAATCAGCCGGTACAATTCTTCACCGATGCCCAGGCCGATATCGATAAATTGGGGACCATATTTTTTACCGGTATTTGTGCGAAACGTGGATTTAATATTTGCCAGCCCTTCCATGCCCTTCGGATACCGCTCCATGAACTTTGTCAGCGGTGGATTGTAAAATGCTACCATATCCCACAGGGTATAGGCAAAGTTATCCGGACCCCAGCGAAATTTATCGGCATCGTAGAGGCAGTCTGCAACCAGCGCTCCGTGCGAGGTATCAATAATGATATTACTGGTGAAGGCCTCATGGTTGTGGATCGCCCGGCATATATCTTCGATCTCCTCGGCGGTAAATGGGTAGCTTTCAAGCACTTTGCGGGCATGCTCAGCACCATGTTTGGAATGATCTTTCTTTTTGCGCTTGATGTCGTGTAAAAGCCCGGCACATTGAACAACCCGCAGCCTGCCTTCCAAAATACGTTCATCATAACCGGCGGCTTTACCCTCTATTTCCATCAGGGCTCCGGCTTCAATAGTGACCTTGACGGCATGCTCCAATCCGTGTCCGAAATCATCTTCTAATTGTTCGGCGACAAAGTGCTTAAGCTGTTTGATAACCGAGTCGGTTTTGAAAAAAGCATTGGAATGATCATTGGCCGGCGCATGATCATGATAAAAATCGGGGATCGGACAGCGGGAAACGATCTGACGCGCCCGCTCGCGAATACAGGAATAAATGGGGGTCATCTTTAGAATCAGGTCAACATGTAATTAATATTTAAAAAAAGGGGGCGATTCTCAAATCCATGCAATCACCCCCCCAAATTATCAATTTGAAATCTATCATGGATTCACTTAAAGTTCAACAAGTGAGAACGGAGCTTCGCACACTTTCCACCGGTCGTTTTCTTTGACTAATGTGAGGGTCTCATCAATCTTATGGGTTTCCGTTAGAAAAAACAACTTTGCGATGATCCCAAACAATGGATTCAAGTAACGCCTGCGGTCAGCTGAAATTCTCACTTTAGCGGTGTTATCGTCTTGCATTTCGGTTGCGGTTTCGATATGAGAAAGGGTGCATTTCATGTAATTTAACTCGAACCCCATCGTTCTGGCTTCTTCGGCAACACGGCTGAGATAGTCATCGACGACATCACCCTCCGCTTCCTCGCTGAGCGCACTGCAAAGGCGTTCCGCCATGGACTTGTCGAGATTAAAATAGGCTTTGGTGAATTCAATCGCCGCTTTGGCAGGTATCTCTCGTCTATCGGCAATAATCAGCAATGCCTGCAAAATAAAAGCCAGCATAATCACCATCGCAAATACTAAAAACTTTGTGCCGCGAACCATTTTTCCTACCTCCTTTTGACCTTTCATAACAGATAAGATGCGAACCATTGGACGATGGATAACTTTCTAGTTTTTTTATAGGGTGTTTTTGACAACCCGCTGAAATCTTTATAGGATAGCTTTTTATTTATGGTGATTTCGCTTTTTGTTTTTGGGTAACATGAAACATACCATAAGACAAGAATTTTTAACTCTAATAAGTTTTCTCAGAATGGTACTTGCATTCCCATTTGGTATGACTTAAGCTTCGAAAATCATTCATCGAAAGCCTCCTTCTCGGTGAGCTTCGAGCGGTTCACAAACGGAAGGTTTTCGTATATTCCTGAAAAAGTTGCATACACCGGGAGTCTCTCCAGCAAAGCCGGATGTTTACGTTGCATTAATTCCTTCGCATAAAGGCTGGTGAATATGGGAGCTGAAAATAAAGGACTAATGCGTCATATCATAAACGCTTTAATTTGGTCTATGGCCGGCATTAAGGCCGCATGGCAAAATGAGCTGGCATTTCGATCCCAAGCAATTGTAATTGCCATATTGTTACCCTTTGGATTCTGGCTTGGAAGAACCGTTGTTGAATGGGCCCTTTTGTTCGGCTCATGTATGCTGGTGTTAATAGTAGAATTATTGAACTCGGCTCTGGAGACAATCGTCGATCGCATTGGCCTGGAACTCCATGAACTATCAGGACGGGCGAAAGATTTAGGCTCCGCCGCTGCGTTTTTCAGCATGATTACAGCTGCAATAATCTGGGGTCTAATCGCTTATGAGCGTTTTTTCGGCTGAGGCTCTTAAAAGAGAGTCAACGGCCATCCCGGCCTGAGGTCGGGATGGCTTGGATTTTCGACCCTAGGCCGGAAAGACAAGGGCACAACCGTGCCCTGATCGTTGCCTTTGCAACCGGGTGCGAAGTCCCGGCGGGATTTGAAGGCAAACAATCAAGAAATAGAAAACGGGAGAAAACATAAAATTACAATATATAGACACATTTTTTTATTGACATACCATATATAGTAGTATATATAATTAAATACACATAATTAACAGGCCTGTTAAACGTATTTTCAATCAAAGGTGCCGTTTGGGCATAATAGGGAATCCCGTGAAAACCAGGAACGGTCCCGCCGCTGTAACCCCGCTTTTTCTTATTGAGAAAGGGAACCCGCTCAGCCTTGTGTGCCACTGTTTCGTCGTAACGAGATGGGAAGGCTGCTGAACGGGCGGGGGAGTCAGAAGACCTGCCTTTGATACATTAATTCTCTGCGATGCCACAGAGATTCTGAAGTCGTCTGAAAGGGCCAAGAAAACTGGGTGCAGCCCTTCAAGAATCAGAAGCTTGAAGGGCTTTTTATTGCCAAAAAATGAGAGGGCCGAATTATTCGAAAAGCAGCCGGTCCTTTCGAACAAATGAGTTTTTAAGTTTGCGTGTTATTATATAATCAGGCTTTGAGAAAAAGCGTCGACGGTAAATTTCAAATTTCAGTTGTCCAGGAGGAGGTCAATGGGTCAGGGTGCCAAAGTTTTAATCACAGAAGATGCAAGCTTCGATTTAAGTATCTACCAGTGGGATGATCAGGTTTTTTCAAATTTGCTGGCCGAAAAAAATCCTATCAATTCAGATCAAGCGATGGACATCAGCCAATTTTTACGCCAGGAAATTGCAAAATTCGAACAAAGTACCATCGCCGTGACACAATTAGAAAAAATGATTGATGCAAAGCTGCTAGAATATGGCGTAAATAAACCTTCCCCAATTCGCATAGACAAATCCATCTTAAAAAAAAATGGATTGGTTTTTTCCGATAACGCCAAAACGGTTTTAGAAAGAAGATACTTGAAAAAAGACGGCAAGGGGAATGTCATCGAAACACCGGCGCAAATGTTCACAAGGGTTGCCCATCATATCGCAAAAGCAGAAAAAAATTACGGTGATGAACCCGAGATAAAAAAATGGGAAAAAATCTTTTACAATATGATGACAGAGTTTAAATTTTTGCCCAATTCCCCCACCCTGATGAATGCCGGTCGTGAGCTGGGTCAATTGGCTGCGTGTTTTGTTTTACCTGTTGAAGACAGCATTGATGGAATATTCAATTCTTTAAAAAATGCCGCCATTATCCACAAATCCGGCGGGGGTACCGGTTTTTCTTTCTCACGGTTACGGCCGAAAAATAGTATGGTGGGCACGACCGGCGGTATTGCCTCGGGGCCGGTTTCTTTTATGAAGATCTTCAACACCGCGACAGAGCAGGTCAAACAGGGCGGCACTCGACGGGGGGCGAATATGGCAATCCTCAGCGTCGATCATCCGGATATTATAGAATTTATTTCCTGCAAAAAAGACAATGATGAACTGAACAATTTTAATATATCGGTCGGTTTGACAGAAGATTTTATGAAAGCTGCGCAAAATAGTGAAGAATATGACCTGATTGACCCAAGAGATAATAAAAAAACCGGTGCACTAAATGCGAATGAAGTTTACCAAACACTTATCAAACATGCCTGGGAAAATGGAGATCCGGGCATCGTATTTTTAGATCGGACAAACAGGGATAATCCAACGCCCGCTCTAGGAAAAATTGAAAGCACAAACCCCTGCGGCGAACAGCCGTTGCTTCCGATGGAGGCTTGCAACCTTGGCTCAATTAATTTAGCCAAGTTCGTGGTTGAAAATAGAATCGATTATTTTAAATTAAAAGAAACTGTGCAAAACGCGGTTCGTTTTCTGGATAATACCATCGACATGTCCAAATATCCCGTTCCAGAGATCTCTGCAATGGTCAGGGGCAATCGCAAAATTGGTCTCGGAGTCATGGGATTTGCGGACCTTCTTTATCAGCTTGAAATTCCATATAATTCAGAAAAAGCCCTTCAAATCGCTGAAGAAGTTATGAGTTTCATTCAAAAAGAATCCCATTGTGCCTCCGAAAAATTAGCAAAAGAAAGGGGGGTTTTCGAAAATTTCGATAAAAGCATTTTTAGGCATCGCAGTGGTTGCGGCTATCGAAATGCCACAACAACGACAATTGCACCTACCGGCACATTGAGCATTATCGCAAACTGTTCAAGTGGTATTGAACCCTTATTTGCGCTGAGTTTTGTCAGAAATGTCATGGATAATGACAAACTTTTGGAGGTAAATCCCTATTTCGAAAAAGTGGCAAAAGAAAGGGGGTTCTATAATCCTGACTTGATGGATGAGATCTCAAAGACGGGAAGTATTAAAAAAATCGGCCAAATTCCGAAAGAAACTCGGGAGGTTTTTGTAACCGCCCACGATGTCTCACCCGAATGGCATATTCGCATGCAAGCTGCATTTCAGAAATATACCGACAACGCCGTCTCTAAGACTGTTAACTTGCCTAGCGATGCCACAGTTGAAGATGTTCGTCGGATCTATGATTTAGCTTATAAATTAGGCTGTAAAGGAATTACGATCTATCGAGACGGGAGCAAAAAAAATCAGGTGCTTTCATTCTCAGGCAAAAAGGATCCAAATGAAAATCTTCAAACAAAGATTCAACAACGCCCAGAAACTTTAGAGGGCTTTACAACCAGGATAAAGACCGGTTACGGCTATCTTTATGTGACGGTGACAGAGTATGAGGGAAAACCATTTGAGGTATTTGCAACCATAGGGAAATCAGGTCAATCTACAACAGCCAAGACCGAAGCGATCGGGCGGCTCATTTCACTGGCGCTTAGAAGCGGCGTAGAAGTTAAAAAGATAATCGATCAACTTAAAGGTATTGGTGGGGAAAACCCGGTTTTTCAGACAGATGGCCTCGTATTATCTATACCGGATGCCATCAGTAAGGTCCTTAATAAAAGATATGGCAAAAGTACTTGATGATAACCCTTTCTCAGCTTGGCTGACAATCCCAAAAATGCTTAAAAACTGGTTTAAGAAACTTTAGATCTTGTTTGATGGCAAGGCGCGAGCCGGCTCAAAAGCGGAGCGTACACGGCAGTACGTGAGCATTTTGAACCGGATCGCAACACAGCCATCGGGCAAGAGATGAAGATTATTAAACCAGTTTTAGGGCGTTACCCAGATATAATCGGCTATATCCAGTTCAACTTCGTTGCCGACTTTTGCCGGATAAACGGTTCGAAAGGAAGCCCCAGTGCGGCGAAAGGCCCGGTCCGGAATGCCATATTTGAATTGGATATGGCCGTTGCCGGCTAAAACCACCATCACATCATTGTTCAGGTTTTCGGCAATTGCTTCCGCCATAGTATCTTCCCAAACCGACTGGGCTATATAAAAATCATCGAATTCGACCTTGCCTTTAAAATGGTGCTGTTTAAAAACATCTTCGACATAATTACGATGCGCCCTATTTGAGGTGTCTATTTCTTTTGGAAGATGTTTTTTTTCTTCATTGAGCAGATTTTCGATGCCTCCGACGCGTATCTTGGGAGGAATATGGGAGGGAATATTTAAGCCCACCAGCCGAATATGATTATCTTTTATGAAATTTAAAATATCGCTATACAGAGAAAAATCGTACCGCCAATTGGCGTACCAGTGTGCCTTTCTTAAAAATGTTTTCTCGTCCAGTTCTCCGGCAGACCACATATCCAGAACATCTTGGTAGGAATGATCAAACATCTCCATGCCAATAGCCATGGATGGATGCCGATCAAAAATTGCTTTTATTATTTTTAACTGGATTGCATGGTGAGTCATCTCCGTGTGGCTTTCCCCCACATATATCACACGGCTGCCGTTCACATCCGCCAGAAGCTCCTCAAAAGATACCGGCATGCCTGTTTTTCCGGAAATGATCGTGCCTTCTTCAAAGGGCGTGGATAGGTCTTTAATATATAACTGTTTAGGTGCCACAGCACACCCCCACAACAGAATCATTGATGAATATAGACAGAAAAAATTACATAACCATTTTCTGTTCAATGATGCTTGTTTATTTCCAATTGCAGATCTCATAGCTTGATTTTTTCTTTATGTACGCATAAGATTGAAGTATCAAAATAAAAATGATCCTAATCCTTAACTTTATGCTTTCAAAAAAAGACCCCGTATTCAGAAAAGCCGTTATCCCTTGGTATCGTTCCAACAAGGTATACGTCCTTGCAATCGTCTTTATGTTCCTAGTGCTATTGTTTGGAATTACAGGTATATCAGTTGCGCGAGAAATTGAAGACTACAGAGGCTACATATGGGTTCCCACTACGCTCGTGACCATGAGCGCAATAAGTATCATCACCGTCACATACCGCCTAATTAAACGCTATTCCAACCGCACCTCAAAAAATAGCATTCTCATTGATTGATATTTTCGCGATAGGCAAAACAAAAAAGATTAGAGCAGGAGTTCAGGTGTTTTTTAAGAGAAGCATTTTTTGATGTTCGCTCTAATTTTGTTTATTCAAGTGCCCCAAAATATCCATGTCTTTCCAACAGCGGGTAAATGATTTCGATAAAGTGGTGAAGTATTCGGGCGGAAGCACCCCATATGACCACATCCAAAAAGGGATAGGTCAGCTCTTTAACACCGGGATTTCGGCCATGGTAGCCATTGGCCACGTGCGTCTGAATCAGCTTTTTTAAGGGTATCTCAAGCACTCTTGAAATCTCAACCGAGTCGTATCGAATGGGCCCCTTGCCGTTCCACCACCCGACAAACACTTCGATATCTCTGGGCTTGATAATTGTCTGAAAATGTCCGAGTGAGCCAATCAATTCAACCTGATTGCGGGGTATATTTACCTCTTCCTCAAGTTCACGAAAGGCAGCTTCGACGGGGCCGGCATCATTTCTCTCAATATGCCCTCCGGGCAGCGCAACCTGGTTGCGCCAGGGATAATCATCATGATCGGATTTCTGGATGGCTAAAAAATGAGTTTCTTCTCTATTAAATAGAAGCAGAAATACGCAGGCAGATCGATAATTAGCTACCATCGCAGGGCCGGGCATTGCGGCATCATCAATAAGTTGTTTCAGGCCGGAAAAATCGATGTCATTCTCCTTTTTTCTGATTGAGATAATTTTGCGGACTCTGATTGGAATCATTCAGGATAAGTTTCAATATGTTTTTTAATTGATCAGGAGGAATGTATCCCGGTCGATGACCAATGGGCTCCCCATCTGCAGCAATAAACCAGTTGTCGGGAACACCTTGGATTCGAAACATATTGGTTGTCTCAACCTCGCGGTCAGTATCGACTTTAATCGGTATAAAATTTTCATTTAGCGAGGCAATTACAACGGGATCTTTGAACGTGCTGTTTTCCATTACTTTACACACTGCACACCAATCTGCATAAAAATGAATAAAAACCTTCTTTTTTTCGAATTTACCGCGAGCCATGCCCGCATTATATGAATGCCATTGAATCTCATGGGAAGCTGCAAGGCCGAAGGGCAGCCCAAATGATAGACAAAGAAATGCCAGGATAAACCATCGGATAACGCTTAATTTCATTTTAATACATCGTTCCTTTCGCGCTTAAACATCCCACGGATAGAATTTCTGTCGATTTTTACGGTCCAGAATGCTGGAAAGTGCGAAATGCTGAAGAAAGGTGTTTGATGATAAAGTTAAAATTCGATGCGCCTATTCTAACATTTATATATCTGATTTGCAATCTCCGAAGCTTTAGCCGCCGGGGCAGATCTCGGAGATCCAAGAAACTATGTTTTTTTGCACGCATTCCCCTCTGCAAAATTCTTTATCATCATTTCGCCCAATTCTTGGGAGCGATTGGTGGCGGCTTCTACTGCATGAATAAGAGTTGTGCGAAGCCCGCCTTCTTCTAAGGTAGCCAAACCGGCAATTGCGGTCCCCCCCGGGGAGGTGACCTTATCCTTTAACTTTCCGGGATGTTCCTGGGTGTCCATCAATAGCTTGGCCGCACCCAGCACGGTTTGGGTTGAAAGAAAAAGCGCTTCTTCCCGCGACAGGCCCATCTTGACCCCCGCATCCGCTAAGGCATCGACAATCAGAAAAATGTAAGCAGGTCCGCTGCCGCTCAACCCCGTGATGGCATCCATTAGATAATTTTCTTTTAGAAAGATGCTCCTCCCCACGGAATTGAAAATAGCCATGGCCAAATCGATATCTTCTTGGGTTGCGTGCGCACCGGCAGCGATGGCAGAGGCGGCCTCTTTTACCGAAGCCGCGATATTCGGCATTACCCGGATGAGCCGTAAATCTTTGTTCAGGCAGGATTCAATGGCAGCCATGGGAACGCCGGCCGCTATCGAAATGACAAGTTTGGACATATCCAGTTTTTCGGCTGTTTCTTTAAGCACCGCGGCAATGATTTGAGGTTTGACAGCATAGACAATTATGTCAGATTCAGCAACAGCCTTCAGATTGTCGGTTGTCGTTCGAACGCCATATTCCTTTTTGATTTTGTCTAGTTTATTTTCCCTCACATCCGTGCAGATAATATTGTCAGGTTCAGACGACCCGGAAACAATCAGGCCACTGACGAGCGCTTCTCCCATATTACCCGTACCGATGATACCAATCTTTTTGTTGTTTAGCATAATCGCTGCACCCTTATTTGGATTTTCAAATATTAGCTATCCCGCTAATTTAGTCGTAAAGCACTGTATTTAAAGTTTCGTGCATGGGAAGTCAAGAAAATAATACATAATTCACTGCGCTTCTTCCGACACTTAGCTTGGAAGAAATGGCCCCTTTGAGGCGGTTGTACAGGCAATCACGCAAATGATCTAAACAACTAAAGTGCCTTGGATATATCCGGCGTTTGCGGTAATCATCTCGCACAGCATGGCTCCAAAGACCTGAGCGGTTGAGGCTTTTTTAACCTTTTTTGGAAAGTTTTTCTGCTACTTTAAGGATTAGTCGGACGGTGCGTTGAATTTGTACCCAATGCCGTAAACCGTGCTGATGATTTCCTGGTCGGGAAGCTTTCGGGCAATTTTTTTTCGTAAATTTTTTATGTGGGTGTCAATGGTGGGGTCATAGCCTTCAAAGTCATACCCCTGAACCCGGTTGATGAGTTCACTTCTGGAAAACACGCGATTGGGTCGGCTCATCATGATGTTTAAAAGTCTAAACTCATTGGGGGTGAGGTTCAACACCTGCTCGTCGATCATCACCTGATGGGTTTCATCATCCAGTGAAATCGAACCGACAACCAGATTATGCGCCCTGGGTTTGGCGTGCACCCTTTTTAAAACCGCCTTGACCCGGGCAACCACTTCCCGGGGACTGAACGGTTTGCAGATATAATCATCGGCGCCCAGTTCCAGGCCCAGCAGCCGGTCAATCTCTTCCACCCGGGCGGTAATCATGATGATGGGAACATCGTCTACCTGCCGGATCTCGCGGCATAATTCCATCCCATCCTTTCCCGGTAACATAATATCCAGTAAAATCAGATCCGGCGGGTCTTTTTTGATCTGAGAAATAATACGGTTCCCGTTGTCCTGGGTAAATGTGCGAAAGCCGGCCTCTTTCAGATAATCGCAAAGCAAGGTGGCGATTTTCTCTTCGTCTTCGACAACAAGCATATGTCTCTTCTGTTTTTCTTGTTGACTTGTGAAGAGGATTTCTTTATTCTGCCCGCAATAACGCAGGATCTTACTCATTTCATCATTTCGCCGCTCCAGTCCTTTTATACCTTTCAACACTCCACCGGAGGAACTCCATGAAAAATAATCATGATCATGCAGGAAAAAAAACCGGACTCGCTCGAGGGATCACGCGCCGCAAATTTCTCAAAACCATGGGCAGTGGTGCGGCAATAACGGCTGCCGCAGACGCGCTGACAGGCCCTGGCAACGCGAAAGCCGAGGTGATCAAGCCCGAGGCGATCGTCAGGGTGAATCTTTTCATCAACGGGCTTCGCCGCAGCCTCGTGGTAGAACCCCGTTGGTCGCTTCTTTACGTTTTACGCGAGAAGCTCGGCCTGACCGGTACCAAGGTCGGCTGTGAAAGGGGGGAATGCGGAGCCTGCACCGTGCTGATTGAT
>Ga0209536_100001217_pt1 | contig 42762 bp, 65 predicted proteins | sample DeeMarSeWOR28_12_FD_187461 | JGI IMG/M metagenome (GOLD analysis project Ga0209536, IMG submission 187461) | Marine sediment microbial communities from White Oak River estuary, North Carolina - WOR-2-8_12 (SPAdes) (version 2) | ecosystem: Environmental > Aquatic > Marine > Intertidal zone >...
AAGCTGGAAACGATGGAGTCCGGAGGCGTCATCAAGTCCCTGCACGAGGAAGCCTTGAAATTCGATCAGGCTACGACCCTGGACGATGTCTGTGGGGCAATTCAGGAGACTCGCTCGTCCCTTCACAGGGTGGTCAGCGAACCCAGCAACCGAGTCCCCGTCGTACCTGACCCACACTCGAAGGTGTGGGAACCCCTCGTGGTCAACGGGATCAAGGTGAGGGGGTCACAGGTATACAGAGGCAAGGGTGACCCCAAGAACCCACGTGCCCCGAAGCCCGGGACCATCTACCTAGACGGCGTCAAGCTCGGTGAGGTGGTGGTGGAGCCCGCCCCCAATGGTCATTGGGAGGCCAAGAGGAAGCCGAAGACCCTGGTCAAGGACATCCTCCGGCACAAGCTGCCCTCTCACCTGTACGTCCGTTACGCCCTGGAGCCGGACAAGATCAAGGGTGAGATCAAGGTGGGGGCCGAAGCCAGCGATGCTGCGATGGCTGCTGGGATCCCAGTGAACCCGATGGCCATCATGCAGCTGTTCAGAATCGCTCCCTGAGGAGAGGTATGAAGTACCCCAACACTGAGAAAGACCAGGCCTCTTGCATGGGTCAGGCAGCACGGGTCGATGAGCTTGGCCCGTCCGAGGACTATATCCCAGAGACTCAACAAGAGCGTCAGCGGCGAGTGGGCCAGACAGGTCTCATCATCGACTACAGCAACCGCCACGGTCTCTGCTACAAGCTGCTGTTCGCGGACGGCGGGACAGCTTGGTTTGAGCCCCCTGAGCTGAAACTCCTCGTCGAAAGCGCCTTTGAGTACGTGCGCTCCACGAGCATGACCGAGGACCAGGCCAAGGAGTGGGCCCAGTGGGCTCACACAACCTACAAGGATGAGCACTTCTGTCACAGCCTCAGGAATCCCTATGTCCTGGTTCCCCTGGGGACGACAGGCGCAGTGACTGAGTACCTGGTCTGCCACATCGAGTATGGGATCCTAGCGAGAGACCTGGAGTGAAGCGTTATCCCACCATCACCAGCGAGATACGCCGGGGTGTGCCGATCTATGCCTTCGACAAGTTGGATGGGTCCAACATCCGAGCTGAGTGGTCCAGGAAGAGTGGTTTTTGCAAGTTCGGTCGACGCAAGGCCCTCCTGGACGACTCGACACCTATCCTGAAGAAAGCTCCGCCGCTCTTCCTGGACAAGTATGCTGCGGAGCTTTCCAGGATCTTCATCAAGCAGCGGTGGGAGCGGGTGATCGTCTTCTTCGAGTTCTGGGGGCCACAGAGCTTTGCTGGCCTCCACGAAGAGGAGGACGAGCACACAGTCACCTTGTTCGATGCCACGGTGTTCAAGAAGGGGTTCATGGACCCCTTCCAGCTCCTCAAGGTCTTTGGTGATCGTGTGGATCTTCCCCGGCTGCTCTATCGGGGGAACGCGAACGAGGACTTTGTCCGATCTGTCCGAGAGGGAACCCTTCCTGGCATCACGGACGAGGGGGTGGTGTGCAAGGGTACCTGGGACAGGAAGAGGGGCATGCCCCTGATGTTCAAGGTAAAGACCGACTCTTGGGTCCAGCGGGTGAAAGCCCGGTGGGGTGACGACCCGGAGAAGATGAAGGAGCTTCTTTAGGGTCCTGTTAGTAGCTCGATAGGGAGCTTCTGAGCTACTCTTTACAGGGGCAGTTCGTTCCCATCCTCGGTTGTCTTCTAGGCCTGCTCGGTCTTTTCCAGCGCCCTAGGGGACCACCATGATCCGAAGACTCCTTTCCCTTTTCCTCCCAGCCCTCTTTGTTTTGGTGACCCTTACTCTAGTCGGGTTGCTGATCAACGGTCAGGTAAACGGTAACCACACAGCCCAGGCTGCTTCTTCGGATCTCGGAGCTTGTTGCCCGGATTGCACGGCTGCCAAGCGATTCATTGACGCGATCTGTGATGAGGCTAGTGGCATCCCACCGGTCAAGAGCGTCTGCGACAAGTACCACAGTGGAGACTAGACATGAAATGGCTTGGCCTCCTGGCGGCCCTGCTTCTAGTCGCTTGCGTAGACGACAACATGAAGGTCAAGGGCACCAGCGATAACGTCATTGAGCTACGAGGGGAAGCTGTCATCCGAGTGGACATACAAGGTCTCATCGAGGAGGACGGGCCTTGTGGCACGCTAGGCCTGCTAGCTGCCCTGTGGATGGAGAACAACGACCCCAGCAACCTACCCAGCAACCTACCCCTATGCGAGGAGGAGCCCACCCTTGATGACTGCTACGTCGGGGAGGGCTCCTTCGATTCAGGGTGTGGTTTCTACTTGTCCACCTACTACGTCAGCCCAGAGGAAGGGGACACCATCTGCTGGGGTGTAGTGGTGGACCAGTGTTTCGACCAGGGTGGAGAGGAAGAGGAGAGTGAGGACTGCGACTAGCCCTTGCTCTCCTTCTCACGATGTACCCCGGCACGATAGCCCTTGGACCATTTGTAGATGGCCAGGAGGAAGAGCCGTTTCCGCGGGGGATCCTTATAGTTCACCCGGTTCAGCATCTCCTCGTAGATCCTGCGGGTCTCCGCCCTGACGAGGGGGTCCGGGTGGAAGGTGTCGGCGTGCTTCCAGGAGCCGCCCTCGCTGGGATCGAAGTCACTCACTCGGAACCTCCTGCCAGGGCCTTGCCCTTCCAGTAGAAGTAGGCCTCCCGGAGGGCCTCCACCAGCTCCTCTGGGGTCATGTTGGTGGCCGTCCCACCGTCGTCCCGGAAGTGATTGGCCAGCAAGGTGCCAACACGCATCGGCTGGGGCCCTTCGGTCGGACGGGCGTTGATGGAAATGATCTCCCAGTTGCCCTCTTCGACCGGCAGCTCGTTGTCACCGTCCTCGGCCAGAACAGCTGAAGAGTACAGGACGATCTCGACAGCCTTGGCCGGGAGCTTGTTCTTGCCGAGGGCCACGAGCCGCAGCCGGGGGGCTTCCCCCTCCCTGCGAGCCACGTACTGGCCCTGTACGGTGTCCCCCTCCTCCAGCTGGACAACGCCGGAGAAGAAGCGCTCGGGGGGCACGGTCACCAGGGCAACACCATCACGGTAGCCCCTGGTGAGGTAGTCCCCCTCGCCGCGGAGAGTCGCCTCGGCCCGCTGGGTGACCAGCTGACGAAGCTCCTCCCAGGACCCGTCGAAGTAGCTGAAAGCGCTCTCCGGAGTTTGACGCTTGACGAAGCTGTTGACGTGGATGTTGGCTCGGATGTCGACGGTCATGTTCACTCTCCAGGAAGAAGGATGTTGGAGGCACGGACGAAGAGACAGGAGCCCCCGGTATCGGACTCCACGAAGACAGGCACCAGGAGGTAGCCTTCCGGGGTCTTGAAGGTGGCCCCGTTGACTGTCCCCTCGGAGGTCCCATTCCGGGACCGGAAACGGACGGTGGCCCCCTGCCGATACTGCACATGGGGGACTCCGGGCTCACCACAGAGCCCATTCATCCGCGACAGGGTGGCGCGAACCGGGATGGGGATAGGGGCGGTGTCTGCGGGAAACGGGATGACCTTTCCCATGTGAGCCTCCGGGTTGTGGGAGAGAGGAGAAGCAAGCACCGTGCTTGCTCATTGAGGTAGACAGGCAACGCTCAGGATTCTGACGAACGTCCTTCGTTTTTGTGACGCGACCTCCCGGGAGAGCCGGACAGATCAGCTCGATTTTTCTTCCTCGGGGTTCTCCCACATGGGGATGATGATGACTCTGGGGTTGTCCTGCTCTGGCTCGGGTGGCCCGGGTTCCAGCTTGCGTTCTGGTCTCACGGGCGGAGCAGGGAGGGCTGGTTGCTCGTAGATCCAAGCTGTCATCTTCTGCTCTCCGGAAGCCAACCAGGTTCGTTCCTGTCTGCGATGTCAGTAGTCTGGTCCTGGCTCATAGTCCTCTCCGTAGGGTGAGGGTGGGCGCCCACAGTGAGAGCAGAAGAGGCCCTCTCCACCACAGTTGGGGCAGTTGGGGTCCTCTCCTTCACAGGTGGTGCAATGTTCCCACTGGGGTCCCTCGTTCCAGATCAGCTCGTCGGGCTCTCCCCCAACATCGAACCCACCCCCATGGGCGCAGTCACAGAACTCTGACACGAGCATCTTTTGCTCCTTGAGGATCTTTTGCTCCTTGGGGGCAGGGGGAGGTTGCCTCCCCCTGCCTGCCTGTTGGTCTCATTCGTAGCCGGCGTAGTAGTCCATCTCGTACTCGGAGCGCCGCTGAGCGTCCCGGCTGTCACACCAGCTCTCGTGGATGGCCTCCCGAACCCACCTCTCGAAGGTCCTGTCGGGGTCGGCCTCGGGGTTGTCCTTCCGGTAGAGGGCCCACGAGAGCAGGCTGGGGGCGCAGCGCTCCAGCTCTTCCTCGTCGAAGTCGCTGTCCTCCAGGAGTTCCTCGTACTCCTGGGCGATCTCCGACGAGATCCTGGGGTCGGTTGCGACTTCGTAGCCGGCCAGGTACCAGCCCCAGTACCAGTCGTCGCGCTCCCAGTCGACCTCGTAGGGCTGCCAGCGGAGGTCCGTGAGCACGAACCCGGTGGCTTCCCGGACGGCCTCGATGACTTGCTCGTCCGTGAAGGGCCGCTCGGGGCGGGTCTCGCTCACGTGGTCCGTGAGACAGACCTCGTAGGGAGTCCCATCGTGGTGGGTCTCCAACCATATACCGGTCTTTTCCTTGCTGCCAAAGATCCAGGTGCCGTCGCTCATTGCCAGTCTCCTTTGGGGTCTCCCCCTCTGAACTACCTACTCCGGCACCTGAAAAAGATGGAAAGAAAGTTCGGGGCCAGGCCCCTAGAAGCCGTGGGCCCAGTAGCCGCGGGAGGACAGGGTGACGATGTCGTCATCGTCGTCCCGCTGGTCGACGATGCTGCCCATGAAGTCCATGGCCTCGGCCACGTCGTCCGCCAGCTCGGGCGGCACCTGGGCGATGGCCACGCCCTTCCAGTGACCGTCGGGGTGCTGGACATGCTCATTGTAAAGGTTGCGAAGGAACTGGGCCCGCTCGTTGCTGGGCAGGCTGGTCGGCACCACCAAGCTCACCTGGGTGCCGTTGTCTGCCGTCGCCGTTACTGTCTTGGTCTCGTACATCTTATGTCCTCCGTTCCGTCTCGCCCTACCTACTCCGACCTTAGAAAAAGATGGAAAGAAAAAATCGAAAAGCCATCCGAGCCTTTGTTTCTGCGGCCCAGAAAATTTCATGCGAAAAAGTTTCCAGCTTTTTCCCACCCTGGAGTAGGTAGGGCGAGACAGAGACGACGAACTGAGGAGGATGAGATGAGCACCCCGACCCTGACCCTGAACGACGGCACGACCATCAGCTACACGGTCTCTTTCGAGGCCAAGGGCGAGTGGACCCGGGGCGAGGCCCGGGTGGAAGGGCTGACTTGCCCGCGCTGCGGCGAGACCTTCGCCCACACCGTCCGGGGACAGTGGTCCTCCACGCCCTCGCGGGCGGCCGACAGCCTCCTCGCGGAGCTGGCTGGTCTGGCCGAGGACCTCAACGATCACTATGACCCCGACTGCCCCGAGTGTTTCGAGGCGGAGGTTGCCGCAGAGGCCCGAAGCCTCTCCTACGCGGAGAACGGCGGCGGGTCGGAGCTGGCCAACCAGCTGCGGTTCAACCGCTGCTACGACGAGTAGAAAGAAAGTTTCCAGCTTTTTCGGAGGCTGGAGTTAATCCGGCAAGAGGAGGAAAGACGATGACGAAGCAGGAAGGAAAGGTTGGGATGGTGGTCTTCTTCGGCCGCAAGAACGGGGAAAAGACCAAGGGCACGATCGTCAAGGTCGCCCGGAAGAACTTCAAGGTCCGTCAGGACGAGCAGCGGGGGGTCTACAAGGACCACAAGGTCGGAACCGTCTGGACGGTTCCCCCGAGCCTCTGCACCCCGGTCGACCAGAAGGCCGAGAACTCCGACCACTGCGCCATCTGGGAGCGGCGGCGGGCTCGCAACAGCCGGCGCCCCGAGCTGGTGAACGTGCTCACGGGCCAGCGCTACGTGGGCCGCCCGGGGGAGTCCGAGGATAGCCTCTTCGGGCGCCTGGCCAACGGCCTCTACGACTGAACGCAACCATCACCACAGGGAGAACACAGATGTACAACCTCTACGACCAGCACAAAGGCACCATGATCATCTTCCCGCCGGTTGCCTCGGTCGAGGAGGCCCGGCAGCACGCCGAGGCGAGCGCCCGGCTCGGGTACGACGGGTTCTTCCGGGTGTTCGAGCAGACCGGATTCATCCTGACCGGTCCCGGTCGGAAGGGACGCTGCCCCACCGAGCAGTTCGTCACCTCGTTCAGCGTGCTCAACGGTGTGGTCACCGAGCACGCCGATGTCACCATCCCCGCGGCCCACTGGTAGGAGCCATATCTAATGTACAAGCCTGGAGTCGGCTACTACCTCAGCGACGAAGAGTCCGATCGGTTTGACTCTGCGGTGGGTGCCCTCAAGGCCGCCATCGGAGTGGAGCCGACCGGGGTCGTACAGACCCGGCTGGTGGAGCTGCTCCAGGCTATCCAACCCGCGTTCTCCGAAGGGGAGATGCGGTACGCAATCCGTAAATTCCAGGACCAGTAGAGACACCATGCATTTCAACATTTCAACCACACCGCAGGCATCTCCCAGTCCTACCAGGTCAATGGCTTGGAGCTGAAGAAAGCATGAGCAAGCTCCGCCAGCTGGCCAAGTCCATCTACGAGAAGACCAAGGCTATGCCCTGGAGGACCACAGCTGCTTCATCGTGTGGGTGGTTCCCAGAGGTGGGTTCACCCGAGCTTGAGGTTGGTGGGCGGAAGTACGAGTTGAGGATCCGGGCCTTCAACGACAAGCTCAGTAATCTCTGGAGATTGAAGATCGAGGTGCGGGTCGACGACTCTGTCTTCTACCCTGGTGGGGTCTACCATCGGAGATGGCCTTGGGCCTGGGAGAGGGAGGTCTTCAGCCGAGTCATCTCTAGCAGCTATGAGACCAGGATCATCCCAGACGAAGCTGTGCGGGACGACATCCTGGCAACCTTGCAACCACCCCCTCCAGGAGGGGATGCCGGGGGGTTGTGCCTCTCCCCCCAGGAAGGACAGACCGATGAGTGATACCAACCCCGCCGTCATTGCGGCCCTGAGCAAGCTGTCCCTCAACGAGGCCAAGACCTGTAGGAGCAGCCTCCAGCCCGGCCAGTACGCTGTCGAGGAGACCCTCCTGGTCTCCCTCCAGGCGGATGTGCGAGTGGGTCAGGACTACACCCAGCACTTCGTCGAGAAGGCCAAGCCTTGGGCCCTTGTCCAAGCTCTCCTCAGCGAGCTGAACCTGGAGCGGGCTGCGGCCGGGAAACTGGGACTGGACATGGCCCAGGTGGTCGCCATGGCTCGACAGGTCGACCCCTCGTTGGCTGAGCAGGCCAAGCAGGCTGCCAGCGAAGAGATGGCCAAGATCAAGGCTCCGACCAGGCAAGGGGCCAACGGCAAGGTGACCGTCAACGGAACCCTGGGGATCATCTGGAGTTCCAAGAAGGACGGAAAGTAGATATATTTTTCCAGCTTTTCCCACCCTCAGAGTAGAGAGGGTGAAAGTTCTCTGATTGTTTGGGGTACGAAGCACGCAGCCTGCTCGACGGGGCAGACGATGCAAGCTTCTACCATTTGGCTCGCACCTTTGACCAAGTTCATCCTCCTCGGCAGAGGTGCGAGCCCCTTCTTCTTTACCAGGAGTTCACAGTGTCTCACGGGAGCTACAAGTGCACGGTCTGCGGTCAGAGGCATTCCTCTGATGACACCGACGTTTGGTGCTCCCTGGCTCGTTACCGCCAACGGCAGCTGAGCCTCTGGAACTCTTTGAGCACCCACCAACGCCGTGTGTTCCTGTTGGCTGCCAGGGGACATCACATCGACTCTGAGACCGTGGTTCGGAAGACCGATAAAGGCCGGGTTATCCGGGCCGGGAAGGTTGCCGTGGGGCGCCTCGGCGGACTGAAGCTCCTCCAGGGGCCTCATGGGGGGTACCTCTCGCACGAGGGCTGCTCCCTCCTCAAGGAGATAGTCCGGTGAAGGACCACACCTACTGTCTGTACATCGTAGACGCAGCCGGCGACCGGACTGTGGTCCTCGACGCCGAGAAGTCAGCTCGCAGGGTTCGGAACGTGGCCTCGAAGATCAAGGAAAGGCCTGGCCGAAAGGTGCTGATCACCAGGGATGGGAAGGCCCTTCCCGGTGGCAAGTCGGGACTGGACAGCGACCTGTACAAGGACTGGCTGAAGAAAAACGAAAAAAGCGAAGATGATCTTCCAGCTTTTTCCGAGGCTGGAGTAGACAGGGCAGGAAGTAGGTCACCCTGAACAAGGTCTGGAGTAGGTAGGTCATGGACAAGTTCAAGCGGAAAGGGATGAAGGAGATTGGGCCTGGTGGCCTCAACTGCCCTTGCTGTGGCCCCTCCCCCAAACATCGCGGCAAGCTCCGCAAGCGCTGCCGGAGCCGTCTCCGGCAGGCAGACCATCATCTGTTCTCCCAAATCCAGGAAGAGATCCTGGAGGCGGACTTCGCAGGAGATCCCTCATGAAGAAGCTCGGCCGTAGAGAGATGCCCTCTGGGCACAACCCTTCGGACTTCACCTACAAAGGTCGTCCGGCCAAGGACCAGGGGGACTTCGGGACCGACGTTGGCATCGCGGATGCGTGCTGCGTCAACCAGTTCGGCGAAGCCAACAACAGCAAGCACTATCACGGTGGCGTTGTGCAGGCGTCCGATGGTAGCTGGTGGTGCTACTTCGAGTGGGGCCGGGTGAAGCCGGGCAAGTCCTGGGAGGGAGTTTCCTGGACGGGGAACAGCCAGGACTTCCAGTTCTACCAGTGCTCCGGGGAGGCCGAGGCCCGCTCCGAGTTCTCCAAGCAGATGGCGAAGAAGAACACCAAGCGCTTGGAGCGGAAGACGATCAGTGGGGTCACGGTGTGGGCTGGCAAGGCCGGCAAAGACGGTTACCTCGTGCAGTCGTTGGCCACCCGGGAGAAGGGTCTCCCGGATGCCCTCACCATCAAGGATGACGAGGGCCTCTCCGCGGCGGCTCCGACTCCCAAGAAAGCCAAGACCCGCAAGGCGAAGACCCCCACCCAGACCTTCCAGCCCCAGGTCCTCAAGCTGGCCCAAGACCTCGTGGGCGGTGTCAAGACCTACACCCGAGCCTTGTCGAAGGCCTCGGGTGTCACCCCGACCCTTTCCGCGATCAACCAGGTGAGAGATCAGCTCATCCCAGCAGCCCTGAAGCGCATCAAGGTGGTGGGGGCCGACGTGCACAGCCAGGCTCGGGACAAGGATCTCCAGGACATCTCCCGGATGACCTACAGCCTGGTCCCCCGAGTTATCCCCCGTAAGGGGTTCACGGACGTAGAGGCTATCCTCTCGTCCGCCAACATGCTCGCCCTCCAGCAGGACCTCGATGCTTTCGAGTCGGCCCTGCGGAACGAGGACTTCTCCGTCGAGACCCAGCAGACCACGACGACGGACCCCAACACCCTGCTGAACGCCCAGCTGCGCTGGATCGACCCCCGTTCCGACGAGGGCCGCTGGCTGGCCAAGGCGTTCCTCGGGATGTCCAACAACCGTCACGGGTACATGGGCCGCGGGAACGCCCGGATTCTCAACATGTTCGCTGTGGACCGCCCCGATCGGGACGCCAAGTTCTCGGCGGCGGTGGCCAAGGTGGCAGGCCTGCGTCAGGGCCGGTTCGGTCTCCGGGCGAACCTCCAGCCGAAGCGCATCGACCTCGATGGCCAGAACTCGGATGCCTACGCCCAGGCCCAGGTCATCATGGCCATCCACGGCACCCGGTCGGTCAACATCGCTCCGATCATGGGTACCAACTTCAGGCTCCCCCGGAGTCTCCCTGGTGCCCAGATCACCGGTGCCAACTTCGGGCACGGAATTTACTTCGCCACCGACTGGCGGAAGAGCTACGGCTACACAGGTCACGGGAACGCCTACTGGGCTTCCGGTGGTCAGATCCGTGGCCGTGGGTTCTTCATGTTCCTCAATGACATGATCTTGGGTCATGCCTACCGGGCTCCTTCGACGGGGTCCTGGGGCTCCCCGCCCAAGTCCTGCGCCAAGTGCCACAAGCCGGCCTCTGGTGGTCGGTACACCAACTGGGGAGGCAGTGGGAACAACTACTGCCGCTGTGGGGGACCACAGATCGCGTCTGACTCCGTGTTCGGCGTGGCCAACGACTCCGGTCACCGGCTCCAGAACGACGAGCACATCATCTTCGACCCGAACTACCAGCGAATCCGCTACCTCATTGAGGGGACCCTGTGAGTGACCAAGAACAAGTAGACATCGCACCGGAAATCTACGATTTCCTGGAGGAGCAGGCGAGGAAGAACGGCATGACCTTCAGCCGCCTCCTGTCCAACGCCCTCGTGAGCTACGCTCACACATGTGGGTACAGGTCGGGCAATCGGAGCACCCCCATCACCAAGTCTTCCAAGACCACCACTCTCCAGGACCGCATCGTCACAGCGTTGAACCGCCACAAGAAGCTGTCCCCCAAGGGGATCGTCTCGGCCGTGGGCAGCACCACCGAGTCCTCTGTTCGATCCTGCCTCAGCCGGATGAAGAAAGCCGGGATGGTGTGCCTCGCGGGCGAAGCCGGGAGCACCAGCAAAGCAGGGAGGAAGGCCAACCTCTGGTCCCTGACCGAAAACTACTACCCACCTGCCTAAAAACCTTCCAGCTTTTCCGCTGGCTGGAGTAGGTAGGACAACAACCACTGCCAACCCAAAATAGGGAGAGGAGAATACCCATGGCAGACATCGACACCATCGATACCACCGTTCAGAGCTACCTCGACACCACCACCTCCGACACCGACTGGCGCTCCGTCGTCAACGGTCTGTGCGACTTCCTGATCTCCGAGGGTCACTGCTTCAGCTCCGGTGAGCTGGCCCGCTGGCTCCGCCAGTACCGCAAGGACCTCCGGTTCAGCGTTCCCCGCCTCGGGGAGCACGTCCGGGACGCCTTCTACGCCGGCACGATGACCGAGTACCCCGATGACGGGTCCGGGCTCCCGGCGTACCCGTCCCAGGTCCCCCGCCAGACCCAGGGGCTGGGCCGTACCCCGGCCGGCACCCAGGTGTTCGTGTACTGCCCGGACCAGACCGCCGGGTTCGGCCACAACTTCGAGGTGGACATCCCCCGCCCGGGTGACGCCGACACGTCCTACCCCGATGCCTCCCTGGTCACCCCGGTGGTCACCCCGGCGAGCCCCACCGTCGGACTCAGCGGGGTCCCGGTCCCCACGTCCACCCAGGCCCCCGCGCCCGCGGGCGTGTCCATCACCGGCGCCGCCAAGCCGCTGGTGGAGCTGAAGGCCAAGGTCCACGACGACCGCCGGCTGTGCGTGCCTCGGGCCGCCTTCGAGGCCTACGTGCACTTCTGCGGCCAGCCCATGAAGGGTGGGGACCCGGTCTTCGTCAAGGTCGAGACCGACGAGGCGACCATCACCCTGACCGACCCCGGCGACGGGGCCTCCTCCTACGACCTCTCGACCTCCCGCGGTCGGGTCCTGTTCCCGGCCCCTCCGGGCGAGACCCCTTTCACGCCGGGTGACGTCTACCTGGTCAACATCACCCCCAACGGCCTGACCGTCGACCTGACGCAGACCGTCTAGGGCCAGAATTAGCCAGAACCTGGCCTGTGACACAGTGTCACAGGCCAGGTCGTTCTGTCACGGAGCACAGCATGAAATCTACGACACCTAAGTTCCGGCACAATAGGCCCCGGAAGACTCGTGGCCAAGCAGTGGGAACCGTGATCAGTAAAGGGGGTACGGGGAAAACCACGGAGACGGCCGTACTCGCCTACGAAGCCACCAAGAAAGGGCTTCGGGTGGTGACTATTGATCTTGACCACCAGTGCAACTTGACAACCCGTATGGGGTACTCGTCTTCTGGTTCTCCGGGAGAGGGATCGATCCGCACGGCTCTTCATGCGGCTTATGGGGATTGGATTCCCGAAGACGCTTTGAGGGCGTTGTACTCGATAGAGATCGAACTTCTCGGAAAACCCATCAGCATCATCCCAGGTGACTTCCGTTTCGAGCAGGATCTGGCAGCCCTGGATACGATGGCCTCTACTGACCCGGGCATCATCCACCGGCTGCGCCAAGTGGTTGACATCCTTCGCCCTTACTATGACCTGATCGCCATCGATGCTCCTCCGACGAATGAGTCGTTGCTCATCGACCTGATCCTCTGGGCAGTTGACATCGTCAACATCCCGATCGATGGGTGGGATGCTGTGGATGGGGCTTGTCTTTTGCTTGACCGGATCAGTCTGAAGCAGGTCGAACGGGAGGCCATGGGGGTTCGCCCCCTCAAGGTCTTTCTGACCATCCCCCACCTGACCACGAACTACACAGAAACCCCAGCGTGGCTCCAGTTCCTGGAGGAAAGGTTCACGAAGCACCTGGTACGGGACTATGTCCGCCACTCCATCCAGGCCCAACGGTCGTGCACTCCCGGGAAGGTGCTCTCCAACATCGGCGGCAATGTCCGGAAGGACTACAAACGACTCCTGAACACTCTGTTCCGGAAGGTCTATGACCCCACTATCCCCGAGATCACTAGTTGGATGAAGCACGAAGGTTTGACTCCTCTGTCCATTCGGTCTGAGGCGGTCAAAATGCGCCGAGCTGCGGGCCGACTCATCGGCATCGTGCCCGTCAAGACGGTCCTGCCCTCCCCGGAAACTGTCCTCAATCCGCCCCACGTTGGGGAGTCTTTGGCTGACCTCATGGCTAACGGTGGGTTCTAGTGAACCAGGACGAGAAACGGGACACCGCCGAACACTTCTTCACGCTACTTGCCCACTGGGCGCTGTTGAAAGCCCAGTCGGACAAACAGCTAGCTCCTGGTGTCCTGGAACTTTTCCGGTTGGGGGGTTCTAGGAACTCAGGGATGTTTTTCCGAAAGATAGAGTGTGTCTCCTCCCAGCTGATGACACTGCTGAGGCACGACACCTCTGCGGGAGGGCGGGTCATCCAAACCATCCTGCAAGGGTGTGGTGGCTCCTTGAAGGGGGAGGCCTTGGTGGCCCCAGGCTTGGCGGATAAAATCGCGGAGAAGGTCGCAGCCCGTCTCCAAGGATTGCAGCTTATTACCACGCCCAGTACGAGCCCCCCAACAACGACAAGCTCCCCAACAACGACAAGCTCCAACTCGAAACCTATTTTGGATGTGAGCAGCATCCGGCATCTCTTGGTGAAACCGGAGGACGCCCCCCCAAGAGATAAACGTACCCGGGACCCGTTGGCCTATGAGATCCGGGCAATGCTTGCTACCCTGAGGATTTTGTATGGGGGACGAGAGGCCCTGTCCCGCGTTTCCCACAGCAGTGGGGGACCAACTGACCAGGGTGGGGGTCCAATCCCCTACAAATCCTGGTACAACTGGGAGAGAGGACGGAATAAGGCCCAGTGCGAGGCCCAGTTGGTTCTGTGGCTGCGACTCAGGATCCCTGAGATCCAGCAGAATGCAGACAAGCTCAATGGTTTGCCTAAGGCATTTGAGACCATTGAGTATTCCACCATCGGGCGCAAGGATCTCTGATGTCAGCGGACCTCACACCTACACCCAGACAGGTTCTGGTCCAACGCCGGGACCGTCTCGTTCAAGCTGAGAGGGGAGCCCGAGAGTCCGCGGGCTTTCTCTCCCTCCTGGCTGCCGGCATGGGGATAGGATCCTTCATCCTGTTCTCCGAGGGGTCTCTCTTCGGGGGCTGTCTTTCAGCGGTCCTCGTGGCTGTCTGCCTGTTCGCCAGGTGGCGCAAGGGCATCTTCATAGGTCAGATCAAGTCCGATTTGGAGTATGTGGAGACGATTCAGCTCATGGAGGAACCAGAGCAACCGGAGATCGACTCACAGCTTCGGGAGAGGACCAGGCTCTTGGCTGAGAAGATCCGAATCTCAAACGCACTGCACAGTGAGGACGAAGAGCTATGAGCGGAACCCCAACTACCATCTACCTATTCTGGGCGGGTGTGACCATCCTCACCATCTTCATGGCCGGAGTCCTTTTCGAGCTGTGGAGACGCCGCATCCAGAAGCACGACTCCAACATGCCTTTGGTGGTCCAGTACAGCATCCCGACGTTGCTGACTGCCCTGGCCATCACAGGTCTCGGTCTCCTCCTGGGGGGGAACCGAGCCACACCCCCTCAGTCCCAGGATTTTGCTCCCCCCACCGTAGTCAGAGAGGGTTTCGCCGAGCAGGTGAAGGCTGATCAAGAGGCAACCAAACCCCAGACCAAAGCCGAGCTGGCCGAGGAACGTCAGTCCGAAGAGGCAAAGAAAGTCTCTGAAGACCGGGAAGCCGAGTCCGATCAGGACAAGGCTGTCAATGAATCCATCCAAAGCTTCCGTGACCGGATGCTGAAGTCTCGTTAGGGAGAATGACCATGAAGTTTGTGCTTTCTGTTCTGTTGCTTGCGGTAGCGATGTTGTTCAACGCCTGTTCGGCCTGCTCAGAGGCAGTGCCGGCGGGTCACATCGGGCGTACCTGGGAGCCTGGTGGCTTCAGCGAGGGCCTCCTGGGGCCCGGATACCACTCCTGCACCGGACGGTGCCAGATGTACCTCATGGAGGTCACCGACAAGGACTTCGAGGTCCCCATGAAGGTGCTGTGCTCCGACTCGTTGAATTTCAGCTTCAGTGTCAATGTGTTGGTTGCCGTCGATACGGCCAACACGAAGGTCGTCGAGGAGGCCTTCGCCAACCTCAAGCCGGATGAGGGGACCACCCGGTTCACTGTCGAACAGCTGTTCAACACCTATGTCAGACCTGTGGTGGACCAGGAGAGCCGCAAAGTGGTCTCAAAGTACAAGACCACTGAGATCGTCAACAAACGGTCTCAGGTGATCGAAGAAGTGCTGGCCGCAGTCAAGGAGGCCACCAAAGGATCCATCCTGACTGTCAAACGGGTCACGGTAGGTAACCTGGATTTTCCCAAGGTCGTGACCGATGCCCAGGAGCAGAAGGCGAAGCGCCAGGTGGAGATCGAGACGGCCAAGGCCCAGGCCAGGATCGATGAAGCCAAGGCCAGCGCCAAGCTCAAGCTGGCCGAGATCCAATACAAGCAGGAACTGGTAGAGGCTGCCATGGTGGCTGATGCCAACAAGGTCATCGCTGGCTCCATCACACCCCAGTACCTGGCGTATAAGCAGCTGGAGGTCATTCAAGGAGCTGCACAGGGGCCCAACAACTGGGGGTTCGTCCCTTACACCGACATGGTAAACAAACCCGTGGACACCTCCCACTGGCTGTCCCCCCAAGGGATCGTGGATGCTGAGCTTCTCAAGCGCATCCAGGAGGCCAAGGACAGTGCCAAGGAAGCGGACGAAGCCTTGGACAATCTGAAGCTCAAGGCCGAGAGCCCCAAACCCCAGTGAGCCAGTCGGAGCCCATCTACCCCGCCCGAGTGAAGGGCTACCTCATGGACCTTTTCCCAGGCGTCCATGTCGTCGAGGAGTCCTCCCTCGGGCGGAGGCGGGTGTACAGGCTCCAGTTTAGCGAGTTCACTCTTTCAGTCACGACCCCAGAGACCGAGGGGATGGCCAAGTCCACCACCTTTGCTTTCCGCAGGGAGGTTGGGGGGAAACGGGTCTTGGCCAAGACCAAGACATTCGAACACACGGATTGGTTGGGGCTGAGAGGGCACATCGACCGGGCCAGGAGCTACGTGATGGGCCTGATTGAGGCGATGTCAGACGCTTTCTCTGACCATCTCGGGTCCCCCCTGGCTGACATCTTCGGAGAGGACTATGAAGAATAAAGTGGTCGAAGTCCCTGCCCTCAAGGACCCCATCCGCAAGAGCCCGGGCTTTGCCAAGAAGGAGCTGTCCCAGTTCAAGCTCGACCTCTTGGCCCTCTGCGGCTTTGGATGCCGGTACTGCTCTTCGAACGCAGGCAACTACCTCCGGATCAACCGGGAGAAGTTCGCGGGTATCACCGAAGACCAGCTGGGTGAGAGGGTGCTGCCTGCGGACGACCCTTCTCTGACCCTTCTCTGGCCCGGGGTATTGGACAACCTGGAACGTCAGCTCTCCACCAAAGAAAGGAGCTGGGGGTCTGGTCTGGACCTCATGTTCTCGATGCTCACAGACGGCTTCAGTCCTCTGCTGGTCAAAGACGGCATCACCGAAAGGGCCCTTCAGATGGTGCTGGACCACACCAGCTTCCGGATTCGGGTCCTGACCAAGAGCGCTGTGGTCGGGTCCTCCAAGTGGGTGGAGTTCTTCCAACGCCATCCGGGGCGGTTCGTGGTGGGCCTCTCTGTGGGCTCTTTAGACGCTTCCTGGGCCCGCAAGGTCGAGATAGGGTGCTCCCTACCCAAAGCCCGCCTGAAGGCGCTGAGGACCCTCCAGGACGCCTCTGTGCCGACATTTGGGATGCTGTGCCCAGTGTTCCCAGATGCCCTGGCCGGAACCGACCTGGAGATCCTCATCAAGCAGGTTCGTCCCGAGAGGGTGGAGACCTTCTGGGCCGAGCCCTACAACGACCGTGCCAACTGGGAGATCGTGAGAGAGGGCTACCAGCCTGGGAGCTACGGGAGGTCTTTCCTCACCGAGGTGTATGGTGAAGGAAGAACCGACTTGTGGAGCATGTACGCCACCGAGCTGTTCATCCGTCTTCTCCTCAAGGCCCAGAGAGGAGGGTGGGAGAGCAAGCTGCGATACCTGCTCTACGAGGGGAACATCCGGAAAGAGGATGCCCCCACGTTCAAGGGGATGGACTGCGTATTGCTCCAGGACAAGCCGGGGGATGATGGCCAGAGCCGCAACCCCCACATGAGGTGAATGATGTCTATCGAACAGAAGATGGCCGAGCTGGCTCTCTCCTTCCCTTCCATCCGAGGGTTGATCGAGCAGGAAGTGCTCCAAGGCATCGACCCCTGGAGCATCACCGTTCTCCGAAGAAACCTCGAAGAGATGCCTTTCGAGCTGGGTCGGGGTGTGACCCAGGCGATCAAGTTCGTGCTGTGGGTCTGGCATGGGGGGAATGACTTCAACCTGTACGTTGCCTGGTCCTACTGGGACGAAGAACACCGGGCCGCCTGGTTGGATTGGGCCAAGGAACCTTGGTGGGCCTGATGAGCTATGTCACGATCGTTGGAGTCCGATTCGTCCGGGTCATCACCCCCGATAAGTCCTTTGTCATCCAGTACGGTGGCCGGGAGTATGTCATCCCAGAGTTTGCGGTAAGCGATGCCTCTGAGATTCACGTCAATACCGACTACCCCGAGGGGGACCTGATTCTCCTGGAGAGGATCGCCATTGAGAAGGGCCTGGTGGAGGACACCGGTGGGACAGGGGTGGGGATCCCCCTCAAGCGGAACAGGCTCCCGGACCCTCCGGAGCTGATGTCCGAGGAACGCCTGTCCAAGATCCAGGCCCGGTGGGAGGCTAGCTCCGCACACGAGCTGGGGTGGGAAGCCGATGGTGATACCCTGGCTGTGAGATCGGAAGCGGACCCTGCTTGTTGCTACTACATCGCGGTGTTCGAAGGGCCTTTCCCTGAGAGGGACGTGGATTTCACAGCCCACGCCCCAGACGACATCAACGACCTGATGAACGAGAACCGGATCCTTAGAGACTGGATGGCCAAAGCTATCGAGAAGTCCAAGGCCAGGAGGAAAAGGTCATGATCAAACCAGCCCAGGGGGAGCGTGGCTTCCTGATGATCGAGCTAGAGACAGGAGCCTCGTTCCTTCGTATGGTTCAAGACGGCAAACCAAAGGATGTGGAAATCCGCTGCGATGAGCTGGAGATCCTCATCCTCGGGAAAGCTTCCCTCTACGAGGAAGGCGGGGAGTGTTACCTGGACGTGCCACCACCAGAGATACCTTTCCCGAGGGTGGCTGCGGACGAGGTCAAAGCCGGTCTGCAACGAGGTTTTGGTGTCTACCTGAGCGAGATAGACGCAGAAGCCATGGCTGACAAGGCCGTATTTATGCTCCGGGGGTGGGGTCTCCTGCCCCGTGGCTAGGAGGAAAAGGTCATGAGGTACTGCTGCGAGTTCATGCGGCAACAGCTCAACTACGACTGTTCAGAACACGGACCAGACTGTCCCGATGTTATCATCAAGTTGGACTCCTCCTCCCTGAACAAGGGGAAACTCACGCTCCTGGGGCGCAATGCTGAGTATGAGTGCAACTTCTGCCCTTCCTGCGGCACCCAGTGGGCCCCTGCGGCTGACTGGGAAAGAACGCCGGCGGGAAGTCTTTCTTCCGACGTCTGGAGAAAGGACTATGGTGATGGGTGGCGTGGGGTGGTGGTGGATGACCCGGACGATATCTTCCATTGTGTGTGGGAACTTACCTACCAGGGAGAGGTGGTAGAGCGGAAGAGGGGGGATTCAGTACAGGACGCCAGAGAAACCTGCGACAGAGAAGCCAAAACAGCCGAGTTCCCCGAGTGAGAGTAGAGGTCCCCAGAGGTGCCGCCCAGGGGGAGGAAGGAGATCCCTGCCCCAACCCAGAGTGCACAGGAGTCCTGAAGCTCTGGGATTGTGGCTGTACGTGGGGAAGCTGCGACCTTTGCTGGGTGTCTTTCCAATGCTCGGAATGCTCTCAGAAGGCAGCCTCTGGGATCCGGAATTACGGGAGCGATGCCAGAGAGGCCCGGGAGAAGCAGAAGAGGGAATGCCCCCACTGTGGGGTCAAGAAGTATGGCCTGGAGGACCATATCCAGGCGTGCCACAGTGAAGACCCCCCACCAAGAAAAAAGACAGGCCGGCTGTACTGCCCAGACTGTGGGTCCAAGATGGTCCTGCGAACAAGTCCGAAAGGGGTTCCGTTCTACGGCTGCAAGAAATGGCCGAAGTGCACCAGGACCCAGAGCACACATCCCCAGGCTGAGAAGCTGAAGTGCCCTGAGTGTGGGGCTCCCATGCGTCTCAGGTCTAGCCGATTCGGCCTTTTCTATGGTTGCTCCAGGTACCCCAGATGCAGGGCCACACACGGAGCCCACCCTAATGGGGAGCCCCTTGGGATCCCGGCGGACGAAGCCACCAAGGCCTTGCGGATAGCAGCCCACGAGGTGTTCGATAGGCTCTGGAAAAAAGGCCCCATGACCCGAATCAAGGCCTATTCCTGGATGCAGGAGGTCTTGGGCCTGTCCCGGGAGGAGGCCCACATTGGACGTTTCAATGGGGACACCTGCAAGAGGCTCATCCAGGCTGTCTGGGACCTCAAGGTAAAAAAAGCCGGCAACCTATAGGCTAGTTCTCGATTCTTTCGGGTAAAGGAAGACATGGAAGACATGAAACCCCAAAACTGGTCGGATCGTAGGCGCTGTTGGAACTACATGAAAGAGTTTGTCCAGCAGATGGAACCTATGATGGACTCCTTGGACCAACCCGACGGGAACTCCTGGGCCACAAGGAAGATGGCTGTCTCTCTGGCAGGGACCATAATCGTTACCCTTGAGCAGGTGAAACTCCTGATACTCTCTGAGCAGAGGGTGGAAGAGGTAAGGCAGAGCCTCTTGGAAGGAGTCGAGGACGACGAGGAGGACCACGAAGGGGACGAGGACGAAGCTGAACCCACCGAGATGGACACCGAAACTTCTGCCCCCAGCCCGGTTCCCACCAGCGTACCTGGACTCCGGTTCCTACCTCCCGAGTGTGGGTCAGAGCCTCTTGATTCCTGGCTGGCCTCTCTCACTGAGGGCGAATTGTGGCAGGAATGCCTCCGATGGGGGGCTAACAGGAAATTCCGCGAGGTGCTTTCCCATATAATGGAAGGCCATGAGACTCTCCCGGGGATGTACCTGGCTGAATTAACGCGAGTGATTCAGAGGGCCCGTCAGGCCCACCTTGAGCGCAAGGATCCAGAACAAGTGTGGCAGGATGGATGGAGAGACCTCCTGTTGGAGGAAGTGAAGGGGGTTTTTGCAGACCGCCCTGACCTTCTTCCGATAACCCAATCCCCCATTGTGTTTCGAGACATGATAGACCCCAAACTGGTTCTTCCACCGGAAGGGGATGCAAGAGCCTTACCCAAGAAAGACCGGGAGCTTGCAGGGTTCAATCTACAGATGAGGACAAACAAAGTGGGAAAGGCTGTCTGGGACCTCCCTTCGAAAACTGCGGTTATCCGAGCAGCTCTGAAGGAAGGGGTACCACCACAGCTGTTCCTGGGTTTGCCTCCAAGAGGGAATTGTACCTACTACAAGCTCCAAGTGTTGTTGCTAACTGATCGGCTCCAGAAAGACCATGGACAAACTGAAACCTCCAGGACCTCCGAAGCTCATGCTAGTTAACACTTCCCATACTGCTGCTGAGAAGGCCAACAGGTACCGGGAGTTGGCGGAACAACCGGACACCCTGGCTGAGGCATCCCGCATCGTACAAAGCATCATTGAAGCAGGTGATGCTGAATGGGGCGTTCTCGGTGGCTCCGAGTCAATGGCAGTCATCCACAGTGTCTCCAGGCCATCTTATGTCCTCAAGGAGCCTATCACCAACATGGATGAAGCTATCATCATGTGGTGGATGTACTGCCGCTGGGGTGGCGTCCCCCCAGAATCAATGGAGGAGGCCGCAGAGAAGATTATAGGGGAACTCAGAAAGACGAACACGACTCTCAAGCAGTGGGCTCGGGAGCATGCCTTCATCACAGTGACGGACGGGGAGAAGTTCCCCAATGTGGAGGCAGTTGATCGGGGTATTGGCCTTCGTGCTACTGATTTCCCCCGCACCATATTGTGTCTGGGTGGTTCTTCCAAGCTGGGGATCCTGCTTTCTGAGCTACTCGGGCAGAAAATGGGAATGGGAGGCGCCACTCTGAGTGCGTTCTCAAAGGGACGGTTAATTGTCAGCCGACTCTCCCCAGAACTCCTCACGAAAGGAGAGGAAGACAGAGTAGCTGTCACCTGGATCGAGAAAAAGGAGATGACCTGGCAGGACCCAGAGACTGGGGAGTACAAGAAAGGTCAACGCTATGCGGCCTTGATTGACAAGGAAACGGGGCTGGTCCCCACTGTAAAGGCCAGCTTGGTGACAGAGCGTGTCCCGGGCTCACTCTACTATGGTCCGGAGAGGATTCCTGGCCAGTTCAATGGAGATGGGGTGGCCTGGGAGAGGCAGCCTTTCCAGGCCGGAACTCGGGTTGTCTATTACGACTGCGACCTCGGCCATGGTTACAACAAACTGCATTCTACCAACTACACTAAACTGAAGCCTCTGCTCAGTGGCCAGCTTTGTGGCTGCCCTTTCCCTGTGCTCCTCTATGATCTGCGTAATCAGCCTGACCTTCAGAGGTCCCTGAGAGAGTACAAGGAATACAAGGAGAGCGGGAGAAAAGACAAGAAACTGCTCAAGAAGCTGAACAACAAGATCCGGGACCAACGAGAACTCCTCATCCGGGGGGTCCGGTATCGGCTCTTGGACGCCTACAAAACGGCAGTAAAGAAAAACCATACGGTTGTCAGCTACAGTACCCAGCCGGTTTTCTGGGACTCAGAGGTGACTAGTCAGCGAGAAACCGTTGGGGTGCGTGTAGCCATCCTCCGGGACACTAGTTCCGATAGAGCCCCCTACGAGTCCTATGTCGACAAGGGCCAGCAGGTGCTTTTCACCCTGAAAGGGATCACGCACGGGGCGAAGACGGCGAGAGAGCTGATCAACAACAACATTTGCACGTTCCCCTGTCTCGTTGACAAGGCCGTGATCGAAGTAGAGCTGGATCAGCTGTCAAATCTTTGGGTGGTCATCGGCTCAACCCGGACCATGCTCAAGGACGATGGTCCCTTCTACAGGGAGATGGTGAAGGCTATTTCCTCGGCTCTCAGCAAGAACCCACATCTCACCGAACAGGAGAAGGAGGCCCGGAAGAAGCAGGACCGGCTGGTTGCCCCTGACAGGGAGGACCTCAACAAAAAGGCTACTGAGACCCGGGATTGGTTGTGTAACCCCCCGAGACCACTTGTTGTCCGTGACAGTGGGCGGACCGACTGGCCCCTGGGGGAGCCCCCAGAGGATGACCCAGATTCCTGGGACCTCCTTTGTTTCGAGCAGGATAAGCTTCGCTTCGACAAGGACAAGAGCTGCCATATCTACCTGGCATGTGATGCTCCCAATGGGTTCCGGCCCGACCCAAGAGATGTTTCTGTCACCCTCTCCAAAGGCCGAGCTGTAGTCAAGTCAGTGGTATCGGCCGAAAAGGGTCATTTCAGCATCGAGATAGAGTGGGGTGGGCTCAAGAGCGGTGAGTGGGTCAAGGACGGAGAGGACGAGGACGGGAAGGACAAGTACGAGGAAGTGCCCGGTGACAGAGGGGAACTCGACCTCACAATCCTCCTTCCCGATCGGTCCATGAAGCCCCGGGAAAACCGGGGAAAAGGGAGTTTTGCCACGATTCCCTTCAAGTGTTCCGCGCACCCGAGGAAGCATCCGGGCAGTGGGGGCCCAAGACAAAGAATGCCGCCACTAGGACCATCCGAGCCCATCGATATGAGGGTCAAGTCCATCAAAAAAGGTGCGTGGAAAGACCAATCCCCCCCTTACACTCCGCGTACCGTGGGGAGATTGGTGAATGTGACTGGCCAGAAGGAAACCTACCAAGAAGCCCGAATCAATATCGACAATGTGCTCCTTCAATCCCTCATGCGCAAGGGGTTGTACACCAAGGAACAAAAGCAACGCCTCACTGACTCTTACCTGAAGTTCATATCTGGGATGATGCACCGCGTTGAATATGGCCCTGCTGGGCACCAGACCAAAGACGGAGTGGAGAAGCGGGGTAGGGTCTACGAAGATAAGGTTCGCACCTACGAAGACGAACAGCAGGACTATGAGAACCATCTGATGGCCTGGGCATACCTGTCATTGAGGGAGAGGATCGACCGACTGGGGGAAGCACCGACGACACTGACTGTCGTGCCCAACCCCGAAGAGGATGCTGACTAAAGCCTCCATGCTGACTAAAGCCTCCATCTATGCAGGGACCTCCTGGGACCCAGTGGTCGGGTGTGACCCCGTCTCTGAGGCCTGTGCCAACTGCATAGCCCAAAGGCGGGTAGCCAGGAAAGCCAGAAGCGGAAACCCTAAGTACCAAGGTGTGCTCACTGAGGACGATCGGTGGAATGGGGTGGTGAAGGCCTTACCAGAGAACCTGGAGACACCGAGTGAATGGACGAGCCCTCGTCGGGTTTTCGTCGCAGGGAACTCTGACCTGTTCCACGCAGGGGTCGAGGGGGACTACATCTCCAAGGTGTTTGAGGTCATGGCACGAAACCAAAAGCACCTATTCTTCGTGGCCACAAAGAGAATAGTCAGAGCTGCTCAGTGGTTCGAGATGTCTCCGGACTACCACTACCCACCGAACCTGGTGTTGATGGCTACCGCCGAGAACCAGCGCCGGTTGGACGAACGATGGGACGGGCTCTCACGTTGCCCAGTCTCTGTCCGAGCCTTGTCAGTGGAGCCTATGCTGGGCCCTCTGGACCTGAAAGGGAGGAGACCAGATTGGGTCGTGGTGGGGCAGGAAGAGGGACTGAACTCCCGCCCCACAGATCCGGACTGGGTGGCGGCCTTCGTCGGGCAGTGTCGGTCCCTTGGGACCCGGATGTTCATCAAGCCCATGCCGGGAGTCCCAGAGGAGCTGGGACTCCCACGGGAGCTACCTAGTCCTTGCTTGCAGACACCTCTTTCGGTCCGTCGAGGCTGATTCCGTCATCGGCAATGTAGTCGACGCCACGAACCCACTGCTTGTGGGTTTCCACCACATCCTGCATCTGGTCCCCGACGACATCAGAACGAATCCCTTCAGCAGGGATGATGTGGGAAAGCTCTGCATAGAGGGCTCTCCCCGTTCTCCCCACCCAGTGGAGGTAGGTAGCCAGACGCTGCCATACGAATCGACTCAGTCCCCTGTCCCACCAGCGGGTCTTGAAGTCATATCGGTAGTCGGCCAGGAGGTAGAAGTACAGCCGCACTGCCTCGTGCTGGAGACCATAGAGGGTCTCCCGGACGTTGGTGTCAAACCCTTGGAAAAAGGGGTGGTGGTAGTGGGACTCAGCCACCCACTTGAGGTATGCCAGGGTGGAGAAGGCCGACTGGTCCACAGCGAAACGTGTTTTCAGCACCTGGTCTACACGAGGGCCAGGCAGACCCGCCACATGCGGGCTGGAGATGAAGCCCTCGCTATCAAAAACACGGTTGACAGCCAGGTGGTATACCACTTCTTCGGGCCAACGGTCTCGACCATCCTCTTGCCCAACCACTTTCTTGATAGTGCTGTACCGGTCCAACACCTGCTTGAGGGGGACTTCAGCTGTGGGCTGGGCCTCCCAGAACTCTGGGTTCGATACATAGCCTTTCATCCAAGGCAACCGGCGAACTGCTCTGAAGGGGAGAGTGTTGACCTCCTGCGAGACCTCCCCGGGCCACCGGAGGCGGTAGAGGGGTCGGATCATGATGGGGCCCCCGAACCCATCCTCTTGGCTTCCCTGGCGGAACTCAGCTTTTGCGACTTTCCCGCTGGCGTCTTCCACCCTGACCAGACTGGGGAGCTGGTAGTGCTTGAAAGGGCGATAGGAAAGACGTCCGAACTGATCGGCATCAAACATCGTGACCTCCCTCGGTCTTCTGTAAGCTTCCGGCCATCCCGGAAGTAAAATCCGATCAGTCTATTACCTCACCCCCTGAGTTCAGTCCATTGTCGGGTTCTATTGGAGCAAACTGGTTGTACCAAGCCCATAGACTGAAAAGAATCAGATGGCCCCCCTCCCGAAACCGAGGGGACAAAGTCCCATCAGGGCGGATCCACCGCAGCTCTACGGTGTCATCCCACCAACACCCAGCCACTTCGTAGACATCCCCATCCCATTTGGTGCCGTCAGCTCGTACACGACGGTCCCCTACTGCTGGGGCCACAAGGCCCGCGTTTCTGCGGGCCTGCTCTTCCTGGAATCTTCTCCAGTCCCAGGTCATCCCCATAGTTCCGTCCATTCCCAGTGCTCTTGGGCCTTTTCTAGCCAAGGCGCCCATGAATCATCCTGGAGCCTGTGGGCAGCCACGAACTCCGGGAACTCGCCCGCCAGAGCATCATCAGTGAGCAGGAGAGCACATATCTGGGCGAACAGTCCGCGGCAGTCCCACTTCGTAGTGCTGGGGAGGTGTCGGTGTTCTGCTACCCCATGGAAGTCGTCTTTCCACAACCGCTTGTAGTTGCGCCCTTGGAAGCTCCCATCTGCTTTCAGAGGCCAGTGGTAGGGGAGTCCTGTGTGCTGGGACAGAGCCTTGAGGATGCGCAGCATCGTGACGATCTGGTCTCTGTACATCCCCAGGAAAGCATCCCCTTGGCCCAGCCTCTCCCTCTTATCAATCCTCAGCAGGGGCCGGGGTACTCCACAGAGATCCTCATACTTCGCTGCGTACTTGGCATAGACAGCGCAAGACATATCGAATGAGAATATGGACCTGGGGTTGGCCGAGCTTCCGTGCCACCCATAGTGCTTGCCTGGGTCCAACCACTGGTAGGCTACAGTCCGGCCATCTGCCTTACGAAGGCGATCAACTCCGCAGGTCGAACCAAGCCCCCGACGGATGAGCATGTTGAAGGCGCCCTCAGAGGACCACCCGGCATCCCAGTGGACAAATCCAAGGATCCGGGCCCATTTCTCATGCTCCCCAGCGAGCTTGAGGACATCCCCTGGCCAGGCAGAGTAGCCTTTCCGTTTCTTCCATTTCTTGAGGGCCCCAGCTGCCAGATCGAGCCCCCCTTGCTCGTCGAGGCTGACGATCTCCACCCCAGGCACCGGAATACGTTCCCCGTTGAACACAAGGAAGTCCCCCGAGGTCATCTCTGGGACTCGGTCGATGAGCACGTCCTTTTCGATTTCATCGTTGACGAATTCCATCCAGGTGAGCACCCGACGATGGGACATGGGATCATACTTGCCGTCTATCTCAGACTCAGAGGCTGGCTGCTCTGGCACACCCATCGCCCGATCACCAGGGTCGCCAAAGACAAAGCGCTGAACGTCACAGACGATCTGGTTGATGAAGAAGCTGTCATCATCCTCGGCATGCTCGGGAGCCTCTCCATAGGAGCCAGCCTCTTTGACGGCCTTTCCGGGGTCGGTCTGGGTCACCCAGAACTCATGTACTGCTGCCCGGGTTGTGCCGAGCCTCTTGAGCTGGTTGGTGGTGTATTTAAGCGCCTTGGCGAAGTCCTTGACGGCCATGTTTCGACCTCGGTTGCAGGTTAGTGGGGTATTGTACCCAATGTTTTTCTAGGTCGGAGTAGAGAGGGCGTGAATATCAACAACGTAAAATCAGGGCTCCGAGTACGCACAGGCGACCTGGAGCCCACTAAGGGCCTTCTCGCTACGAACAAAGAACAGCGTCGCGAGGGGGCGATCGGGACTGTCCTCAAGACAGTTCATGCAACGGGCCCTCCTTTCTGGTGGTGGGTGGAGCACGACGACGACTCGATAGCCCCATACACTATCCACGAGCTGGAGCCCTTGGAAGATCAGTCCCCCAGACTGAAACCACTCGGGAGTCCGAAAGTGAAGGTGGATAGTAAAATCCCATAAAATTCAAGCTTTTTCGGAAGCCGGAGTAGGGAGGGTGAAACTACACCCTTTTGGAGGTTATATGCGTACCCTACTTCTTCTGCTTCTTGTTCTTCTTGCCATGCCAGCCTGTCTCGACATAAACCGAGCCGGCCCATCCCCGTTCTACCAGCAGGACAACTCCCAGCCACCCAATCTCGATGTTGGGGAGGGTCTGCTAGGGCCTGATACCTCTTTGGACCTTTCCCTAGACCCCGACTTAGAGCAGCCCGATCTCTTAGAGCAGCCCGATCTCTTAGAGCAGCCCGATCTCTTAGAGCAGCCCGATCTCTTAGAGCCCGACTTGGATGCCACGGAGGATGCCACGGAGGATGCAGATGTGGAGGTCCCTTTAGACCCAGGTCCAGATGTGAAGGCAGATGGGGACGCCGCAGATGTGGAGTCAGATCCTGATGCGGAACCGTGGTGCCCCCCTTCGGGTTGCGACGATAGCAATCCATGTACTGCCGACTATTGCCTCGTGGGTGGGGACTGCATCCACCTCCCTGACAACGATCAACCCTGCGATGACGGCTCAGTCTGTACCCAGACGGACATCTGCAATGATGGGCTTTGCAAGGGTACTGCTTTAGTCAGCTGCGATGACGGTAACCCCTGCACTGATGATTTCTGTGACCCTTCCTCTGGATGCTACACAGTGTTCAATGAGAAGCCTTGTACCGATGGCAGCGTGTGCACCGAGGGTGATGTCTGCCTGGATGGTGTGTGCAGCTCCGGGGACACCCTGGACTGTGACGATGGCAACCCTTGTACCATCAACGAGTGTGACCCGAAGTTCGGGTGCACCGTTGAGCACAACGATGGTGCTGACTGTGACTCGGGAGGCGATTGCCCTACGGGCCAATGTGATGGAGGGGAGTGCGTCCCAGTGGTTGGGATCCCTTGCACCACAGTGAATAGCCCCACCCCTTGTGAGGGCATTGAGATTTCCGGAACTTGCACCGAGGATGGCGGGTGTTGGGAGATTTCCTATTACGGCGATTGGTGCGTGTCATGTAACAACATGAATTTCTGCCAACCACCGGGGTGAGTCCTTACCCACCCTCTTTCGGGTAAAGGGACCATGGGCCCTCCTCTCCAAGTCGACTACTACCGGACTCAATCCGGACGGCTCTTCCTGTCCCTCGACGAAGGAGACACTGTGGTGTCCCCCGAAGGGCGCCACATGCCTTTTGACCCCAAGGTCCTGACTCCAGTCGAAGACGGCGGGTTGGGGCAACTGTCCTCCTTGCAGCTGAGAGCCTACGTCAGAGAGTTGAGGTTCCAGCGTGTCGCCCGAGAGGAGCAGGGCCCAGAAGAAGAGGACGACGGGTTGGGAAAGCTTGGGGAGCTGATCGACCGCATCAACAACCGGCCAAGGAATAGGTTCTGATGTCTCTGGACAAAGTACGCATTGAGCTGGGGGACTGCATCCGTTGTCCCTTGCACCAAACCCGCACCAACATAGTGTTCGGGGTAGGCAACCCCCAAGCTGATATCCTATTGGTGGGGGAAGGACCTGGAGCCAATGAAGACCAACAGGGGGAGCCTTTCGTGGGCCAGGCTGGTCATCTGCTGAATCGGCTCTTGGAGAAGGCCGGTCTAGCTCGCTCAGAGGTCTACATTGCCAACGTGGTGAAGTGTCGACCTCCAGGCAACCGGGACCCCAAGCCGGAGGAGGTACACGAGTGCTTGCCCTTTCTGACGGCCCAGATCAAGGCCATCCAGCCACGAATCCTTGTCACTCTGGGGAAGCACGCCACCTGGTACATGACCAACCTGTATGGCCCAATGGGGGCTCTCTACGATAACACCAGTCTGGTTTACCGGGGAGACACCTCCATTCCTGTGGTGGCCCTGTACCACCCCTCCTACCTTCTGCGACAGGGCAAAGGAGAGCGGGCCCAGAAGCTGATCAAGGAGGCAGTGGTCAAGCTGAAAGAGGCCAGGGAGAAGGTTAAGTTACAAGGGGACCTTTCTGATACGGTATCAGACGAGGTGCTGGGGACACATCTATAGAGAGGGCAACCCCATTCCTTCGGGTGACCGAACGGCATAACCAAGGATCCACCATGCACAACGCAGACCACCTCGAATTCCTACTTCAGATGAAGGACATAGCCAAGGAGTCCCGAAGTAGAGGCAGGAGATGTAGGTATTCCGACGACATGAAGGGGAAGGCCCTATCTTTCCTGTCAGACGTTGAGAGGGCCGGCGGGAACTTGGAGGATGCTGCGGAGCTGATGTCCATGCACCGGGCAACCCTCCTTGGTTGGATTGATAGGGCGACGGACCCAGATAGGGATTGGGGGGTCAAGGTCAGGGTCAATGTTGGGTAAGTAGCTGCATTTCCTTTCCACTGGGGTAATCATAGTGTGGAAAGGATGCCAAACGTTGTCAGGCTACAGGCTGAAAGTGACCGTCTGACCTTCAGGATCGAGACCTTAGAGCAAGACATCCTGGCTATCCGGCGTCAACTTGATGAGGCCGCATATGCAGAGGATGAAAAGCGACAAGAGGGGTCCGACTGGTGGCACCGAGCCAGAGACGCACTCCGACACAAAGAGCGAGACCGGGCTGTCCTAGTTGCTCGCCTGGAGAGGATCCAACGCAGGCTCCGCAAGGTTCACCCCGACATTCGCAAGGCCCAAAAGAAGGAGGCCCTTAGGGGTGTATTGAAGGCTCTTTTTGTGGTAGCCAGGGCAGCTTTGGACTATTACGAGAGAACGTCTGAAGAGCATGAGGAGAACTTGGCTGATGCTCTAGACCAACTGGACCAGGCGGTGCCGGGTTGGGACGGTCCCCAGGTTCGGAAAACCCCTTTTCGGAAACTCGATTTGTGAGGATGGACATGCAGTACACAAGGGAATTCGTTCATGGCACCTGTGGGGATGACGTCCGAGCGTTCCAGGAGAACCTGTTAGTCCTCGGATACAAGCTCCCTCAGTGGGGGGCAGATGGGTGCTACGGGGGCGAGACAGAGGCAGCAGCGAGAAACTGGTGTCATGACGGCCAGTGGGACCACTGCTGGGATGCTTGCCCCGTGTGGGTTCAAGAGAAGGTGGAAGCCTCTTCGGAACCCCCCGGAGAGACTTCTTGGATGCCTCTCGGCAAAGGCATGTTCATCCAGAGCTTCAACTCCATCGATGGTCCTGAGGAGGTGGAGGCTGTCGTCAGGGAGGTGGGCATCAAATGGGTGTGCATCCAGGCCCTGTGGCAGTTCGTGGACAAGCCCTCCAAGACCTACAACTGGCCCGAGGACTTCGGCCTGAAGCAGTCTTATGGCTGTTCTGAGAAAGCACGCCAGTGTGTCGACAAGTTCCATGAGCTAGGTGTGGTGGTCTTGCCTTTCGCCTATCCGGTACCCGGTAAGGAAGATGAGTGTGTCCAGATCCTGGAGGAGTATGCTGAGGAATGGGACTCCCCCTCGGTCGTCATAGACCCGGAGGCTCCGTACAAGTCGGACACAGGAGAATTCAAGGCAGCTGCATTGCTTCTCAGTGCCAAGATGGACGCCTCCTTCGACAGCTGGGGGATGACCACCTTCGGGGCCACCTGGTTCCATCCCGATTTCCCCTACCAAGAGTTCAACAAGGCCACCTATGGGATGGGTCAGACCTACACCAAATACTGGCTGTTGAATGACCGCATGGCCCGCAGTCATAAGGAGTGGAGAGCCTTCGGGTTCCGCAACCTGGTCACCTTGTACGGGACCTACAGCATAACCGCATCAGAGCTATCTTCTCTGCTCCAGCTTGTCGAATCCATGAAGACCCCGGCCACTGCTGGATGGAAATGGGGTAGTACCTCCGAGATCGAGTGGGATCTCATCGAAGGCATGATCGACTGGGACGAAGAGGTAGCCCAGCACCTTTGAAGCTGGGACTTGGAGCCTTACTGATGGCCAAGAAAAGCCAGATCGAACGACGCAAGGAAAAGCAGGCAGCCGCCAGGAGAGCCCAGGCCCAGAGGACTCAAAGACCCCCTCGGGGTCTTGCCGCCTTCTCGACCGAGGACACCCTGTTCTGGCTGGCCCACGGGGTGAATTTCCTGGCCTCAGACTATGGAGAGGGCATCTGGGACCCCCTCTTGGAGGGGATCTATCAGGGTCACATTGTGGGCCCTGACACGATTGCTCGGACGGTGTCCGAAAAGTTTGGCATCAACGAGGAGGGGGAGCTTTCTGATACGGGGTTCGCTTGCCTGGCTTGGACAGCCCAGGACCAGAGAACCGTCTACGGGTTCTCCCGGGAGGCCCTCCGCCGAGTCAAAGTCAAGACCCCCGACGGTGCCATAGAAGCCTGCCGGGAGCCCGGGAACCCCATAGTCTGGGAGATGTTCCAGACCCTCAAGGGACAGTTCCTTCAGCGCCGCTAGCCTTTTCCTTGACCCATGCCGCCCAATGACGGCAGGATCCCCCCTCGCACAGGGCAGCACCACCTGCCCAAGGGAGATAAGTATGCGGAAATTATTCACTTTTGCGTGGGTTCTCTTCTCCCTCGCTCTTCCCATCGGTGTTCTGGCAGAACCTGGTGAGCCCCGGGACTACCCCAGGTGTGTCAATGACCCACCGAAGGGGGAATCCTTAGGTGAGGTGGAGAAGGAGACCCAGGACGCCGAGCGCCCGCTTCACCAGACTGCGGTGAAGCTCATCAAGGACTATGTCTGCAAGGGTGCGGATTGGTGCTGGGACAAGCATGGCGATCGGTTGACCCGAGCCGCTCATGCCATCGTGGATGTCTGCTTGTCTGAGCCGGGAATCCCCAAGTACATGTGCTTGGGGTTCGTGGCCAACATCGCAAATGAGGGTGGCGGTCTGGAGCACCCAAGCTGTGGTGGTCTGGACCCAGAATGCATCCAGCGGTGTGATGAGATCCAATCCAATGGGGGCCGCAGGGACTGTTTCATGCAGTGTGCTCTAGAAGAAGGTGTCCCGAGGAGTAGGGCCAAGGGATCCAAGTGGCAGCGCATCTGGGGTTGCAATGATGGGGGGACGTCCCGAGGACCCTTCCAAATGAAGAAGGGTCGCATCAAGCAGTGCCAGAATGAACTAGGCCCTGACTTCGACCCTTTCGACCTGGAGCAAAGCGCTCGCTGTATGATGAAGATCACCAGGAAAGTAGCCACCGCCAAGCACTTCCCTTGTGGGAAGGTCGACAACCGTTGGTTGGTGGCCCACAAGAGGGTGACTGGAGGGGTTCTGAGGACGGTGGCTCGGGCCAAGCCCGGACGTTGGATCCCGGACCTGCACGGTGGTCAGGTATGGGTCGAGCCAACCCGGGCCATCCGCGAGCCCATCTGCTCTGAGAGCCCTTATGGGCAACGTGGGCTGAGGTACTACAGAGCCTGTGGGGAGAGGTGTCGGGAAGTGCGGCCGGCACCAGAGACCCAGGATGTGGCCCTGGAAGGTCAATAGCTCTCCTACTCTCGGGCTGAAAAAGACCGTCCCTTCGGGGGCGGTTTTTCCTTTCCAGGTTTTTCGTACCTCGGAGTAGAGGGGGCATGGAGGAAGAAACCATGACCGACACTACAATCCTCACAGACGATGACCAGAAGGCCATCCGCATGGACTTGGCGGACAAGTTCTCGTGGATGACTCCGGATAGTGTGGACCGCGAGGTACGGAAGATCGCTCGCAAGGTGGACGAGTTCACCAAGCGATCCGAGCTGGTCCGGTGGTCCCTCCAGGTCCTGTGTGCTCTCACCGAGTGGACGCTGGCGACCTCGAATTTCCGCGGTGTGGGGACCATGGAAGACCTCCGGGAGGCCTACGAGAAAATCGTTTCCCAGGGGTGGGAAGACCATCTCGACCTGCTCGAAGTCGACGCCGAGTACCGGGAGTACCACCAGGGGACCGAGGACAACCATCCCTGGGGCGACAGCATCGTCGACAACGGCCGACGCTGGCTCCAGGCTACCCCCTACCAGGTGTGGGTCCTGGCTGATCGGGTGGAGGACTGGACCGTCGCGGCTGCCCTCGACGAGTGCCTGGACATGGCGGCGGAGGAGTCGAACGGTGGTAGTGTCGTGGAAGCTGCCAAGGAGCAGTTCCAGCGGGAGATCACAAGGCTCCTGCTGAGGTACAAGGCCGAGCGGGAGGGAGGCGTAATGGGCACCGAAATCTACCGCTGTGAGTGCGACAGTCCCGAGCGCCAGCGTTACCTGGTCACCCACCATGACGGCACAACAGAGCTGGCCGACTACTGTGACGACTGTGCAGAGCTGGCCTCAATCGACTGGAACGGGACGACGGCCCGCATCTCCAAGGTGACAACATGACCTGTTTCATGGACCGTGAGTTTGAGTTCGGGGACTTCTGGATCGAAGGGGAGCCCCTGGACGACGGCTTCTTCCTGATTCGGGCGGGTCTGTCCCCGAAAGGGGATGTTTTCTGGGTCTTCCTGTCCCAGGTCACCATCGACACCAAGGGGAGCTGGGGCCCACGCGGAGCGGCGTACTACCAGGACAACGTGGGTGCTGACAGGGGGTGGAACCGATTCGGCTCCAGCAACCGAGTCATGGCCCACTGCGACCCCACGGGGGAGAACTTCGAGCTGGCTTTGGAGGAACTCAAGGAGTCACGTCTTCGGCTGACAGCAAAGGCAGCTCAGGGGTACTGGGACCTGTGGCAGTGCAAGAACTGCGGGACTCAGAAGCGGTACCTGGGCATGAGGCACGATGAGAAGCAGAGCTGCCCCGTGTGCTATGAGAGGGGGTCTTTCGTTCTGGTGAACCCCCACTACCGAGAGGAGGTGATCGACTGCCCTGGTTGTGGGGCCCCCTTCTGTGTGGAGCACCAACGCCACCTGAACGACTGTCCAGACACATGCCCTCCCACTTCCACAGAATGACCCTCCGAATCATCTTCTTGGACCTCGATGGTGTCCTCAACCACGGGGCCGGTCCTTGGCTGCCTCAGAATGTCCGGGAGCTGAACCGCATAACGGACCTGACGGGGGCCAAGATCGTTGTGCACTCGCTCCGGCGTTTTGGGAAATCCCTCGAAGACATGAGCCAGGACCTCGAAAGGGCTGGAGTCACTGGGGAGGTACTAGACCTGGCCCCCGTCCCTTCTTGGGTTCAGCAGTCCTCTGGGATCATCGTCCTGGACCAGGAGGATCTGTCCGACTTCATGGAGGGCCGTCCAACCAAGTGGGCGAACCAGAGGCCAGCTTCTATCCAAGCTTGGCTGAATCGGCATCCCGAAGTGTGTCGGACCGATTTCGTGATCCTGGACGACACCCAAACGATGGGTGACCTGAAGGACTGCTTTATCCGCATCGATGCAAACACGGGGCTCACCAGGGAAGACGCAGATGAAGCCATTCGGAGACTCAAGGGGGTCACCTGGTGAGGTTGGTGGAGTAGTAGAGAAAGGAGAGAATGGTGGACTTGTGTCTCCACAGAAGCCACGATCACGACAAGGTTCGGTGCCTGGAGCCAGCTGGCCACAGGGGACCACACAACTACGGCCTGGACCCAACAATGCTAGTCGTTCCCTTCGAGCAGGAGCGGGTTCATTTGCCCGTGTGCCCCGAGTGTGGGCGCATCATGAAGCACCACCCCCATGACTCCTGGAAGTGCTGTGGGGTCTCCTACGACAGCACAGAAGAGGCCCTCTGTGCCTATGGGGAGGTCAGGGGTAAGAGGCTAAAGATCACTGATGTCACTGTCATCGTGGGCACCAGATCCACGGACACAGTGTATCTGGAAACGGAACTCCCCTCCCCCTTTCCTCCCGAGGTATCTGAAGGACAGCCTCTCATCCTGACGTTCGAGGCTCGGCCAACTCGGGGAGTGGGGTACGTGTCGGACATCCTGAAGATGAAACCCAAGGTCATCGATGCCCGTGGAGGATCCAGTGGGAATCCACAAGGAAGTAGCTGATCTCATTGCTGAGATGCAGGGGGGAACCCCAGACTATGACGGAGTGTGTCTCCCCTGGGCAGCCAAGATCCTCGAAGCGGTGGCCAAGCACCTGAGAGAGGCTGCCCACCGTATCGAGACGGAGAATGCCCCGGCTCTGCGGGAGCTGGGGGAGCGTTATGGGGACGATTGGACAAAGAACGAGGCTCGTTGCCGCGAGCTAGCAGCTCTCTTTGTCCGGGACTTCTCCTTTTTCCTGGAACTGCACCTGAGGTTCAGCAAGCTGCTGGGGGAGGCCGACAGATGAGAGTCCTACTGGCCTACGGGAGTGCCATGTCCCGTATCGATGACATGAAGCTCCTCGGAGGCATCTCCGGAGGCAGGACAAGCCGAGAGATCCTCGACTCCATTCGATGGAACCTACAAGCCCCACTGGAGTGGGGCGACGAGAAGGGACCTTTCCCAGAGATCCTCCCAGCTGACTCGGAGGTCCACATCTTGACCAACCCGTGGCTTGCACGAGAGCCACAGCACGCTCGTGAAAATGCGGCGTGGTATGCTTTCCGTACCTGGGAGGAGTACCGGGACTTGCTGTACACCCAGTGTGAGCAGTGGCAGCCTCACATTGTCCTGTGTGCCCCCGCGGTGAGCAACTTCACTCCCTCCTATGTGGTCCAGACAGGGGCAGTAGAGGGGGCTGATCCTCTCGCTTCCTCTCCGCGTGTGAGGGGCAAGATCGACACCCGCAAGTACACCCGTCTCCTCGTGGAGTTCGAGAAGACCCCCAACATCATCGGGGGAGTACGCGAGCGCATCGGGAGAAACGCTGTGTTGGTAGGTTTCAAGCTCACCAGCCATGGGGACGTGGGTGCCCTCGTGGAGCACGCCCAGCAAGTCCTCGTCGAGGCTCAGTGTGACTTCGTTGTGGCCAATGACCTGAAGCTGGGCCTCGGGCGCAAGTTCTTTGTCACCCCCACTGGCTGGGTAGAGAAAGAAGCCAGGGACATTTTCCCTTTTGCCTGGAACAACATCCTCAAGCCCAAGGTGGGGGGCTTTTACCACACCAACATTGAGTTCCCCTCCCCAACCAAGAAACAGGGCCCTTGGGACCTAGCAGAGGCTTTGTACCAGCACCTCCTGCCCAGGTTCTCCCCAGGTACCGGTAAGCAGGGGGAGGAGATCCTACATGGGTGCCTGGCGGTACGCCACGGCAAAGGGTTCATCACGACCCAGAGGGGTAAGACTCCTGATGGTGGGAGCCAGTTGACTTTCAGCTATGTGGATCACGATCAACGCATGGTCCACACAGCTGGGGCCAAAGCCACACTCAATGCACCCTTGTTAGACAAGCTGTTCCAGGAGCACCCTGAGGTCCAGGTTATTGTCCACCTCCACCAGTATCTGAAAGGGGGCGTGCCCACCTTCCCCTACACACTCCCGGGGACTCTCTCCGAGGCGATTCTGGCGGATGGGCGCCTTGGGGGAGTCCGAGCTTTCAACATCGAGGCCCATGGTTCCATCGCGAGCTTCACGACAAGTGACGTGGATGAGATCATGGCCTGGATGGACGACCCAGAGAACTGGGTCCCTCAGGGACCCCGGGAATACCGCTGTGAGTCCTGTGGTGGTATCCTGGTGACAATGGAAGATTGCGAGCGGCACGTCGCGCTGGGCTGCGGCAGAAAGAGAGGTGGCTTCTTCGGGGGGCCCTAATGATTACAGCTAGTTCCTACGACAGAGGGGACTACGATTTCCTCTATGCCAATTACCTGGGACACGACCGCCTGGCCAAAGCAGTCCGGGAGAGATGCGATAGCCACCCCCCAAGGGTAGCTCTGGACTTGTGTGCGGGCACAGGTGCGATGGTGGAGACGCTGGTCCATCTCCGTACCCCGCGGGTCATAGCGATCGACAAGTCGAGTGCCATGCTCGACCGCATACCATCCAAGCTGGAGCCTTATGGGAGGCTGTTCAGTCAGGTAGAGACCTGGAAGCTGGATCTCAATCAGGTTGGCTCCCTGAACGCACTCCTGGCAGTGTTACCAGACGGAGTCGACCTCATCACCTGTCGTCAAGGTGTGGGGTACTTGACTCCTCAAACCTTGGCCCGGATTCCCACCCTGCTATCCCCCGGGGGAGCTTTCCTGTTCAACACTTTCGCTCAGCCCAACCAGAAGCCTTGGTGTAGGAAAAGTGGGGAGGGGATCTACGAAGCCGGGGTCTTCTTGGGCCACAAGGTTTTCCACCTCCAGTTCCGGTGGCCCAAGGTCGATTTCACCTCCTTCAGGTGGCACAACGTCAACAAGGACCTGGTTCCGGCCTGGATAGACAAGGGTCTGAAGGTGCAGGTGAAGCAGTCGGGGCGCAGTCTGCTTGTGGCGGTGACGCATGGATACGAGTGAGATACTGCGGCAGTGGCTGGAGAACAGGGACTCCCGAGATCGTCTGTTTGGGCCTGGAACTCCTGGGACGTACACCACCAAGCTGAACCAACCTTGCTCCCAGTGCGGGGGTGAGCTGGTAAGCACCCGAGTCCTGCTGGGCCCACCCTATTCTGGACTGGTCACCTGCACCCAATGCACCTTCACCGAGGGCTTCCGAAATTGGGTAATGAAACTGATCTTCCCAGTGCAGAAGCTACCTGAAGGGGCTCTGCCGCTGGACTGGGAGCCATCCTGGGGAGCCATCCTAGAGGATGACCTAGTCGACCGAGACGACTCGTAGGTTCCAGGGCCAGTACCAGACAGTCTCCCCATCTGGGGCTCTTACAACGACCTTCTGGACAGGGTGGAAAGCGTTGCCCCCAGAGCCCAGGACCTCGACTATTTCCCCCACATAGTCCCCTTCCACCACCTCCATTCTTGTGCCTTGCGGCGGAAGGTACGCTTTCTTCCCTGCGAATCTTACGTCGTCAGCCATCATAGGGAGGATCCAATAGGCCCGATAGTGTGCCTATTGACTGTTTTCAGGTGAGGGCTTTCAAAAGAAGGGCCCCATAGATAGAGGGTAACCCAGTGGGCTAAATACCCGAAGGGTAGGGCAACGAACAATGGCCGAAACGGTAGGGGTCTGGGCAGAGCTACTGAAAAATGCCCCCTACATTGCGATCATCATCGCCCTGGGCATTGTTGCAGTGTACCTCTTTCGCCGCAAAGAGAAGCTTCAGACCAAGTACACTGAGGATCTGATCAAGGCCACGTCGGCCCTCCAGGAGCTGACAGCAGAGTATCTCAAGCAGGCGTTCACAAACTCAGCAGCTTGGCAAGACCGAGTCAAGAGTCTGGAATCGCTCTATCAGCAGCAGACCGAGCTGTTCAAGCTGCTGAGAGACAATGAGGCCGAAGGTTCCAAGCATATTGAGAAGCGGCTCGAAGCCCTCCAGCAGGAAATCAAAGAATCCGAGACCAGGATCAAAGATCACCTGGGACGCCAGAGGGGTTAATCGTGTCGAAGGCCACTGCGACTGCCGCCCAAGAGGACTTCTACAGGGCACTCAAGAAGTCCATGGAGACGGTAGCTACCCTGCGTAAATCAAGGGCCCCCTTGACTGTTGCCATGGAACGGACCTCAATTGAGGAACCCCTGGACAGGGAACCCACTTGTCGTGTCCCCCAGCGACGTACACTGACACCCTCAAAGCTGAAGGTGTCAGTCGGTGCCCATTCCGACTTCCAGGCAGTCCTCATGCTCATTCGGAGGCTCTCACGACTCAGTGAAGCCGAAGTGGGGGAGATAGTCTGCTTGGACCATGTCAAGCTCAGCAATGGTCATAACAAGGCTTTCTCCTGCAAGGGACTGCAATCGTTCTGGACCAGGGCCGGGAAAACCCCTCCTCCAGTGAGGTTCACGGAAGCCAGTCTGAAAGAGGCTCTCAATGAGCGTCCGGTGGCCATTTTCATGGACCCGACAAAGGCCCCGGACAAGGTAGATGGCTATCTCCGGGTCTCCCTGGATGAGCCCTATGTCTGTCTGTTGCTCAGAGAGGGTTGAGTGGTGACCCCAGAACGCATTCGCAGGACGGCCGCAAGATGGGTTAGGAAGCTGGCCGGGGAAATCCTCCACCGTTTCCCAGGGGAGGAGAACACCGAGTACCAGGTGATCAGACTCCCGAACGGGAAATTCTCGGTGACGGTGTACGACAAAGACGCAAGAGAGACACTCCCTTACGCCACGCTGTTCAAAGATGAAAAAGCTGCCTTGGCGCATGCAAGGAAGTTAGCCCGGAGAGGGTGAGATGCCCGGCAAGGTGGTCAGTGCAGGTTCGAACCCTGCCCCGGGCAATAATTACCGAGGAGAGTTACTATGCGTTTCTTGCTAGTGTTACTGTCAGTCATGTTCCTTATGACTGGTACAGCATCGGCGGACACCCACTACATCTGGGCCAGTGAGGATGTGTCTGTTGATAATTGGGGCAAGTTCTATCAGAGCTACTACTACCAATGCATCGACGAGCCCTGGTACAACGATCGTGTGTATTCGTCTACATCTCAAACAGGCTTGCCTCATGTCCTTGAGCTTGAGATGGGCACCTACACCGGCGGAGATCCTGACAGCTTCACGATTAGGTTCAAGGCTCAAGAGGCTTGGGGTGATTGTGAGATGATGGTGCAGGTGTGTAATGATTTCTGGGGCAGTACATGCATAAGTAAGCCAAGGTTCGAGCTGACTTCATCGCTTACTCTCTATGAGCATGAATTCACTACTGATCCGTGGGGTAACAGCCTGGTGGACGAGGACATTTTTGATATGCGGATCAAGTTCCTCGCCTGGCCTGTTGATACCGATGGCAGTGGCGGCTCGTGCCAGGTTCTGTGGTTGAGGAATGAGGTGGTAGACTGAAATGAAGGGGGCCTGACGGGTCTTTCACCGCCAGGCCCCTGGGGTGCCGAGATATTGGTCGCCCCCACCGCACAGTCCTGGGTTCACGCTAACGTGACTCGCTCTGTCCACTGAGCTACCTCCCCATAGTGGCGGGGAGGGGAGGATTCGAACCTCCGACAAGTCGCCTGGATCCCGTTGTACAGAGATGGGTGGCCTCGGCCGATACTGAGCTTCTGAGGAATAGCTTGGGCTTGAAGTGTGCCTGGGACTCCGCCCTCAAACCTGCGTCTACCTATTTCGCCACCCGCACGTGATGGTGTGCGGGGAAGGAATCGAACCTCCACTCCCACAGAGGGGACGGCAGGGGCTTTGTCAGGTGGCACGTGCATCAGCTTTAGTCTAAGTCTCAGCTTGCCTCAGTCTAGTTCGGTACCAAGCACGAATTCAAAGAGCTTGGTGCCAATGTCCTGTGTCTGTGTCTTGGCTGTGTTGGCCTCCTCCCGGGCAGACTTCACAGCTGCCAGGAGCTTGTTCGCCCGCTCGATCAGCAGCTTCTTGCGAGGAGCTGGTAGAGCGCCAGAGAACTTGTGCCCGACCCAGTACCCCACGGTACGGGTCTCGTCAATCAGTTGTGTCTGGGCCGGGTGTTCCTTTGTCGGAGGGTGCAGTACGATACCCACTTTCTTGGTCTTCGTCTTGTGGGTACGCACGGGCTCACGGGTACGGTGGTAACCCTTGGCCTCGTCGTACTCCCAGGACTCCGCCTCATCCAGCACAGGCAACACCTCGATGGCCTTGCGGATGTCCGTTACCTGCTTCTCCAAGAACAGGAGCAACGGGACCGGAGCTTTCTCCACCAGGGTTACGCCGTCCACTACCACGTCGGCCCGAGCCCCTTCACTACAGTTGCCGATGTCCTTGGTGGCTGTCCAGTCGATGAATTCGATCCAGAGTTCGGCCATCTCCCGGAGGGCATCTTCGGCAACCAAGCGGACCTTCACGGTCTTCTTGGGGAGTTGCTCCTCTCCTTCCAGGGCTACCTCATAGGTGGCTGAAGAGCCTTCACACAGCTCAGCCTTCTGGGTGGCCTTGTGGATTTTCGTGATGGCCGGCTTGGCCCTCTGCTTCACATCTGTCTCGATGGCTATCACCTGAGCCATTCTCATGGTCTTCTGTTTCATGGTTCTTCTGTTCCTCCTGGCCCTGTTGGATCAGGCGCCAGAGTTCGTCGGTTGTTATCTCCGGCCAGTTGTCAGGCCGGTTCGAGGGGAGGGTGTACATCTCCCCGTGCTCGTAGGTGTGGAATAGACACACCAGCCGTGGGCCGCTCATGCAGAGGAACACAACGGTCGGTTGTCCACAGAAGCAGTCTGGTCCGGGCTCTTTGTCTGTCCAAGCAGTCATTCTCTTACCCTGAGCATCTTGGTCTCGACTAGATTACCCCACCATTCTGTGAGACCAACCACCCTGGCCTTGCCTCCTCCCACGGTTATCACCTCGACGGGCTCGTCCTGGGCTACCCAGACCTTCACCAGGTCTTCCGAGGGCCATTCTTTGTGGCAGCAGCTACAACTCCCTGCCGGCACCAACCTGGATCCGGCCTTGATGACCTCGACAGCTACCACTAAAGAGCGGTCGCCATCAGGCTCAACCAGGACATCCCCCGGTTGTGGTGGTCCCCCCGGAGGGCTTGGGTGTAGGTGGCTCACGCTGCCCTCCTCTTGAGCCTTCCACCGGACCCGAGGAGCGTAAGCTCCATGGGGCCATGGGAGGTAGCCATAGCAGTGGCCTGACCATCGAGGTCGGGTTCCCGAAACAGGACTCCTCCTGCCGGTTTCTGGTCGATGACGTACCGCCAGACCAGCAGGAGGTCCTCCTCAGTGGGGACCTCGTAGACAATCACAGTCCCGTTCTGAGGCCCAAATCGGGCTGTCCAGAGATCCATGGCGTGGATCAGCTGGGCGGCCCTCCGACCTTCGGAGAGGTCGGACCGGGCCACAAAGTACAGTCGGTCAGGCCAGCTCACCGTCAGGCCCCCACAGCAGCCCGCAGGCGTCCCAGGAGGCCCTTGGGCTTGTCTGGGGGTGCCTGGGGTAGGGGTGTCGGTGCGGAGGCTCCAGCGGCCTCCCGGGCCCCCTCTTGGATGGCCTTTTTCTCAGCCTCCAGCTCGAACCGGGTCTGGGTCTCGGCCTCGATCCAAGCACGGATGTCGGCGTCGTCATCCCCCTCCCACTCGTACAGGTACTGGTAACCCAGGTCATCGGGCTCGTTGCCGTCCCGAGTTTTGGGCTCCACCTGACGGTAGGTCCGGCCCTTGAGGTAGCCATAAGCCAGGAACATGGCACGGGCCTCCGGACGGAGTTCGTCGATGCGCTCCCAGTGGAGGGCGTTCACCGTGTCGGTGTCACCGTCGGCCTTGGCCTGGTTCTTCTGCTCTCGGAGCTGCCGGCTCTTCTGAGTGTGAGCTTTGATCCGGGCCTTCAGCTCGGCCCGCACTTCCTTCGTAGTCTTGGTGGTATTCATGGGTCCTTCTCCGGGTGATAGCTGGTTCGGTTCTTGGGGTAGAAGCGGACCAGTCCCGGGGGGCCTCTAGACCTAAGAGCTTACGTGAAAGGTGCGTTGTTCATGTCGCCGACCTTAGTCCCCATCTTTCGGAGCGTCAAGCGAAAAAGTTTCCGGGGCAGGAATCCGTACCCCACCAGCACGCCCGATCGCCTTCGCCAGGGCAAAGCGTGGTGTACGTTTGCCGAGGTCGAGAAGGACCGTCAAGCCAGACTGAGAGGGCGTGTACTCAACAAAGCACTGTGAACACCATGGCATTGTGGTGTTCACAGCTTGCAGAAGACCACAGGTGCAGGTGAAGTAGCAGAACACACCTTGGCGGTGTGTTTTCACCCGCGTTGTAGTCCCTTTTCCCATGGTCTTCCTGTTAGAGGGTCCAGTGGGAGTCGAACCCACGACACGCGGGGTTAAAGCCCGCTGCTCTGACCGCTGAGCTATGGACCCGTGTCGCGCCGTGCAGGAATCGAACCCGCTTCCTCGGGGTTAAGGCCCGGTGACCAGCCAATGGCCCAACGGCGCTCAACTGACGACTACCTCTTGACATTACACCCGTGTTCCCGGGCGAAGGCCAGGAGATTTTCTACCTGGTCACTGGGGACAGAGAGGACCACGATCTCGTGGGTCGGGCTGTGTCTCCAGGCCTTGAACACCTGATCGAGGAACGTAGCGGTCCAGGTGCTGATCTTCTTTCCGTTGATCCTGACGTGGTTGGGTTGGTCGCTTTCCCCCTGCCATGCCAGGTATCCGATGACCTCCCCGAGGTCGTGCTTTTGTCCTGGTTCCAACAGCAGGTCTCCGTCCTCGTCGACATCAGCAGTACCCTCGTCATGGTACCACTCGTCACCGAGAGGCCAGTCCCGATAGAAGGCGTTGATCTCCGCTCCGAGTGCTTTCATTGCTCCCTCTCGTCGAAGTGCTGGGCGAACTTCCCCGAGG
>Ga0209536_100001218_pt1 | contig 42759 bp, 36 predicted proteins | sample DeeMarSeWOR28_12_FD_187461 | JGI IMG/M metagenome (GOLD analysis project Ga0209536, IMG submission 187461) | Marine sediment microbial communities from White Oak River estuary, North Carolina - WOR-2-8_12 (SPAdes) (version 2) | ecosystem: Environmental > Aquatic > Marine > Intertidal zone >...
TTCCTGGGAGACTCGGTGACCTTCGGCTTCGGCATCGCGGAGGTCGAACGGGTCTACCCCGCCCTCGTCGGTCGGTTCCTGGAGGAGTCGCTGGGAGCTCCGGTCGAGGTCGTGAATGCCGGGGTCGGGGGCTACTCGCCCTGGCAGGAGCTGGCCTTCCTGCAGCGCGAGGGCCTGGCCTACGCCCCGGACCTGGTGGTAATCGGGTTCGTGCTCAATGACGTGACCGAGAAGCTGGCCCTGGTTCGCTATGGGGGCACGGAGCGCGGCTGGCAGCTGGCCCGCACCGCGCGCAATCGCCTGGATCGCTGGCTCTCCCGCAGCGCGCTGGCCACGGTCGCGCGGGAGGGGGCCGCGGTCCTCCGCTTCGGGCGCGACGTCCGCCTCGGTGCCCAGGCTGCCGAGACGGCGGCGGTGCGTCGCCTGGTTGCGGATCCGGGCAGCTTCGACCGCGCCTGGCGCATCACCCTCGACAGCGTTCGCCGCATCGTACTGGCCGCGCGGGAGCGCGGCGTTCCCTCGCTGCTGGTGATCTTTCCCTTCGCCTTCCAGCTGGACGCGCCGGAGCCACGGTCTGCGCCCCAGCGCCGCCTGGTCGAGTTCGCCCGGGGTCTGGGAGTGCCGGTCCTCGACCTGCTGCCCATCCTGGCCGAGCAGGGAGCGGAGGTGGCGTTCCTGGATGCGTCGCATCTCTCGCCGGAGGGCCACGTACGGGCGGCCCAGGCGATCGCCGACCGGATTCGCGACGGTGGGCTCCTGGGTGGCGTGCGGGACGCGGAATGACCGCTTCCAGCGCGCGCTTCTCTCCCCTCACCCTCGGGCTCGCGCTCTTCGTGCTGCTCGGCGTGCTCGGGATCGGCATCCTGCAGACGGGGCTCGGGCAGCCAGGCGTCGCGTCCGAGCTCCGGCTCTTCGCGTCGGGAGTGCAGGGGGTCGATTCCTGGCGACCGATGAACCTGGCCCACGCCTACCTCGTCAGCGGTGCGGAGCAGCCGCTCTACCAGCGCCTCTTCTTCGAGCAGCGCATCAAGTTCATCTATCCGCCCACGTCGCTGCTGCTGATCGACGCCGTCGAAGCCGCGGCCTCGAAGTCGCTGCTCCGCTCGGTGCTGGGGTTCTTCTCCTGGGTCCTGGTGTTGCTCACCGCCGCGTTCAGCGTGGCGCTCCTCGATCGGCTCCTCGAGGCCGCGCCGGCCACGCGGGCTCGCGGTAGGCCGGACCGGATCGCGCGCTGGGGCCTGTGCGCGGTGGCGGCGCTCGCCTTCTATCCCGTGCTCAAGGCCTACAGCCTGGGACAGATGCAGGTGTGGGTGAACGCGCTCTTTGCCGTCTTCCTCTACGCGTGGGTGGCGGGGTGGAAGCGGACGGCCGGCGTGCTCGTCGCCTGTATGGCGGCGGTGAAGCCGCAATACGGGGTCTTCGTGGTCTGGGGTCTGCTGCGGCGCGAGCCGGGCTTCGTGGCGGCGGCCGCGGCCGCAGGCGCGCTGCTGCTGGCCGTCTCCATCGGACGCTTCGGGTGGGAGTCCCATCTCGACTACCTCTCCGTGCTCGGTCACGTCTCCCGCCTGGGTGAGGCCTACTGGCCGAATCAGACGCTGAACGGCTTCCTGCAGCGCCTGCTCGACAACGGGGTCTCGACCCACTGGGACCCCCACGTGTATCCCCCCTACCACGCGGGTGTGCACGTGGGCACGCTGGTCGGCGGCGCGCTCCTGCTCGGGGCGGCGCTCTGGCTGCCGGCGCGCACTCCGAGCCGGGCGGGACCGATCGACCTCGCCGCCACCGGTCTGGCACTCACCATGGCGTCGCCGGTCGCCTGGGAGCACCACTACGGCGTGCTCCTGCCGATCCTTGCGCTGCTGCTTCCGGCGCTGCTGTGTCGGCCGCTGCTCGGGCGCGCCACCCTGCCCGTCTTCGCGATCGGCGCGGCCATCGCGGGCAACGCCTGGCTGGCGTTGGGGGCGCTCTCGGGCACTGCCTGGAACCCGCTCCAGTCGCTGCTGCTCTTCGTCGCCCTCGGCACCTTCGCGATCGCGCTCGCCCTCTGCGTCGCGCCCGGGCGCCCCGAATCCGAGGCGGGCTGAGCCGAAGTCGCCCGCCTCTGCGGCCCTCGCGCCCGGAGATCTGTGATAGCGTTGCTCGTCCGGCAGGACGCGCCCCCCGTCGAGCCCATCGTCGTGGAGAGCCGGTTCGCGCCGACGCGAGACGCGCACACGATCACGATGGAGAACGACATGGCGCAGACCCTCGGTGCGGACGAGGTGCTCCGCGGTCCGCACATCCTCGAGTACCCCTACCGGCGTTCGCTGGGTCCGGTACTCGGACGTTTCTTTGGAGGTCTCCAGGAGCACCGCTTCCTGGGGATCCGGATGAAGTCCGGGAAGGTGCTCGTCCCTCCCCAGGAGTACGACCCCCAGACCGGCGCGGCCCTCGACGAGCTCGTCGACGTGGGTCCCGGCGGAGAGATCGTCTCGTGGAGCTGGGTCTCGAAGCCCCGCCCGAAGCAGCCCCTGGACCACCCCTTTGCCTACGCGCTGATCCGTCTCGACGGAGCGGACACGGCGCTGCTCCACGTGGTCGACGCCGGCGAGGAGGCGAAGCTCTCCGTCGGCGCGCGCGTCACCCCGCGCTGGGCCGCCGAGCCCTCGGGCGGGATCCTCGACGTCGCGTGCTTCGAGCTGGAGGATGGGCGATGAGCGAGCTCCCCACGCCCCTGAAGTCGATCGTCACGCCCGTGCGTCTCGAGTACGACCACTCGGCGGGAGCCGCCGCCACGGGCTTCCTGCGCGGCCTCAAGCAGAAGAAGATTCTCGGCGCGCGGACCGGGCCCGGCGAGCCGGTGCTGGTGCCGCCGCGCGGCGCCGACCCCCGGACCTCGGAGCTGGCCGCCGAGCTCGTCGAGGTCTCCGACAAGGGAACGGTGGTGACCTACTCGGTCGTGCGCGTGCCCTCGGAGAACATCCCCTTCGAGCTGCCCTACGTCTGCGTCACCGTGCTCCTCGACGGCGCGAACCTGGGCTTCTTCCACGTGCTCCAGAACTGCCCTCTCGACGAGGTGCGCATCGGCATGCGCGTCCAGGCGCACTGGCTGCCCGACGACGAGCTCCAGGAGAACCTCGCGAGCATCCAGTACTTCGAGCCCATCGACGAGCCCGACGTGCCTTTCGATCGGATCAAGGAGTACGCCTGATGCGCGACGTCGCGATCGTCTCGTTCGCCCAGTCCAACGCCGCCCGGGAGGACCGCAACGAGGTCGAGATCCTGCTCCCCGTCGTGAAGGCCGCCGTCGCGGACTCGAAGCTCGAGCGGAGCGAGATCGGCTTCACCTGCTCCGGAAGCAGCGACTTCCTCCAGGGTCAGCCCTTCGCCTTCGTGATGGCCCTGGACGGTGTGGGCGCCTGGCCGCCCATCAAGGAGTCCCACGTCGAGATGGACGGCGCGTGGGCCCTCTACGAGGCCTGGGTCAAGATCCAGACGGGCGAGGTGGACTCGGCCCTCGTCTACGCCTTCGGGAAGACGTCGAGCGGCGACCTCGCCGAGGTGCAGGCGCTCCAGCTCGATCCCTACTGCGCGACCCAGCTCTGGCCCGACGCGGACAGCATCGCCGGCATCCAGGCGCGGCTCTATCTGGAGCGCTCAGGCCGCAGCGAGCGCGACCTGGCGGAGGTCGCCGCCCGAAGCCTGCGCGATGCGCAGTCGAACCCCCACGCCGTCGCGAAGGGCGACTTCGACGCGGCGAAGCTGCTGGCCGAGCCCTACCGCAGCACGCCGCTGCGCGACCACGACTGCCCGGCGAACAGCGACGGTGCGACGGCGATGGTCGTGGTGGCCGGCGAGCGGGCGAAGGCGCTCTGCGATCGCCCCGTCTGGATCCGGGGCTTCGATCACCGGATCGATCCGCCGGCCCTGGGTGCGCGGGACCTCACCCGCGCGCCGTCTGCGGAGATCGCTGCGGGCCGGGCCGGGGTGGGCGATGCCGCCGTGGACTTCGCGGAGCTCTCCGCGCCCTACACCCACCAGGAGCTGATCCTGCGCGAGGCGCTGGGGCTCGGGGACGAGGTCCGGGTCAATCCCTCCGGCGGAACGCTCTGCGCCCATACCATGATGTCCTGTGGATTGAATCGCATCGGAGACGCCGCGCGACGCCTCGCCGAGGGCGACGGAGACCGGGCCGTGGCCCATGCGTCCCAGGGCCACTGCCTGCAGCAGAACCTGGTCTGCGTGCTGGAGGGCGAGTAGATGGCGAACCTCTGCGGTGTCGTCGGGATCGGTCAGACGAAGTACGACGCCAAGCGCATCGACGTGTCGATGCCCGGGCTGGTGCGCGAGGCGGCCCTGCGGGCCCTCGAGGACGCGGACCTCGACTTCTCCGACATCGACGCGGTGGTGATTGGCAAGGCCCCGGACACCTTCGAAGGTGTGATGCTGCCAGAGAACTATCTGGCCGACGCGCTGGGCGCGACGGGGAAGCCGCTGCTGCGGGTGCATACGGCGGGAAGCGTCGGCGGCTCCACCGCCAACGTCGCGATCAGTCTCATCACCGCGGGCATCCACGATCGCGTGCTGACCCTATCGTGGGAGAAGCAGTCGGAGAGCAACGCGATGTGGGGCCTGACGGTGAGCCCGCCCTTCTCGGTGGCGGTCGTGGCGGGTGCGGGCGGCTTCTTCGCGCCGCTGATCCGCTCCTACATCCGGCGCTCGGGGGCGCCGGAGGACACCGGCATCCGGACGGCGTTGAAGGACCGACAGAACGCACTGAAGAACCCCTACGCCCACCTGCGCATCGAGGACGTGGACTTCGACAAGATCGCCAGCTCGCCCATGCTCTGGGACCCGATCCGCTACCTCGAGAGCTGTCCGTCGTCCGACGGTGCCTGTGCCATGGTGCTGGCGCGGGAGGAGTTGGCCGAGAAGGCACCGACGCCCGCGGCCTGGGTCCACGGCATGTCGATGCGGAGCGAGCCGACCCAGTTTCCCGGTCGCGACTCCGTGAACCCGGTCGCCGGGCAGCTCGCCGCGCGCGACCTCTACCGGCAGGCCGGCATCACGAATCCCCGGCAGGAGATCGACTGCGCCGAGATCTACGTCCCCTTCAGCTGGTTCGAGGCGATGTGGATGGAGAACCTGGGCTTCGCCCCGGAGAACGAGGGCTGGAAGATGGTCTACGAGGGCGCCACCGCCCTCGACGGCGACTTCCCGGTGAACATGTCGGGGGGCGTGCTGTCGTCGAACGCGATCGGGGCGTCCGGGATGATCCGCTACGCCGAGGCGGCCATGCAGGTTCGCGGCCAGGCCGGGGAGCACCAGGTGGAGGGCGCGCGGAAGGCGATGGGCCACGCCTACGGCGGCGGTTCCCAGTACTTCTCCATGTGCCTGCTCGGCAAGGACAAGCCCTAGGGCCCGCTCCGCCCGCCCGGATCGGCAATTCACGCCCCAAATCGGCGCGGTCGCGGCTAGAATGTGGCCCCTCCCCGGCGGGTTCGGGGTTGGGATCGGCGGCGCTCGGCGCCGGCGGACCGGAACGCATCGAAGAGCGACTCGCGACGAGTCGGAGGATTGGAGGACGACATGGAAATCTTCAGCATGGAGGGGTGGTATTTCCTGCTCCGCTGGTTCCACTTCCTGGCCGGCATCACCTGGATCGGCGTCCTCTACTACTTCAACTTCATCCAGACGCCCTACTTCGCCACCGAGCTGGGCGGACAGGCGCGCAGCGCGGTGGTCCGTGGGCTGGTCCCGAATGCCCTCTGGTGGTTCCGCTGGGGCGCGATGTTCACCTTCATCACGGGCTGGCTGATCATCCTCACGAAGCTCGGTCACGACGGCGTTCCGCTCACCAGCGGGTACATGACGCGCATCCTGACTGGCGGTCTGATGGGGACGCTCATGTGGGCGAACGTCTGGTTCGTGATCTGGCCGGCGCAGCAGGTGGTGATCGCCAACGCGGAGAAGGTGGCCGGCGGCGGCGAAGCCGATCCGACCGCGGCGGGGCGCGGCGCCCGGGCTGGCGTGGCCTCGCGCACCAATACGCTCTTCTCGATCCCCATGCTCTTCTTCATGGGCTCGGCCTCCCACCTGAACTTCCTCGGCAACGGAATCGAAGGCGGCCACGCGCTCTACTGGGCGGTGGCGCTGGTGGTGATCGGACTCACGGAGATCAACTGCCTGGTGGGGTCCGGAACCGCCGGACAGAAGCCGCTGGCCACGGTGAGCGGAACCATCCACGCGGGTCTGGCGCTCACGCTGGTCCTCTACCTGCTGATGTCCTTCACGCTCTAGGCGCGGCTGTGCCGCAGCGCGAGTCGCTCTACCACCGCTTCCCCGACTACCGGGTCGCTCTCGAGCCCAGTGCGAGACGCGTTCGCGTCCGCGTCGACGGAGAGGTGGTCGCCGACAGCGAGTCGACGGCGATCGTCCACGAGACGAAGCACGACCCGGTCGTGTACTTCCCGCGGTGCGACGTCCGCTTCGACCGCCTCGAGAAGACGGACCACGAGACCTTCTGCCCCTTCAAGGGCGAGGCCTCGTACTGGACGATCCGCGTGGGCGACCGGACGCTTCAGAACGCGGTCTGGGGCTACGAGGATCCCTTTCCCCAGGTCGCCGCGCTGGCCGACTACGTGGCCTTCTACCCGGATCGCGTGGAGTGGGAGCTCGGCGACTAGGTCGAGCTCCCGGGTGGTCGCTGGAGCGCGCATTCGACTTCGCGTTGCCCGCTTGCGCGAAGGGGGTTCGGGCTACTGGGGCTCGGCGTTCGCCTCGTCGAGGAAGGCGTGGAGGGCATCGATCTGGTCGGCGAGGTAGGCGAAGGGGGGCATCGCGGCGCTCGGGCGCTTCGGGGTGTACCCGGGCGGGTACTCGCCGCGCACCACCTTCGCCTCGAGCAGCTCCCGCGAGGATCCGGCGATCGCCGGTCCTACGCTGCCGTCCTCGGCCGGGTTGGCGTGATGGCAGGCGACACAGACGTTGAGGTAGACGCGTTCACCCTTCACGGCCAGGGGATCGCGATTGCCGGCATCGCGCTCGGCGTTGGAGCAGGCGAGTGCTGCGATGGTCAGGGCGGCGAGCCGCCACGCCATCCGGGCCGCTGCCCGAGGTCCTTTCACTCCCACGGCCGACTCCGAGCTCGTCTTCGGAAGGCGGGAGAGTAGCCGCCGCGACCGGAGCGTCGAGCGCGATTCGGCGCCGGGGTCGCGCGGGGCGGGTGGTAGAGTGGGGGCGATGTCGGCGGTCTCCCCCTGGCAGACCCGCGCCAACGCGGTCACGGCCCTGCGACTCGTCGCCGCGCCGGCTCTGGCGGCGGCAGTCTGTGCCGGCGACATGGGCCCGGCGCTGGCCCTCTTCGCCTTCGCCGTCGCCACCGACGTCGCCGACGGCTGGCTCGCGCGGCGCTACGGCGAGGTGACGCCCCTGGGCGGATTCATGGACCACGCCGTCGACGCGACCTTCGTGACCACCGGCAGCGCGGCCCTGGCCCTGACGGGGGTCCTGCCGGCGCTGCTTCCGGTGCTCATCGCCCTGGCGTTCACCCAGTACGCGTTGGACTCGCGGGTCGGCGCTGCGCGACCGCTCCGGGGCAGCGCGCTCGGCCGCTGGAACGGCATCGCGTACTACGCAGTGGTAGCCGTGCCCATCACCCGCGACGCGCTGGGCCTGGCCTGGCCCGGTCCGGACTGGGTCGCCGCCCTCGGCTGGGGACTGGTGGGCACGACCCTGCTCTCCATGGCCGACCGCGCTCGCACCAGCCTGGCCGGCGGGAGGCCGGCTTCGTAGCCGGAGCTTCGTAACCGGAGGGTGGGCCCTTTCGCCGTCTCTATTCCGGCGGGGCGCCCGATCAGCGCTCCGGCGCCTCTCTCGAGACGTCGATCAGGAAGTCGTCGCCGAGCCAGTCCCGCCCGACGAGGAGCTTGTAGGTCATCGGATCGCGGTCCCGCAGGCTCACGAGGATCGACTTGCGCACGCCGCGGTGTGACAGATAGAGAGGGACCCGCAGCCGGGTCTCGGTGCCGTGGGTGGTTCGGACCTGGACCGCGTCTGCCACGACCCTCGATAGGCGCCGGCGCTGGCCATCCTCGTTCTCGAGGGTGAACTCGACGATGCGGCCCGCGGCCGCCTCGAGCTCCACCGGCGTGTCGAGCTCCAGGTCCGTGGCGTGGATGGCGCTGGCCTCGGCCCCCGTGTCGATCCGGCCCGCAAAGTCGAGCTCGACGTCCTCGACCCGGAAGATCTCCACCGGCCCCAGGATGGGCTTGCCGGCGTCGCCTTCTAGCCACGTGGGCAGGAAGGACTGGCCGCAGCCGAGGAGCAGGGTGGCGAGCAGGCTCGTAGCGAGGCGCGGGATCGGCACGCGCGGGACGCTATCACGAGGTGGGGAGGCCCGCCGGAGCCCGAGGCATACGTCCGCGACGACTCCATATTCCCTATTCCATTGATCGTGAATAGAGAGCTCCAGGGGATAGTCAAGAGCAATCCTCTCGTAATAATGGGTGATTTCAAGTCCAATATTTTACGGTTCAATAGTCGTGATTTTCTTGTGAATCCCGATCCAGCGGGGTAGATTGCCGGGCGACGAGCGCTCCGCCCGATCGCCTAGACTCTCGTCCCCGATGGTGCCGGGCGGTGCTCGCGCGCCCATGGAACGCCGTCTCGGCGTTTCGGCACCGTCTCGGTGCCACCTGGATCGTTTCGGAAAGCTCGAAGAGCACGGCGGTGCCCACCCCCCGCAGTGCCGTACGGGAGCCCACAGCATGGCCAGCAGTCCCTCGACCCCCTCGCCCACCACCTGGAAGGAGGCCCTCGCGGGCCAGATGGACTCCGGGTGGGAGAGCGAGATCGACGACTTCGAGAGCCAGTCCGAGCTGCGGCGCCAGGGGAAGCTCGACGAGAAGGTGTTCGCCGAGACGCGTCTGCGCAGGGGCGTGTACGGCCAGCGCTACGACAACGGCAAGCGGCACGACGGCATCGCAGAGCGTCCGCTCGCCTACGAAGAGCGTCCGACGAAGGGGCCGGACACGGTCTGGGACGCGCCGGGAATGCAGCGCATCAAGATCCCATTCGGCGGCGTCTCGCCGGAGCAGCTGGAGGTGCTGGCCGCCCTCTCGGAGGAGTACTCCGACGGCATCCTCCACGTGACGACCCGCCAGGACATCCAGCTCCACTACGTCCACATCGGCGACACACCGGACCTGATGCGTCGCCTGGCTGCCGTGGACATCACCACCCGCGAGGCCTGCGGAAACTCGGTCCGCAACATCACGGCCTGCCCGCTCGCGGGCGTCTGCAAGACGGAGGCCTTCGACGTCTCGCCCTACGCCGAGGCGATGATGCGCTTCCTGCTCGGTCATCCCGACGTCCAGGACTTCGGACGGAAGTTCAAGCCCGCCTTCTCCGGCTGCGAGCACGAGGCCTGTGGGCTCGTCCAGATGCACGACGCTGGATACGTCTCCCGCGTGGTGGACGGCAAGCGCGGCTTCAAGGTCGTCGTCGGCGGTGGGCTCGGTGCCGTTCCCCACCAGGCGAAGGTGCTGTCCGAGTTCACGCCCGAGGAGGAGCTGCTGCCGCAGACCCAGGCCGTCGCACGCGTGTTTGCGAGGTTGGGAGAGAAGAAGAACCGCGGCCGCGCCAGGATCAAGTTCCTGATCGCGAAGATCGGAATCGAGGAGTTCCGGCGGCTCGTGGAGGAGGAGCGCAAGACCCTTCCGAACGACGAGCGCTGGACCGCCTTCCTGGAAGACATGCCCCGGACCGGGGGCGAAGCGGCGCGCGATGCCGCGGTCCTGGCCGGCGGCGATCGCTCGGAGGGCTTCGCCGCCTGGCGTGAGACCAACGTGAAGCCGCAGCGACAGGAGGGCTACTCGGTGGTGACGCTGAACCTGCCCCTGGGAGACATCACCGCGGATCAGACCCGCGCGTTGGTGGACGTCGCCCGGGCCTATTGCGGCGACAACATCCGGACGACGGTGGAGCAGAACATCGTGCTCCGCTTCGTCGCCGACGCGGACCTGCCGGAGGTCCACGCGCGCCTCGATGCGCTGGGCCTCGCGGCGCCCGGCGCCGAGACGATCGTGGACGTGACCAGCTGCCCCGGGACCGATACCTGCAAGCTCGGCATCGCCTCGAGCCGCGGACTCGCCGCCGAGCTGCGTCAGAGGCTGGCGGCGAAGTCCGCCTCGCTTCCCCAGGCCGTGAGCGATCTCAAGATCAAGATCTCGGGCTGCTTCAACAGCTGCGGCCAGCACCACGTGGCGGACATCGGATTCTACGGCAACAGCCGGAAGATCGAGGGACGCACGGTGCCCCACTTCCAGGTGATCCTCGGTGGGCAGTGGACCGAGAACGCCGGCTCCTACGGAATGGCCGTCGGATCGGTGCCGAGCAAGGCGATCCCCCAGGCCGTGGAGGCGCTCACCGACGGCTATGCCCACGGGCGCGAGGGGGCAGAGGGCTTCGCCGCCTGGGTGAAGCGGATGGGCAAGCGCAACGTGCGCGAGCTGATCAAGCCCTTCATGGCCGTTCCTCCCTACGGGGAAGATGCCGACTTCTACGCCGACTGGAGCGACGTGCGCGAGTTCACCATCGGCGACCTCGGGGTCGGCGAGTGCGCGGGAGAGGTCGTGTCACTCTTCGGCATCGAGGTGGTGCGCGCCGAGTCGGAGGCCTTCGACGCCCAGGTGGCCCTGGACGACGGCGACTACGAGGCGGCGGAGGAGCTGGCCTACCGGGCGATGGTCACGGCGGCACGGGCGCTCGTCCGCACCGAGTACATCGACGTGACGGAGGATCCGGACGACGTCGTCTCCGAGTTCCGCTCCCGCTTCTTCGACAACGAGCGCTTCTTCGACCGCTTTGCCCAGGGCAAGTTCGGCCAGTACCTGCTCGAGCGCCACGCGAGCCCGCCCGACCAGGTCGGTCGCGACGAAGCCGCGGCGCGGGTCGAGGAGGCGCAGCTCTTCATCGAGGCGGCCCATGCCTGCGAAGTGCGCCTGAGCGCCGAGACGGTTGCCGGCGGCGGCGTCACGATCGAGAACCCGGCGAGCGCCTGATGGCGGCGATCGCCCCACCCGGCCACTGGCCGCATCCCCGCGAGGCCATGAATCCCCAACGAGTCGCCTGCAAGTTCTTCGTCCAACCGGACCCGACGGCGCCGGTGGATCTGCATCCCTTCATCGGTCTCTTCCACCGCTTCATCCAGGAGGCTGTGCTGCCGGGTCTGCTGATCGACGTGGCCGACTACGCACACGTTCCCGAGGGCCCCGGCGTGCTGCTGATCGGGCACGATGTGGACTACGGGCTCGATCTCGCCGGTGGACGGGCGGGCCTGCTCACCACGCGCAAGCGCCTGGACGGCGCGTCGCTGGTGGAGGCGCTGGGGGACACCCTGCTCCGGGGTCTACGCGCCATCGAGGCCATCGAGAAGGACGGCTCGACGGGGCTGCGCTTCGATCCGCGCTCGGTCACGGTCCAGGTGGTGGACCGGCTCGCCGCACCCAACCACGACGACGGCTACGCGGCCCTCGCCGTCGAGGTCGCCCCCGTGCTCGCGCGCCTCTACGGGGAGAAGGTGGAAGTGAGCCGCGCCAACGCCGACGATCCGCGCAAATGCCTGGCGCTCCGCGCCGTGGCCCAGGAGGGCGACTCCGCCGCAGCGCTGGCGGATCGCCTGGAAGAGGAGGGCTCCCGATGAGTCCGTCGCCCCAGAGCCAGAGCGCGTGGGACATCGCGGTCGAGGACCTGAAGGCGCTGCGCGACCAGGGCGCGGATTTCGTACTGGTGGACGTGCGCGAGCCGCGTGAGTTCGAGGTCTGCAACCTGGGTGGCCAGCTCATCCCGCTCGGTCAGCTGGCGGACCGGATGGACGAGCTCGACGCGGGATCCCACGTCGTCGTGCACTGCAAGTCGGGTGGTCGCAGCGCGAAGGCGGTCGAGCTCCTGCGCGGCTCCGGCTTCTCCAATACCTGGAACGTGCAGGGCGGGATCCTGGCCTGGATCGATCGGATCGATCCGAGCCTGACCCGCTACTGAGGCTGCCGCGTTGGCGGCGGATCGCCTCGCGCGCGCGTTGGCGGCGATCGACGCCGCCAATGCCGACGATCCCAACGCGTTGCACGTGCGAGGTGCATTGCGTCCGAAGGAGCTCGCCCACGCGGAGCTGGCGACCGAGTGGGTGCGCGCGCTGCGCGACGATCCCAGCGAGGCGCTGCTGCTGGCCGCGCGCGCGCACCACGTGCGTCGCTGGGAGATCCCGCGGGAGAGCGAGGCGCCGGATCGAGCCGGCTACCACCGCTGGCGCCGCGCGCTCCAGGCCCACCACGCGCGCATCGCCGCCGAGATCCTCGAGCGCGAGGGCTTCGACGGAGAGGAGATCGAGCGCGTCGCAGCGCTGATCCGCAAGCGGGGGCTGGGAAGCGATCCGGAGGTACAGGCGCTGGAGGACGCGCTCTGTCTGGTCTTCCTCGAGACCCAGCTCTCGGAGCTCGCCGATCGCGTCGATGCGGAGAAGCTCCTCGCGGTGGTGGCCAAGACGCTGGAGAAGATGAGCACCGTGGCCGTCGCCCATGCCCGATCACTTCCCCTCGCCCCTCGGGAGCGCGCTCTGCTCGAGCGGGCCGCGGGCGCATAATCGGCGCCGACGGCGCCCTGCTCTAGACTGGCTGCCCCAATCCGGAGGGTTCCCTTGGACGTTCGAGACGGATTCACCGACACCGTCGGCAACACGCCGCTCATCAAGCTGCGTCGGGCCTCGGAGGAGACCGGCTGCACCATTCTGGGAAAGGCCGAGTTCCTCAATCCGGGGGGCTCGGTCAAGGACCGGGCGGCGAAGTACATGATCCTCGATGCGGAGGAGCGCGGAGACCTGAAGCCGGGAGGCGTCGTGGTCGAGGGAACGGCCGGAAACACCGGGATCGGGCTCGCGCTGGTGGGCAATTCGCGCGGCTACCGCACGGTGATCGTGATCCCCGAGACCCAGAGCCGCGAGAAGAAGGACATGCTGCGGCTGTGCGGAGCGGAGCTTCGCGAGGTGCCAGCCGTCCCCTTCAAGAACCCGGAGAACTACGTCCACGTCGCCGAGCGCCTCGCGAAGGAGCTGGCAGCGAAGGAGCCAAACGGTGTCCTCTACGCCAACCAGTGGGACAATCCGTCGAATCGGGAGGGCCACGTGCGCTCGACCGGTCCCGAGATCTGGGAGCAGACGGACGGAACCGTCGACGGGTTCACCTGCGCTATTGGCACCGGAGGTACGCTGAGTGGTGTCGCGACCTACCTCAAGGAACGCAACCCGGGCGTGCGCATCGCAGCCGCCGACCCGCTCGGGGCCGCCATGTTCAACTGGTTCAAGCACGGCGAGGTGAAGGGGACGGAGGGAAGCTCGATCACCGAGGGCATCGGCCAGGGGCGCATCACCGGGAACATCGAAGGCGCGCCCGTGGACGACGCCTATGCGATCCCGGACGCGGAGATGCTGCCGATCGTCTTCGACCTGCTCTCCGAAGAGGGCCTGTGTCTGGGCGGATCCAGCGGGATCAACGTGGCGGGGGCGATTCGCATGGCCCGGGACATGGGACCGGGACACACGATCGTGACCGTGCTCTGCGACTACGGCACTCGCTACCAGTCGAAGCTCTTCAACCCCGCCTTCCTGCGCGAGAAGGGCCTCCCGACCCCCAGCTGGCTCTAGGCAGGGGGTTGGAGGGGCCGTCGCCGGGTGCGGCGGAATGCCTCGCCTGGCGGATTCCGGGCATTCCGGCGGCAGCGGGACGTGCAGGGAGCCGGCAGGTCGCGACCGGGGCCGGTCGCGTCTTTCGCGGGGCGATTGCTATAGTTCCGCCGATTCTTGGGGCACTTGGATGCGTATCGGCTGCCAGGCCGTTGCCGTCGAAAGTTGTGTCCCATGGCGTTGTAATTTCAACACATCTACTACAAACCCGATGGGGCGCCTGTTAGCATGGGCGCTCCAGAACGTTGACTCGCAGCGCGCAGACGCGCCCCGGGGTGGACTCGGGCACGCGTCGCTTCAACAAAAACGGGTTTCGTGACCTGACTCAGTGCGCGCTGAGGGTTCGAGGAGGAACACAATGCTTCGCCGCGTAGCGATTACTTTCTTTGTACTGGGTGGGCTCGCCTGCGCCGCTCCCAAGGCCGTCCCGCCGATGAACGTGAGTCCGATCGCGCCTGGCCCGGACCAGCGGGTCAACGTCAGCCACATCTATGTGGTGGTCGACGCCTCCTCTTCGGTCGTCGAGGAGTTCCCGGGCGTGAAGGCGCTCACCCAGTCCTTCGTGGCCGGGATGCCCGACGGAAGCTACGAGGTCGCCGCGGTCTCGTTCGGTGGGTACAAGCGCCAGACCGAGGATCTGCGGCCCTTCGACCGCGCCCACCTGCGCGAGGGTGCGGACAACCTGATGCACCTGGGCGAGGGCACGCCCCTCGACCGCGTCCTGAGTGAGCTCAAGCCCGTGACCGAAGGCAGCTTCGGCCGCGGCCTCGTGATCATCTTCAGTGACGGTCGCCCCACGGACCCGGTCGGTCGGGACCTGGACGAGGAGTCGGTGATCTCCGCCGCGCAGCAGCTGCGCGAGGAATGGACCGGCGATCTCTGCTTCCACACCGTCCAGGTGGGCGACGACCCGAAGGGGGCCGCCTTCCTGAAGCGCCTGTCCGAGGCCACCAGCTGCGGCAGCAGCCGCGCCGCGGTGGGCATCCAGAACGTCGCGGGCCTGCAGAACTTCCAGCGCGAGATCTTCCTCGGCGCTGCTGCACGCGACGTGGCGCTGCCCGGTCCGGACTCGGATGGAGACGGCATCACCGACGACATCGACCAGTGCCCCGGCACGCCGAACGGGGTGACTCCCGACGGTCGCGGCTGCTGGGTCGTCCCGGGCCTGCGCTTCGCCTTCGACAAGGCCGAGATCGAGCCCCGCTACCACGAGCACCTGGAGAACATGGTGCGGGTCCTGCGCGAGAACCCGGGGATGCGCATTCGCGTCGACGGCTACACCGACTCGATCGGCGCGGAAACGTACAACCAGGGCCTCTCGGAGCGGCGTGCGGCGGCGGTGAAGAGCTTCCTGGCGAGCCAGGGGATCGACGCCACCCGGGTCACGGCGAAGGGCTTCGGAGAGGAGAATCCGGCCTACACGAACGAGACCGAAGAAGGTCGCGCCGGCAACCGACGCACCGAGATCACGGCGCTCGAGCGGTAGCGCCGCCCGCGGCGGAGCAATGGATCCTGGGGGGTCCGGGCCAGGCCCGGGCCCCCCAGATCGTTCACCGCCCCCGGTAGACCGGCCTTCGCTTCTCGAGGAAGGCCCGCGGCCCCTCCGCCGCATCCTCCGACGTCATGACCTTCATACCCTGGGCCATCTCCTTCGCGAAGGCCTCGGGCTCGGGAAGCGTGGCGGTTTCGCGGATCGTCGCGAGAATGGCGCGCACCGCGAGTGGCCCGTTCTCGGCGATGCGCTGGGCGATCCGGCGCGCCTCCGGGAGCGCCTCGCCGTCGGGCACCACCCGCCCGACCAGGCCCAGCTCCGCGGCGCGGCGCGCCGTGATCGGCTCGCCGGTGACCAGCATCTCGACGGCCACCGTGTAGGGCATCTGGCGCGGGAGTCGCACGCAGGACCCCGCCATGGGGAAGAGGCTGCGCTGCACCTCGGTCACGCCGAACTGCGCGCCCTCGGCAGCGACCCGGATGTCGGTGCCCTGGAGGATCTCCGTGCCGCCGGCCAGCGCGAAGCCCTCGACGGCGGCGATCACCGGCTTCGTCGGCCGGTAGGTCTTGAGCCAGCCGTCGAAGATCACGGCGCCGTCGCTGAGCAGGCGCCGCTCGTAATCGTCGTCGGCCGTGCCTGCCCGCAGCTTGGGAATCACCGAGAGGTCCATTCCCGCGCAGAAGACCCCGCCCGCACCGGTGAGGATCGCCACGCGCAGCTCGTCGTCCTCGTCGAGGCGGTGCCAGGCGTCGGAGAGCCCACACAGGACCTCGGCGTTGACGGCGTTCTTCTTCTCCGGGCGGTTGATGGTGACGGTCAGGACGTGGCCGTCCTTCTCGGAGAGCAGCGCGGGCATCGGGGGGCCTCCTGTCTTCGTTCGTAGCCCGGGGTGCGCCTCGGGCTGGCCGCACCCTATCGACTCGGAGGGGGCCGGGCCAGCGGGGTCTAGGGCCCGGGCGGGGCCGAAGCGGCGGGGTCCGGGGCTGCGCGCCGCTCCCGCTCCGCGACGACCAGCTCGTAGAGCAGGGCCGCGCGGTCGCCCAGGGCCACGACGCTGGCTCCGATCTCCGCGGCCACCGCCTCCTGCTCGAAGCAGTAGCGTCGCCAGACCTCCGGCGGATAGGCCTCCAACGCCAGGGCGAAGCCGCCGACGCGGGTGGCGTCGGTCGCCCGGAGATGTCCCGCCGAGGGGCCCACGCCCCGTAGCTGGTGGCAGCTCACGCAGCGAAACTCCTCGGTCACCATCGAGCGGACCGGCTCCGGAAGCGAGCGGAGGGGCGCGAGGGGGTCATCGCGGGTGCGCGCGAAGCTCCCGGGCAGCAGGCCGAAGCGCCCGAAGAGGTTCGGATCGAGGGAGGGCGGAGGCGCCTCGCGGAAGTAGACGAAGGCGCCGAGCGGCCGCGCCAGCACCCAGGGCACGGGATCCGGGTCCTTCCAGGTGTAGCGCCGCAGGGTGTGGTAGACGTCGGTGAGTCGGAACAGCTCGCGCTCGTCGTCGAGCCCCACCACGATCACCGGGGCGAAGGGACGAAGCTCGGAGATCCGCCACACCACCTGTTCGCCCCGCACGTTGGTGAGCGTGAGGTAGTCGCCCTCCGTTCCGATCTCCCTCGCGCGCCGCTCGACGAAGGCGAGCAGGTCGATGGCGTGATAGTGGCGGGGCTGGAGCGGCCGAGGTCGGCCGGGCTTCGCGAACAGGAGATTCGCCGTGTGCAGCAGGCGTTCGTCGCTCTCGTAGCGCGTCACCTCTACGCCGCTCTCCCAGAATCCAGCGGTGGAGAGCGTGGGGTCTCGCCAGAAGCGTCGCGTTCCGATCACGTCCTCGATCGAGCCCCAGGACTCGTCGATCTCGAGCATCGCCAGCAGGTGTCGACGCAGCGGGTTGGCCTCCTCGCGCATGTCCAGCTGCGTCCAGTGGTCGCGCCCCCCGATGAAGAGGGCCTCGGCGGCGGGGTGCCCGGCCTCGCGCAGGGCGGCGGCGAAGGCCTCGGCGTCGTCGCGCGCGCCGGGCGCATCGTGCTGCGCGGCCAGCAGGATGAAGGTCGGGGCATCAGCCCGGACGTGGTGGAGCGGCGACGCGTCGCGCTGTGCGGAGCGTGAGCCGAACACGCGTCTTCGCAGCGCCCGCGTGTCCTCGCTGCCGTGGGTCTCCCTGAGGTCGTAGACACCGCTGATGGCCGCGACGCCGCGGAGCCGCGCGGCGTCCAGGCCGTGGGGCGCCAGGTAGTCCGGGTCGAGGGCGACCAGCGCGGCCAGGTGGCCGCCGGAGCCGTGGCCCGCCAGCACGATCCGCTCCGGGTCGAGGCCGAGCGCGTCCACGCGCTCCAGCAGGTGCGCCAGCGCCGTGGCCACGTCCTTCGCCGCCGCCGGGTGCGGCTCGGCAGAGGGCCGGTGGCTGACGATCGCCACCGCCGCGCCGGCCCGCTGGAGCGGCCGCGCCAGCCCGCTGGCGATCTCGTGATCGCGGGTTCCGGGCTCCCAGAAGCGGCTGTGGACGAAGACCAGCAGAGGTGCCCGGACGTCGCCGTCGTCGGGGAGGTAGAGATCCAGGCGGGCCTCGCCGGCCCCGGCTCCGTAGTCCACGTCCTCGAGCATGCGACTGTCTGCGCTGGCCCCGGCGGCCGCGGCCAGCCAGATCGCAGCAGCGAGGCCGATGCACTTCGTCGCGGTCAACGTCCCTCCCCCGAGGCCCGCCCGAGCCGAGGGATCCGCCGGAGCCCGCCCGGGCGTGCAGCCGCCTCACTCTAACGACTGCATGCCCTCCGGCCCACGGCCGCGAACGATGCGCGGACTCGCCCACCAGGTGAGGTCCCGCTCTCCGACCGGAACGCGCAGGTCGATGGTGAGCCGTAGCGTGATGCGCTCGCCCGCATAGGGTGTGAGATCCGCGGAGATCGGTGTCCAGCGGCGCCCGGCGCCCCCGACGTCGCTCACCTTCTGGCGCGCGACCTCCTCGAACACCCCCTCCCGGCCGACCTCCACCACCATGTCGCTGCTGCGCGGGTGGATGTGGAGATCTTCGAGGGAGACCATGCCCCGATAGCCAACGCCGGACTCGAAGCGGGCTCCCTCCTCGGGAACGGTGAGCTCGTAGTCGATCCCGCCGCCCCACTGGCCCAGTCGCATCGGCATCGAGCGCCGGTTGTGTCGGGCCACCAGCCGCGGCGGGGGCAGCTGGTCGGGATGCACCTCGCGGCTCTCGTCCCGGGTCCAGGCGCGGGCGTTCGGCCGCTCGTCGATCAGGTCGAGCCAGGTCTCGCCGCGATCCGGGCCCCGCTCGAGAACGACGATCCAGCTGGCGTCGTCCAGGGGATAGTCCTGGGCGATGTCGAAGAAACGCTCGAGGTAGGCCTGGACCTCCGGGAGCTCCTCGGAGTAGTAGGTCCACATCGGCTGGTCGAGGTCGCTCACCACCACGAGCCGCACCTTCTCGAGCGCGGCGAGGATGTTCCGCTGCTGCTCCTCGTAGATGCCGGTGAGGACTCCGCCATAGGGCGTGGGGTTGACCGTGTCGGTGGCGAAGTAGAGCAGCGGCTCGGAGCGCGCGACGAAGATCGGGTCTCCCGGGTCCACCGTGCCCCGGATGTAGCGGATGACACGGGGAATGGTGACCACGCGGTAGATCGCGCTCACCGGGCGCAGGGGGACCCGCGGTCCCCAGCGCGGCGCGCCGGACTCCTCGTGGACCCAGGTCCCGACGGCGAGCGAGTACCAGCCGGCGGCCGCCACGATGGAGACGGCCGCCGCGGGTCGCAGGTAGGGAGCGCGCCCCAGCAGAGGCGACACCAGGATGAGCAGCTGCATCACTGCCGGTGCCAGGGAGAAGACCAGGTGCCCCCAGTCCGAGCGCGGGAAGAGGTTCGTTCCCATCGCGGTCAGATATGCCGCGTTGATCCAGGCGGCGCGGGGCAGCGGCCCCGCGATCCGGGCCACTGCGGTGGCGAGGAGTGCCAGCAGCGGCAGGGCGTAGAGGAACTGCACACCGAGGATGATGTCGCGCTGGAGCGGGGCGTAGATCCCGTACTTCAGGAAATAGAGGTTCGGGAAGTAGACCACCTTGTGGGGGTGGAGCTCCGGGTCGAGCACCCCCGGCGGCCAGAGATTCAGGTAGCGCGAGGAGAAGGTCTCACCGAGCGAGAGTGGCACCGTCACCAGACAGCGCCAGAGGTGGCCGAGGTCTCCGCGCAGACCGTAGAAAGCAATGGTGAACAGGGCGGTCACGGCGCCGCCGAGCGCGAACGAGCGGAGTACCCGCATGCGCCGACCCGACGGGGTGGCGGCGAAGAGGGCCGCCAGCATCGCGGCCGCGAGGGCCACGCCGATCGTCTGCTTGCAGAGCGCGACGGCTGCGACGGCCACGCCCGCGGCGACGGCCCAGCGCGTGCTCTCCGTGCCGCGCGTGGCGGCGTAGGCGGACCACAGGCCGAAGCTGAAGGCGAGGGGGGTGTAGTAGAAGATCGAGAAGAGGGGGAAGAGGAGCAGCGGCAGGGCGGCCACCAGGGCCCCGGCGGCGTGGGCCAGCGATCCGCCGCCGGCGCGTCGCAGCAGTCCGTAGGCGAGGGCCGCGTTGATTCCCTGGATCACGGTCGTGGCGCTCCGGCCCACCAGGATCTCCTCGCCGAAGATCCGGAAGAGCCAGCCCAACAGCTCGAAGGGCAGCGGCCCGGTGAAGAACACGATGTCCCGGTAGAGGTGCTCGCCGGCCACGAGGCGCTGGGCGACGTGGATCACCAGGCCCTCTTCCACCAGGTTCGGCTCGAGGCCGATCACCGTCGCGCAGGCCACACCACCGACGACCGCCCAGAGCAGGGCGAACGCGATGTGGGCGACTCGGTCGGTGGGAGCGGACTCCGGTACGAAGTCGGCGGGGGCCATGGGAGCGGCTCACTCTACACCGACGGGCCGCCGAGAGGCGAGCGGGTCGCACCGCCCGAGAGTGGGTGGAAAGAGCTCCCCCACTCGGTCATCCTCCGTGCGAAGCAGCTCGCTGCCACCCGGCTCGCCGGGACCCGCGCGCCCCGAGGAGGCCCCCATGGCCGCGCCGTCGGCTCCCCCGCCCGGATCGCTCCCGAATCCCTTCCAGAATCCGGAGCTGCGCGCGAACCCCTATCCCCTCTACGCGACGCTGCGCGCCTCGAACCCGGTCTTTCGCGTCCCCCTGCCCTTCGAAGGGCCCGGCGTGGTGATCCTGAGTCGTCACGCCGACGTCGAGTCCATGCTGCGCGACGGTCGGGTCTCGGTGGATCGACTGCGCGCGGACGTCGCGCAGCGATTCAGGGCATTCCTGCCGCCTCAGTTCCTGGGCGAAGCCGGGCCCACCCGCAGCATGCTGATGCTCGACGGGGCCGACCACACGCGGGTTCGCGGACTGGTCAACAAGGCCTTCACGCCGCGCCGGGTCGCCGCGCTCGAGGGGAGGATCCGCGGCATCGTGGACGGCCTGCTCGACGCGGTGCGATCCGACGGCGCCATGGACCTGATGCACGACCTGGCAGAGCCCCTGCCCGCGATCGTGATCGCCGAGCTGCTCGGCGTGCCGGCCGAGGATCATCGCCAGTTCAAGCAATGGGCGGCGGACCTGGTGAACGCCCTGGGGGCCGGCGGTCCGCTCGCTCGGGGCCCGGGGTTCGACGCGGCCTTCGAGGCGTTGATGGGCTACCTGAGCGGCGTCATCGAGGAGCGGCGCGCCTCTCCGCGCGAAGACCTGATCAGCGGAATGATCGCCGCCCAGCAGGACCGGGATGCGCTGAGCGACGCCGAGCTGCTGGCCAACAGCTTCCTCCTGCTGATCGCGGGTCACGAGACCACGACCAATCTGATCGGCAACGGGGTGGTGGCCCTGCTGCGCAACCGCGAGCAGTGGGAACGCCTGCGCGCCGATCGCGAGCTGCTTCCGAACGGCATCGAAGAGCTGCTGCGCTACGACAGTCCGGTCCAGGCCACGGTGCGCGTCCCAACCGAGGACATCCCGCTGGGAGACGAGATGCTGCCCACCGGCGCGCTGGTCGTGTGTCTGATCGGCGCGGCGAACCGCGACCCGGAGGCCTACGAGGAGCCGGATCGACTCGACGTGACCCGTGATCGGGTCCAGCATCTGTCCTTCGGCTTCGGGCAGCATTTCTGCCTCGGCGCGGGCCTGGCGCGGCTGGAGGCGCGCGTGGTGCTCGACGCGCTGCTCGAGCACGCCCCGAATCTGGCGCTCACCCGTGACGAGGTGGAGTACCGGCCGAACCCACTGCTGCGGGGCCCGAGCACCCTGCCCGTCTCCTTCTGAGCGATGGGCGCCGTCCAGCGGATCGAAGCCTCGCGCTACATCGCGGGCTCGCCCCGGGCCGTGTGGGACGCCTACACCGATCACGTCGCGTGGGCCGAGTGGGGGGGTGTCGGTCGGGCGCGCCTCGAACGTGAGGGGGTTCCGGCACCCAACGGCGTGGGCTGCATCCGGGTCTTCGGACCCCCCGGCCTGGCGGCGCGCGAGGAGATCCTCTCTTTCGACGCTCCGAAGCGTATGACCTACCGCGTCCTCGGCGGCGGTCTGCCGATCCGGCGGCACTTCGGGGAGGTGATCTTCGAGCCCGATGGTGGGGGCACCCGCATCCTCTGGCGCTGCCGCTTCGAGTCGAAGATCCCGGGCCTCGGCCCGGTCTTCCGGGCCTTCATCGCGCGTCTCTTTCGCGGTGCGCTCGAAGGGCTGGCGGCGGCCCGCTTCCCGGAGCCCTGAGGCGGGGCGGCGCCTCAGCCGGCGTGGCTCCCCGCGAACTCGGCCACGAGTTGGTTGAAGCGCTCCGGGAGCTCGAAGTAGATCGAGTGCCCGGCACCGGCAATCTCCTCGAGGCGCGCGCCCGGGATGTCGCGGGCGACGCTGCGGAGCGTCTCCGGCGGGAAGAGCAGGTCGTCGCTGCCGGAGAGCATCAGGACCGGGGCTCGCAGGGAGCGAAGCGCATCGGCGGAGACCCGGGCCTCCGGGTCGAAGAGCTTCGAGACCGCGGACAGACCGACTCCGGTGTTGAGCTCCCCGATCCGGTCGTAGAGGAAGCGCAGGTCGGGGCGCCGGCGCACGAAGTCCGCGCTCAGGGCCGGCGTGTGGTCGATCCCCGCGGCGGCGATCCTCTCGCCCACGCCGGCGGCCGATGCCAGCACTTCGGCGTTGACGTAGCCGCCCGGTGTGCAGGCGAGGACGAGGCTCGCGACCCGCTCGGGATGACGCAGCGCGAAGGGAAGCCCCGTCCAGCCTCCCATGGACTGGCAGACAAGGGCGACGCGTTCGATGCCCTCGGCGTCGAGGATCGCGGCGAGATCGTCGGCGAAGTAGCGCGGGTGGAAGTCCTCGCAGGACGAGCGGCCGAAGCCCCGGTGATCGAAGGTGAGCACGCGGTAGGCGCGGGCGAAGGCGGGCACCTGCTGCCACCACGACAGGCCGTTACCCCCGGCGCCGTGGGCGAACACCAGGGTGGGGCCGTCTCCGTGCACCTCGTAGTGGATCGACGCATCCGCTTGCCGGACTCGAGACATGTTCGACCCGTCAGCTCCCCTCGTCCGGGTCTGGTGCATCTGCGTCGTCGCGGTCCATGCCGAAGCCGTGGATCAGGTTGTAGACGTGGGAGCGGGCCAGCTCCAGTCGCCGCGCCGTCTCGCTCACGTTCCAGCCGGTCTCGACCAGCGTCTCGTGCAGGAGCCGGCGCTGGAATCGCCGCGTCGCCTCCTGATAGCTGAGTCGCTCGTCGCCATCGACTTCGCCGTCGTCGCCCCCCGGTCGATCGGGGAAGAGGTGGCGACGCTCCACCTGGGTCGCCCGCTCCCCAGCGGCACGGATCGCCGCGGCCTCGAGGGTGTGGGCGAGCTGTCGAACGTTGCCAGGCCACTCGGCGGCCTCGATCGCCCGGCTCGCGCGCTCGGAGAGCGGGAGTCTCGGGAGCTGGTGTCGATCCGAGGTCTGGGTGCAGAAGTACTCCGCGAGCTCGGCCAGGTCCTCCGGGCGCTCCGCAAGCGACGGCATCCGGATCGGAAGGACGCACAGCCGGTAGTAGAGATCCTCCCGGAAGCGTTTCTCGCCCACGGCGGACTCGAGATCGGAGTTCGTCGCGGCGATCAGACGGACGTCGGCGCGTACCGCCTCGCTGGATCCGAGCGGGTAGTACTGCCTCGACTGAAGCAGCTGAAGGAGCTTCGCCTGGGCGGAGATCGGTAGCTCGCCGACCTCGTCCAGGAAGAGGGTGCCCCCGGTGGCGGCCGCCACCTTCCCGGTCGCAGCCTGGTGGGCGGTGGAGTGGGCGCCTCTCGCGGCTCCGAAGAGCTCCGATTCGATCAGGCTCTCGGGCAGCGCCGCGCAGTTCAGCTCCACGAAGGGGCCGCTCGCACGGAGGCCGTTGTCGTGGATCACGCGGGCGAGCTGACTCTTCCCGGTTCCGGAGTCGCCGGTGAGGAGCACGTTCACGTCCAGCGGCGCGACCATCGCGGCCTGCTCGAGCACGTCTGCGAGGGCTCGGCTGCGTCCCACCACGCCGTCGAGGCGCAGGGTCCGGCGGAGCTCCCGGGTCGCGTCTTCGCGCTCCCGGGAGCGGTGGCGGATCAGCAGACGATCGGCCAGTGGAGCGAGGTGCCGGGCAAAGATCTCCGCGCGCTCACGGTCCTCGTCCGACCAGGGTCCGGCGCCCTCGGCGCCTTCGAGGTAGAGCGCGCCGAAGGGAGGGGGGCCGCCCACGGGAGCGCAGAGCACGGCTTGGATCCGGCGCGAGCGCACGCTCTTCCGCTGCTGGAAGCGCGGATCGAGCAGTGCCGACGAGGTCACGACCGTCTGCCCGGTTGCGATCGCTTCGGCGATGATGCCCCGCGAGATCGCGTCGCGAATCGTGCCCAGGTCGTCCGGGGAGCAGCCCTGGGCCATCCACCACGGCGCGTCATCGTCTTCCGCACCGTCTCCCCGCAGCTCCAGATATCCGCGCTGGGCCCCGGTCACCTCGACCACCAGAGCCAGCGCCTCCGCCAGGAAGGGCTCGATGTGCTGCTGCGAGCCGAGGTCGAGGAGCCGGTGGAAGAGGTCCCGCTCCTGGCGTAGCCGATGCTCGTCTCCGCCCATGCAGCGAGTCCTCTTCCAGATGGAGATCGAGCTTGCCATCGCGGCCGAACGAAGTGCAAGCGCCGCGCCGTCGGCGAGGCGCCGGATCCCGCCGCCCCGGCCCGCGATCCGTCCTGCCGGCTGGACACCCGCCCGGGCCCCCGTCCTCCCCACAGGACGACGGTCGCCCTGGCGCGCCGTCTCGGCGCCCCAGGCGCATGGCATGGGGCTTGCTCTCCTGGTCCTTCGGGGACGTGGAGGGCCTCGAGCATGCTGGACCCGCAGAGCGTAGACCTCGGAACGTTCGAGCGGATGCCGGAGAGCTCGGCGCTTTCCACACTCCGGGTCGGCGCGGATCCCGCCAGTGTGCTCCTCGCTCTGGCGGCGTGTCGCGACGCTGAGGAGGTCGGGGGGGTCCTCGTCGGGTTCGCCGAGGACCTCCTCGCACCGCGTGGTTGCACGGTTTCGGTCCGCGTCGGCCCCAACCTCGAATGGGGCGTCGACCGCGAGACGACCGGTGCGGGCTCGGATGTTGGAGGCAGGCTCTGCCTGCCGCTGCGGCGGGGCGATCGGGTGCTCGGCGTCCTCTGCGTGGCTGGCATCGTGCGGATCCCGCTCGAGGCCGAGCGCTGGCTCTCGATCGCGACCCACGCGGCCGCCGCGGAGCTGGAGCGAATCCGGGTCGAGGCGCTCGTCCGGCACCAGCAGCAGCACGTGGAGCAGCTCAGCCGCTACGTGCCCGGGCCCATCTCCGAATGCATCCAGGCGGACCGCGTCCTCGACTCGGGCGAGCGGGAGATCACCGTGCTCTTCCTGGACATCCGCGGCTACACGGCCAGCGCGTCGGCGTTGCGCTGCTCCCAGGTGTTCCGCCTGCTGAACCGCTACGTCCGCAGCGCGTCGTCGATCATCCGGCGTCGCGGGGGAACGATCGTGGAGTTCAACGGCGACGGCATGATGGCGGTCTTCGGTGCCCCGGATCCGTTGGAAAAGAAGGAGGATGCAGCCGCCTGGACCGCCCTGAAGCTGGTGCAGAGCGTCCCCCCGCTGCTGCGTCGGTTGGAGACGGATCTCGCCGACGCGCCGTCGATCGGGGTCGGTGTCGCGAGCGGTCGCGGATACGTGGGCGACATCGCCGCCGAGGACCGCCTGATCTGGAGCGCCGTGGGCAGCACGACGAACCTGGCGTCGAGACTCCAGACCCTGACCCGCGAGCTGCGGGTCCCGATCGCCCTGGACGAGGCGACCTGGATCGCCAGTGGCGACGCGGCCAGGCACTTCTCGAGACGCGATGGGGTGTCGGTTCGCGGCCTTCCGGATCCGCTCACCCTCTACGTGGCGTCGGAGACCGAGGCGAGCTCCACCCCACAACTCGTCTAGTTCGTAGTAGGATGGAAGCGGCAGCGAGGAACCCAATGCTGCAGCCCCCCCTGGTCGGCGAGTCGCCAGTCGAAGGCCCGCGCCGACTCCTTGCCTACATGGAAGAATGTCGCGGTCGCGTCGTCGACGAGATCCGCGAGATCGTGCCCCGCGACGCCCGGGCCGGTGGTCTCCTCTACGAGCTGATGCTCGACTACCCCCTGCGGGGTGGCAAGGCGCTGCGTCCGGCGCTCTGCATCGCGACCTGTCGGGCCCTGGGCGGTCACCTGGAGTCGGTGTTGCGCTCGTCCGCGGTGCTCGAGCTCTACCACAACGCCTTCCTGATCCACGACGACGTGGAGGACGGCTCCGACCTGCGGAGAAACCAGCGCACCCTGCATCGACTCCACGGCGTTCCGATCGCGGTGAACGTGGGCGACGGCATGCTGGCGCTCACCATGGAGCCGCTGCTGGAGAACATCGAGCTCGTGGGGCTGGGCCGCGCGCTACGGATCCTGCGCGTCGTAGCGCGGATGGCGCGGGAGTCCGCCGAGGGACAGATGATGGAGCTCGACTGGGTGCGTCGCGCGGACTGGTCTCCCGCCGACCGCAGCTATCTACGCATGGTCTACAAGAAGACCTGCTGGTACACGTTCATCGCTCCGGTGCTCGTGGGGGGGATCGCGGCCGGCGCGCGGGAGTCGGAGCTGGCCGACCTCGCCCGCTTCGTGACGCCCCTGGGCATCGCCTTCCAGATCCAGGACGACGTGCTGAACCTGGTGGGCGAGGCCTCGCGCTACGGCAAGGAGATCGACGGCGACCTCTGGGAGGGGAAGCACACCCTCCTGCTGATCCATGCGGTGCGTCGGGCGAGCCACGAGCAGCGTCGGGAGGCGCTGCGTATCCTGTCGCGCCCGCGGCCCGGGGAAGGGCTGCGAGCGGGCCCGGTAGCGGGCGGCGTGAAGTCCGAGCAGGACGTGGCCTTCCTGCGCGAGCTGGTGCTTCGCGGCGGGGGTGTCGACTACGCGCGCGCCGTCGCGCGTCGGCACGCCGACCGGGCGCGGCGCTCGTTCGAACGCATCGGCGCCGGCCTCCCCGGGTCGGTCCATCGGGACTTCCTCGAGAGCCTGGTGGACTTCGTGGTGGCACGCGATCGATGAGCGAGCGGACCCTCGCGCAGCTGCTTCGGCAGCTCGGAGGCCCGGATCGGGGCCCCGCGCAGGGCCTGGATCGGCTCGTCGGCGAGCTCCGCAAGCGCTACGAGCGGGATCGGGCGGCGCGTCCGCAGGGCGGCGCCCGCCCCGGCTACGAGGGCGCGCGCCGCGTCTTCTACGATCGGTTGAAGCGCCTGTCCGCCCAGGCCGAGCTGGGGGAGCGGGTCGCGGACGAGCTCCTACCCCCGCTCGCCGAGACGCGGGGCGCGGACGACGAGACCGTCGCCATGCTGCGGGCGCTCCAGCGCACCATCCTGCGCCACCCGGCCGCGGCCCAGGCGGCGGTGCGAGCCCTGGTGGCAGAGGGCCGGCGCTACGCCGAGACCGAGGAGGGGCAGATCTGGAGGCGTCGCCTCGAAGGGTCGGAGCTGCTGCACCACCTGCGCATCGTCTGGCAGATCGCCTCTCTCGGCTCGATGGAGGCGCGCGAGAACGAGCCCATGCCCTCGGCCTACGTGGACGGGCTCTTCATGGCGGCGTCCTCGGGCGATCCGGACGCGATCCTCGACCGCCTCTTCGGCGGTCCCGGAGGCGAGCCCGATGCTGACTGAGCAGCGCGGGCCCGCGCCGGACGGGGACGACGTGCTGCTGCTCGTCCTGGGTGCCCACACCTTCGCGCGGCGCCTCCGGAGCTGGATCGAGCGCGAGGCGCCCGCCGACCCCGGTGCAGAGGGGTCCGAGGTCGTCGATACCCGTGGTGCCGATGCGCGCATCCCGCCGGAGCTCGCTGCCTGGCTCGGTGTCCTGGCGCTGGGCGACCGTCTGAACGCGTGGCTCGATCGGACCCGCCCGCCGGAGCCCTCCGAGGGCGCTGCGGCGGATGGCGCGCCGTCAGCGACGTTGGACCTGCTGCGATGAGCGTCCAGCCTCGCGTCCTCGATCCGGCGGCGCTCGGCAGCCTGGTACTCCAGGCCGATCACTGGCGTCGCTCGCCGGCCTCGGTGGGCGGGCCAGCGGGTCACAAGGAGTGGTCGCACTTCTGCGTCTTCGGGGAAGACCTCGATCTGCTGATCAACCTCAGCCTGATGGACGGCTTCGGTGGGATCGAGACGCCGCGCCTCACTCTGCTGATGCGTGAGTCGGGTGGCGAGTGGAGCGGCGACGTCGATACGTACGTCGCGTCGGAGCTAGAGATCGACGAAGGCGGCGTCGATCTGTGCATGGGACCGAACACGCTGCGGTTCCGCAACGGCGCCTACGAGCTCGACGTGCGCCTCGCTCGCCGGTCGATCCGGGCCCGGCTGCGGCTCGAGCTGGCCTCGCGACCGGCGCTCACCACCAGCGTGCCGCTGAGCGACGGCGCCGGTATGCGCTGGTTCGTGGTGCCGAGGCTGGTGGCCTCGGGGACCGTGGCCCGTGAGGGGAGGCGTACGCAGCTCGACCGGGCACCGGCCTATCACGATCACGACTGGGGGAGCTTCGGTTGGGGGGGGGACTTCTCCTGGGAGTGGGGGATCGCGCTGGCGGAGGGGGCGGTGCCGTGGACGCTGGTCTTCCAGCGGATCTCCGACCGCGGCCGGCTGCGCACGCTCTCTCAGGGCGTGCTGCTCTGGCGCGGAGATCGCCACCTGCGCACCCTCCACGGACCGGAGCTCAGCGTCCGCTGCGAGGGGCGCACCTCGGCAGCGGGGGCGCTGCGCGTGCCGCGCATCATGTCCCTGGTCTCTCCGGGGCGGGCCGCCGATCTTCCGCGCCGCATCGTCGTGGAGGCCCGGCGCGGCGCCGACGCGCTGCACGTCGCCCTCGAGCTCGGCGATCTCGCGCAGATCGCGATTCCCAACGACGTCGCCCGCGGCGCCACGATCGTTTCCGAGGTGCGCTCGAGCGCAACCGTCGAAGGCGTGGTGCGCGGAGAGCCGGTGCGCTTCGAGGGCCCGGCGCTGGTGGAGCTGAATCGTGCCGACGCCTGACTTCCCCGCCTTCCTCGATCGCTCCCTCGCGGTTCTCCGCAGTGAGGCACCCGCGCACCACGCCGAGCTGGCCGTGCTCCTGGGGGCTCGCGGTCTGTGCTGCGAGGTCGACGGGCGAAGCGTGGCGCTGTGCTTCGACGGCGCTCGCCACGCGCTCCGGCCACCCGATCGGCGCGAGGCGGTTTCGCTGTGCACCGACCGTCGCACGATCCTCGACCTCGTGGACGGGGAGCTCACGCTGCTGGACGCCCTGCTCGAGGAGCGGCTGTGGCTGGCGGGCAGCGCCGATGCGGTGACGCGCTTCGACGAGGCCTTGACCTGCTACCTGGACGGCGCGATCCGCTGTCCGTCCCTTCCACCACTCCTGGAGGAATTTCGCCGAGCCGGGCTCGAAGTGACGTTGCTCCCCGCGGCGGAGGCCCATCGATGACGATCGAAGCCTGGATCGACGACGACCTCGCTCGCGAGAAGACGACGAGCCATACCCCCATCGTCACCATCTTCGGCGCCGGCGTGACGGGACTCACCCTCGCCCACGAGCTGGTGGAGCGCGGCTTCGGGGTGCAGGTGGTGGAGGCGCGGCCGGATCCGGACGACGAGTACTCCTGCGAGGTCGGCGGGCTCGCCGCGAACCAGGTGGGCCGCGTCCCCGCAGAGATCGAGCGGGTACATCCCTACCTCTTCAAGGAGGAGGATCGCGCCGGCGAAGACGCCGTGGACCCCGATGAGCGGTGCGTGCGCGTCTGGGTCGTAGGCACGGGTGCCGAGAAGATCACGATCCGGATCGACGAGAAGAGCTTCGCCTTCACGACGGATCAGACGTGGAGTGCCCAGAAGATCGCGGAGGAGATCCGGGACGGCGCAATCGATGGTGGATTCGATGCGGAGGTCGACGGCTACGCCGTGGTGTTGAAATCGAAGCGGGCGGGCGAGGCGCTGCGCGTTTCCGTCGGGGCCGGTGACTCCGGTGGATCTCCGAGTCAGCTCGTTCGATACGAGAGCCTCGCCACGCTCGCCCAGCTGCGAGCCGCCGAGATGGAGCCGGTGGAGCCCCGCTTCCCACTTCCCCATCGTCTCCAGTTCGAGCGCCCGATGTCCGACGGCGACTGGCGCGAGATCGAGGACGAGCACTGCAAGAAGAACGCCGAGAAGATCGACGAGATCTGGGCGATCCTCGTGAAGGCCTACAAGGCACACACGGCGGGCGTGGACTCCAACATCGAGAAGAAGAAGGGATCCTTCGCCGAGGGTGAGCTGAGCGAGCGGATGCGCCGCCGAGAGGAGTTCCTGCTCGAGGTTCGCGGGCACACCGACGGCGACGGCGCGCCCGGTGTGGACCGCGACTTGAGTCTGGACTGGGCAAAGCTCGTCCGCGACGAGCTGCTCGCGCGCAACGACGGGGACGGAAACACGATTCCGGATCTCGAGAAGCGCATTCTCCTGATCGGGGTCGGGGGCGCGGAACGTCTGGGGAATCCGCGTCGGCGGGTCGGCCGGCGCCGGGCGAACCGGGTGGAGCTCCGGATCGTCGAGCACCACATCCCCGGGGAGCACGGCTACCGCTTCTTCCCCGGCTTCTACCGCCACCTCTTCGACACGATGAGGCGCACGCCGATCCTGGACGAGCGGGGCCGGGAAACGGGACGCACCGCCTTCGACCAGCTCGAGGCGGTGGACGTCGTGGACGTGGCCCTCGAGGACGAGCGACGCCCTCACCGCGTTCCGGTGCGAGCAGCGCGCTCCCTAGAGGAGCTGCGTGAGCTGATGCGCATGCACCTGGATCCCGAGCGGCTCGGCGTCAAGGAGCGGGACCTGCTGCTCTTCACGCTGCGCATGCTGCAGTTCCTCACCTCGTCCACCGAGCGGCGCCGGGGCGAGTACGAGCAACAGAGCTGGTGGGACTACCTGATCGGGACGGACGAGGGGGGCAATGCCCGGTACCACTACACGCCAGCCATGGACGAGCTGCTGCGCACCACCCCGGAGGCGCTGGTGGCGATGCGCGCCGACGAGACAGACGCCCGCACCCAGGGAGCCGTCTACGCCCAGCTGCTGACGGACGTCCTGCGCGATGGCTCCGAGGCGAACCGCACGCTCAACGGCCCCACCTCCGAGGCCTGGCTCGGGCACTGGAAGCGCTATCTGCAGCGCCAGGGCGTGCGCTTCTTCGTGGGTGAGCTCACGAAGCTGGAGTGGTTCGGAGACGAGCTGAGGCCACTCGTTACGCGGAAGACCCACGAGTGTGGTGTTGCGTCGCTCCAGATCATCCTGGCCGATCCGCGCTCGATCGACCTCGAGGTCAATGGCCTGGACGTCTCGGTGGACCTTCCCTCCGGCGCGTCGCTGGGGGATGCAGTCGACGAGCTGGCGAGCCGGATCGATGGGAACCCGGATCTGGGTGTCGAGGCGAACACGAGCGACGTGGCAGAGAAGCGCGCGGGCCGGTTGGAGCTCCGTTCGCGACACACCCAGGACGACGTGCTGCTGCGGATCCGGCCCTTCGTCGGATACGCGAGGCTGAAGCTCTTCGGGGTCGATCTTCCGGTCTCCATGGACGGGATCCCACCGGTGGAGGGGGATCCGTTGGCAGACGTGGTGGTGCGTCGGCTGCGGAGCTCCTACCTGATCTCGCCCCCCGACGGAGATGCGCTGCTCTGGATTCGCAGTCGCTCCGCGGGGCGGTACGGGGCCGAGATCGACCGGCAGCGGGTGGAGATCGTGGTGGACGAGGAGGAGGCCCCGCTTCCCACCGAGGAGATCCGCGATCGGTTCATGGCGGCGATCGCCGAAGAGGTGCGCCATCTGCATCCGCATCGCACCGGTACGACCGGAATTCGACTCATCGGCGCGGATCGACGGCCCGTTCATGTCGATGTGGAGCGATGGCGTGATCGCATCGGACGGGGCGTCGACCTGCGGGTGGATCGTGGTCGCTTCCCGCAGCTCGACGTGCTCCGCGGCGACTCGCTGCGGATTCGTATCGACGACCCTGCGCTCGCTGTGGTGGGGGCGGTCCCCGAGGTTCCCGACGAGCCCTTGATCGAGGCTCGGTTCGAAGAGGACGATGGCGGGCAGCTCCGAAGTCTCCCCGTTTCGGGTGGCGGCCCGGACTTCTACGTGATGGCGCTGCCCTTCGACGAGGTGTCGCGCCTGGTCTGGCAGGCGCACGAAGACGGCCAGGAGCTGGCTCCGCCGCGGGAGCTGGACGGCTGCTTCGAGCAGATGATGGCCTTCGAGCAAAAGACGGCGCGCCGCGACGACTCGGGGAGCGCGCTTCCGCTGGTGCGCGACCCGGACGGGCGTCCCACCCCGCTCAAGTACCCGCTCCGCGACCTCTCGGGGATCCAGTACTACTTCACCCATCAGGTCCGGATCGGGCGCGGACACACCTACTACCCGAAGGCGCCTTGGGGGCTCTCCTCCATCTCCCAGGTCGCCTACTGGCGCGAGCGCATGTCGCGCAAGAGCGCCTTCCTGGGTCAGCTCTCCGTGGACATCGGACGCTTCTACGCGCCGGTGCCCGACCCCGGTGTCGACCCGCCGGATCTCGGTTCCGGCCCGCAGGCCTCCGCGTGGAATACCTCGAAGAAGAGGATTGCGAAGGAGGTCTGGGGACAGATCACGGTAGGGCTCGACGCCAATCTGGGCCCCCTGATCTCGAAGCCTGCCTACTATCACCTCGACCAGGCCATCGAGTTCTCGGACGAGTCCGGGCTCCGGAAGTTCGGACCCGAGGGCGTGCTGGTGAGCGTCGCCGAACCGGCCGATGCGAGCGACACGAGCTACGAGCTCGAGATCGAGGGTGCGTCGTTCGGCGTCATGAAAGGCATCGGGGATACGGCAAGCGACGTTGCACAGGGGCTCGCGAGCGAGATCAACAACGGCTCCGAACCGCTGCTGGCGAGCGAGGTGGAGGGGCTCTCCTCGAATCCGCGGCTGGTGGTGGCGCCGGTCGCGCGCGGCAGGTCGCTCGTGATTCGGGTGCGGAATCGCCAGGACGTGGCCTACCGACTGCGCATCGATTCGACTGCAGTCATCGAGCACACACCCTCAGGGGGAAGTGCCGACGAGGTGCGCGACGCGCTGGTGAAGGGCGTGAACGACTACGTGCCGGGCGCCATCGCCACGGCGCTTCCGGATTCCCGATTGAAGGTGGAGTTCGCATCGGAGACAAGCGCCTCTGTCCTGGCAGTGGCGCCGAAGGCCGATTCGTTCGAGCACCTCGCCTACGTCGAGTCCGGCGCGTCGCTCCGGGTCCGCAACGCCGATCCGAAGCTCTCGGTTCCGACGAGCGACTCGACACCGCTGAGGAACGCCACGCCCTTCCTGATCAACGGACCGGAGGTGTGGCGCTCGCGACCGGGGCTGCGCATCGAGGGTGAGTCCTCCGACATGCAGCGTTACTGGAGCGAGAAGACCGAGATCTACTACCATCTGACGAAGCGGCGCTGGCTGATGGCCGGGAATCAGATGGCGACCTTCACGCGGCTCTCCACCATGGAGTCGGCGAACGAGTCCGCTCGTCACGCGGTCGCTTCGATCCTCCACGCGCTCATCCCCCAGGCCACCGTCGACCCGCCCACCTACAACGGCCAGGGTCACTTCTTCGGCAACTATCCGGACTTCTGGGACCCGGAGGACCACGAGTTCGACGACCTCGCTGCGCTTCGACGTCTGGATGCGGCGGTCTACGGCTCGACCTCCGGAGGCAAGCCCCTCCCCCATGTCTTCGAGATCCTGCGCCTGGGCGATTGGATCGCCGGCATGCCCGCGGACCTGATCGAGGACGCGTTCCCCGGGCAGATCGGCAAGATCGGGGGACATGTCCTGGCGCGCTTCGACGAAGAGCTTGGCTTCACCGAGGGCGACGAGTTCGTGAAGGCCCTGCGCGAGCTGCTGAAGGCCTTCTTGAAATTCGACCCCTCGCCGTGAGGGCGCGGATCACGGAGCGCCCGTCGCGGCGAGCGGCAGCGCCATGCGCGCGAAGCGGGGCGGGTCCACGATCCCCTCGGCGCGCATCTCCTCCTCGGCGTGTTTCCTGGCGTCGTCGTCACCGCTCTCGGTCGCGAGCTGCCAGCGTGCCGCGCGTGCGTAGAGTGCCATCTCCGCCGAGTCGTACCCCGCGACGGCCGCGGCGAGCGCGCGCCGGCACGCCTCGCGGTCGCCGCGCAGGCTGGCGACGCCGGCGGCGATCGCCTCGGCGTTGGCTGAGGCGTGGGGCAGGCTCGAGCGAGCGATGTGTCGTCGCTCCGCTCCCGCAATGCGCCGCATCCGCGCGGCCGAAGCGGGATCCCCATCGGCCGCAGCGAGGGCCACTCGCGCCCGCAGGTGTCGCAGCCCGTTGCCGATGCAGTCGAGGCGCAGGAAGCCCGCCTCGCGCAGCGCTCGCCAGTCGTGCTCGACACGCCGCCAGGCGCTGGCCGCATCGCCCTCGTAGAGCGCGATGTGGACCGCGCTGTAGAAGCCGCGGAAGTGCTGGGACGTGAACAGGCCGCTCTGCCAGGAGTGATCGATGTGGTCGAGGTCGCGGCGCGCCCGGTCCGGGTCATCGGCGGCGAGGGGAACGAAGACGCTGTCGCCGGTGAGGTAGATCCCGAGCGCGTAGCGATCGCCGCGCTGACTGGCCTCCTCCAGCAGCGCCGGCAGCCGCTCGGTGAGCTCCCGGAGCCGTCCCAGCTGTGCGAGGGCCGAGAGGGCGAAGGCCCGGCTCGCGGCGAGGTCCCAGCTGATGCCGATGCACCCGGCGCGCATGAGGGACACGGCCCGGTCGCCGTGCTCGACGCACTCGCGCCACCGTCCCCGATACCAGGCGACGACCGATCGCGAGAGCTCCACCCAGGCCCGGTCGAAGGGGTCTCCCGTCCGCTGCGCCAGCCGGTCGATGCGATCGAGGAGGCGAAGGCTTCGGCGTCGCAGCCAGGCGCCACCCGCATTGGCCTCGATCCCGGCCTCGAGGCCCAGGGCGCGCAGGACGCGAGAAGGCTCGCCGGCGTCGAGGGCGCCGAGCAGGTGGCGGACGGCGAGCACGTCCGAGAGCGTGTGGTCCAGGATCGACGTGCCCCGGGCGGCACCCTGAAGCGTGTCGAGCCGCGCCAGTGTCGACTCCGGCAGCTCCGAGGGCGGCCGAAGCGTGAAGTCGTCGCCGCGTAGCAGGAAGCGCAAGCGCGACCAGAGCGCCGAGCGGGTGGCGGCGGCGGGGCTCCCGGGCAGGCGGATGCGGTGATCGCGCAGCGCGGCACGCAGTGCCTCCATCCCCGCCCCCAGCTCACCGGCGTAGAAGTGCTGCTCGGCGGCGCGTCCGCGCAGCGTCGCGGGCACGTGTCCCTCGGCGCCCGCCCGGCTCGCCGCCGCCGATGCGGCCTCGTAGATCTCCGCCGCGATCGACCCCCGTCCAGCGGCGGCCAGCACGCGCCCGCGCTGGGAGAGCAGGTCCCAGTCCTCTTCGCGTCGGCCACCCAGCTCCCAGGCCAGGGCGTAGAGCTCCGCCGCCCGGTCGAATGCCAGCCCCAGGTCCGCCTCCTCCGCGGCGGCGCGCGCGATCGGAGCGGCGGCGGCCTCGTCGCCGGCGGCGAGGGTGTGCTCGAGCAGGGTTGCGGCCCGGGTGTCGGGTCGCGTGGCGAGACCGTCGGCGAGCTGGCGATGGCGTCGTCGCCGGTCGGGATCGCCCAGGCCCTCGAGGATCGCCTCGCGAATGCGGCCGTGATAGGTCTCGAGCTCCCGACCCGACGGGCTGGCGCGCAGCAGCGATCCGTTGCAGAGCTCGTAGACCTTCGGTCGTCCGGCCCCGGCGACTCCGGAGATCTCGAGCACGAGCTGGGTATCCACCGGCGCCCCCGACACCGCCACCAGCTCCAGGATCTCGAGGGCTTCGCCCGGCAGAGCGGCGAGGCGCGAGCGGATGACGCCGTGAAGATCGCCCGGCGCGTCCCCGCTCGGGGTCGGCTCCTCGGCGACGCGGGCCAGCTCCCCGACGAAGAAGGGGGAGCCGCCGGCCTCGCGAGCGAGGGCCCGGGTGCGCTCGATCACCGCCGCGGGGGCCGTCGGAAGCAGATCTCCCACCAGCCGCCGGGTCTCCTCCGGGGACAGGGGCGGGACCTCGATCCGATGCGACCGATCCGGACCGGGCTCCTCGTCGAGGGCGCGCAGGAGCGGGCTCTGTCCGCGATCCTCGCTGCGGTAGGAGAGGATCAGGAGCAGGGGCGGAGGGTCCGGCGCCCGCAGCAACGAGGTCAGGAAGTCGGCGCTGTCCAGGTCCCCCCAGTGGAGATCGTCGCTCCAGAGCACCAGGGGGCGACGGTCGGCGATGCGTGCCAGCAGCTCTCGGAGCGCGCCGAAGCCCCGTCTCCGGATCTCGCCGGGGTCGACGTCGGAGAGGTCCGCTGCGCCCCCGAGATCCGAGAACGGCACGCGGCCGAGCACCGGGAACATCCGGATCAGTGCCCGCAGGCCGCGCGGGCGCAGGGCCTCGAGCTCGTCCTCCGGCAGGTGGCTCAGGAAGCGACTGAGATCGTCCACCAGTCCGTCGACGGCCTCGAAGCGGACGGATTCGTTGGGATGGCAGCGCGCGCGAAGTACCACCCCGCCCTGGTCGCGTTCGAGCTCGCCGAGGAAGCGCTCCACCAGAGCGGACTTCCCGATCCCCGACGGCCCCTCGACCCGGATCGAGGCCCCGGGTCCGGTCCGCGCGGCGTTCAGGGCCTCCCGGAGTGCACGAAGCTCTGCCGCGCGGCCGACGAAGGCCCGACCGGTCGTGTGTCGGGTGATCGCCGGGCTCGCGGGGAGGTCGACGCCCCCGAGTCGTCGCATGACCTCGTCGGCCGCCGGGCGCAGCTCGGGCACGTAGCGCAGGAGGTCGAGGGCCAGTCGATCCAGGTCCTTCGGAATGGAGGGCACCATCGCGCGAGGCGATTCGGGCATGCGGTGCTGACGGTCGAGCAGCGCGCCCAGACCGGGGCCGTCGAAGGGCAGCCGGCCCGTCAGGCACTCGTAGAGCATGACCCCGGTGCTGTACCAGTCCGCAGCGGGGGAGATCGGCTGCCCCCAGGCCTGCTCCGGCGAGGTGTAGAGCAGGGTTCCGGCGAAGCCGTCGCGCTGGCTCGCGATCGAGAGGGCGGTGTCCATGCCGATCACGAGACCGAAGTCGAGCAGCACGACCCGTCCGCCCTGCTCGACCAGCACGTTCTGGGGCTTCACGTCGCGGTGCAGCTTGCCCAGCCCGTGGAGTGCGTCGAGGCCGATCGCCAGCTGCTCGAAGCAGTCCCGAAGCGGCGCGTAGTCGACCGCGGGTCTCGCCGTCGCGCCGCAGAGGTGCTCGAGCAGGTTCGTCCCCTGGATCAGCTGCATCGTGAAGAAGCAGTGCTCGCCCTCGACCTCGAGATCGTAGAGCTGGACCAGGTTCGGATGGGAGATGTCGGCGAGCGTGCGGAACTCGCGCTTCAGGAGATAGAGATCGTCCGGGTCGCGGTTGATGAGGGTCTTCAGCGCGACCTCGCGCTCGGTCTCGCGGTCGAACGCGCGAAAGACCGCTCCGAGAGACCCGGCTCCCAGGCGGTCGCGGATCTCGTAGCGTTCGCTGCGGGGGAGGACGAGGTCGCCCTCCAGTGCCCGCCGGTCGGCCGTCTCGATCGGCACGATCGGAAAGGATAGCGCTCCCCGGCGATGGAGAGCGGTCCGGGGGGCTCAGTCCACCATCCAGGAGACGGGAATGCAGGTGCTGCGTCCGAACCAGTCGGCTGCGAGCTCGAACCAGTCCGAGGCGTGGCGGGCGCGATCCGCCACGTAGGCCTGGATCGCTGCGGCGTCGGGCTCCGTCAGCACGTCGGCGAAGCTCGCCATGCCGCGCTCCTGTCGCGTTCCACCCAGCACGATCTCGTTCCAGGATGCGTGCACCTCGGCACTGGCGTGGCGAAGGTCCGGCAGCAGGCCGCTGCCCTTCGCGCCGGATCCGTGACAGCGCATGCAGTGGACCGCATAGAGGTCGCGGCCCCGGTCCACGGCGTCCGCACCGAGGTCGAGGAGCGGCGCCTGCGGGCTCTGCACCGGTCGAGGTGTCGAAGCCGGCATTGGGGCCCGGCCGCCGAGCTTGAACGCGAGTACGTGTCCCTCGTTGCCGTTCTCGATCCGGGTGAAGTGGGCGCCGTGGGATCCCCCGATGCCGGCGAGGACGGCGACGTACTGCTCTCCAGCGACTTCGTAGGCGATCGGGGGCGCCATCACACCGGCTGGTGTGGAGGTCCTCCAGAGCACGTCGCCGCTGCGGGCGTCGTAGGCGACCAGGGCGCCCTCGCCGCGGCCCTGGAAGAGCAGGCCACCCGCGGTTGAGAGGAGGCCCGCCGGGACGGGAGTGCGGTGATTCACCCGCCAGACCTGCTTGCGTGCCACCGGATCCCAGGCCGTGATGTGGGTGGGATCGCAGAAGCGCCCGGCGCGCTCGAGGCCCTCGAACTCCTTCATGATCCCGCTCAGGTCCTCGGCGGTGTTGAATCGGCCGGGGGTGAAGCGGAAGTCCGGGTCGGGTCGGAAGAGGTAGGCCGCACTGATGCTGGGGATGTAGACCCAGCCCGTCTCGGGGTCGAAGCTCATGGGGTGCCAGCTGTGCCCGCCCAGGATGCTGGGCGTGACGATCCTCTGCTCGGCGTTCCAGTGGGCCTCGGAGCGCTCGACGGGGCGACCGCTCACGAGGTCGACACCGCTGGCCCAGCTCGTGGCGACGTAGGGATCGGCGGAGAGGAGCTCGCCGGTGGTCCGGTCGAGCACATAGAAGAAGCCGTTCTTCGGAGCCTGCATCAGCACCTTGCGCGGGCGGCCTTCGATCTCGAGATCGGCGAGCACGAGGTGCTGGGTGGCGGTGTAGTCCCAGAACTCGCCGGGGGTCGTCTGGTAGTGCCAGACCATGCGACCGCTCTCGGGCTTCACCGCCAGGATCGAGGAGAGGAAGAGATTGTCACCGCCGCCCGGGCTGCGCCGGGTGCGATCGTAGACGGAGCTGTTGCCCACGCCGACGTAGAGCAGGTCGAGCTCCGGGTCGTAGGCCATCGCATCCCAGACGGTGCCCCCGAGTCCGGACTCCCAGAGCGCGTTCGCAGGCCAGGTGGCGGCGGCGACCGCGAGCTCGGGATGCTCGTGGGGTCCCTCCTTGCTGGCGGGTACGGTGTAGAAGCGCCACAGCAGCTCGCCGCTTTCCGCGTCGTAGGCGCCGAAGTAGCCGCGCACGCCGAACTCGGCGCCGCTGTTGCCGATCAGGACCCGGCCCTTCACGACCCGCGGTGCGCTGGTGATGGTGTAGGGAAGCGAGGGATCCGTGGTCTGCACCTGCCACACCGGCTCTCCAGTGGTCGCATCGAGCGCGATGAGGCGTCCGTCGAGGGCGCCCACGTAGACGCGACCCCGCCAGACCGCCACGCCCCGATTCACGATGTCGCAGCAGGCGTCCCGCGCCTTCTGGCCGGGGACCTTCGGGTCGAAGCGCCAGAGCTCCCGGCCGCTGCCCGCGTCGAGGGCGAAGACGACACCCCAGTTGCCGGTGGCGTAGAGCACGCCGTCCACGACGATGGGGGTCGCCTCGAGCCCCCGGGTCGTGCCGGTCGCGTAGGACCAGGCGAGCCCCAGCTCTCCGACGTTGCTCCGGTCGATCCCACGCAGCGGACTGAAGCGCTGCTCGTCGTAGGTCCGCCCGTGGACGAGCCAGCTTCCGGGCTCCGCGTCGGCCGCGAGGACCCGGCTCTCCTCGACCGCGCCGGCGGACGGGCCCGCGCTCGCGGCGCCCGGAATCAGCCCGGCGGCGAGCCCCAGCGCTGCGACCCCGGCGCGCAGAGCGGTGGGACCCATCGGCCGGACGAGATTTCGCATACGACCCTCCGCGATCGCTTCCGCGGCGCAGAACGTAGCCCCCTCGCCGCAGCTTCCGAGGGATGAGGCAATTCGCCCCTCATGGATACCCACGGGGGCGCAAACGGACCCGGCCCGGCCCTCTCCGGGCCTCCCGATGCGTTTCCAGTCCGGCATCGCTCTTGCTCATGGGCCCGGGCGGAGGACTCCATCTTGTCTCAACGAAGCGACTCCCGCGCGTCGACCTACGACATGGCGGTGGTCCGCGGGTTTGCCATCTCCGCCCTCCTCTGGGGTGGCGTCGGCATGCTCGTGGGCCTGCTGGCCGCCATCCAGCTGGCCTGGCCCGAGGTGAACTGGGGCCCGTACCTGCACTTCGGTCGGGTCCGGCCCGTCCACACCAATGCGGTCATCTTCGGGTTCACCCTGGGCGTGGTCTTCGCCGGTACCTACTACGGGATCCAGCGGCTGTGTCGCGTGCGCATGTTCTCGGACACGCTCTCGCGGATCAATCTCTGGGGCTGGAACGCGATCATCGTGGCGGCCGCGGTCTCGCTGCTCCTCGGCTACTCCACGTCGAAGGAGTACGCGGAGCTCGAGTGGCCGATCGACATCGCCATCACGGTGGTGTGGGTCGTCTACGCGATCAACGTGTTCGGGACGCTGGCGAAGCGCCGCGAGAAGAGCATGTACGCGGCGATCTGGTTCTGGATCGCCACGATCATCACGATCGCGATGCTCCACCTGGTGAACAGCGCCGCATGGCCCGTCTCCTGGATGAAGTCCTATTCGGCCTACTCCGGCGTCTACGACGCCAACATCCAGTGGTGGTACGGGCACAACGCCGTGGGCTTCCTCCTCACCACGCCGATCCTCGGCCTCATGTACTACTTCCTGCCCAGGCAGGTCGGGCAGCCCATCTTCTCGCACCGGCTGTCGATCCTGCACTTCTGGTCGCTGATCTTCATCTACATCTGGGCAGGTCCCCATCATCTGATCTACTCACCCCTGCCCGACTGGGCCCAGACCTTCGGCGTGGCCTTCTCGGTCATGCTGATCTTCCCCTCCTGGGGCGGGATGCTCAACGGGCTGCTCACCCTGCGCGGCGCCTGGCACAAGGTTCGGACCGATCCGATCCTCAAGATGTTCGTCGTCGGCCTCACCTTCTACGGGATGAGCACCTTCGAGGGGCCGATGATGGCGCTGAAGACGGTGAACTCGCTCTCCCACTTCACCAACTGGACGATCGGACACGTCCACTCCGGCGCGCTCGGCTGGGTGGGATTCACCTGCTTCGCGACCCTCTACTACATGATCCCGCGTCTCTGGCACACGAAGCTCTACAGCACGCGGCTGGCGGACGTGCACTTCTGGGTGGGTACGCTCGGCCTGGTGCTCTATGTCACGCCCATGTGGGTCTCCGGTGTGACCCAGGGGCTGATGTGGCGCGCGATGAACCCGGACGGATCCCTGACCTACACCTTCATCGAGACGGTGGCGGCGATTCGGACCTACGACGTGCTGCGCGCCCTCGGCGGCGCGCTCTTCCTGAGTGGCGTCTTCGTGATGGCCTGGAACGTGTGGAAGACGATCGCCCAGGGCAGCGTGGAGATCCCGGAGCCGCAGGCCGGGCCTTCCGAAGGGGAGCTAGCTCCCGTCGCAGGGGGACGCTGAGATGGGTTACGACTGGCACCGACCCCTGGAAGGCAAGAGCCTCCGCTTCATCCTGCTCACGACGCTCGCCGTGATGGGCGGCGGGTTGGCCCTGGTGATTCCGCCCTTCTTCCTGCAGGGCACCGTCGAGCCCGTTCCGGGCGTGACGCCCTACAGTGCGCTCGAGCAGGAAGGCCGCGACCTCTACATCCGGGAGGGCTGCAACGTCTGTCACAGCCAGCAGATCCGACCCCTCCGGTCGGAGACGAGCCGCTACGGCGACTACTCGCTGGCCGGGGAGAGCGCCTACGACCGGCCCTTCCTCTTCGGCTCGCGGCGCACCGGGCCGGATCTGGCGCGGGTGGGGGGTCGCTATCCCGACTCGTGGCACTGGATCCACTTCCTCGACCCGCAGCGTCTCGAGCCGCGCTCGAACATGCCGAACTTCGCCTTCCTGTCGGAGCGGCCCCTCGACCTCTCGCTCACCCGGCGGCGGCTCGAGGTGCAGCGCAAGCTGGGCTCGCCCTATACGGACGTGGAGATCGAGAACGCGGTGGAGGATGCGAAGCGGCAGATGCAGGCCGTCGTGAAGCGGATTCGCGCCGACGGCATCGAGGTCAGCGAGGCCGAGGCAGAGAGCGAGGTGATCGCGCTCATCGCCTACCTCCAGAAGCTCGGCCGCCGGGAAGGGGGCGTCTGATGGAGGACTGGGCGGGGCTCTACAAACTGGGGCGGCTGGCCGTGCTCGCATTCACGCTGGTCGGAATCGCGATCTGGGTCTATCACCCGTCTCGTCGAGACGCCATGGAGGCGCCGGCCCGGCGCATGCTCGAGGGAGATGACGAATGAGCGAGCCCTTCCACGAGATTCCGGAGCTGTCTCAGGCGGGCGAACCCGTCCGCGACGGTATCGGCGAGGAGGACAATCCCGTACCCCTGTGGTTCAACATCGGCTTCTACGGGCTCATCGTCTTCGGGATCCTCTACATCATCTACTACATGAGCAGCGGCTGGTCGCAGTCCGGGCAGTATCAGGCCGAGATGGAGCGCGCCGAGGCGGCGCTCGCCGAGTACCGCGCGACGCAGCCCACGACCAACCCCTACGTGGGTGATGCGGCGGCGGTGGCCGAGGGCAAGCAGGTCTTCGACGAGATCTGCGCGGTCTGTCACAAGCCCGATGGATCCGGGCTCGTCGGCCCGAGTCTCGTCGATCCCTACTGGAAGTATGGAAGCGACGACGAGAGCCTGTTCATCTCGGTCTCCGAGGGACGCCCCCTGGGCATGCCGCCCTGGGGTGCGCAGCTCGGTGGTGACAAGATCTGGAAGGCGCTGGCGTACCTCGAATCGCTCCCGAAGAGCGACGTCCCCGGCGTCGGCGCCCCCGACGCCGCCCCGGCCGCGCCCACTCCCTGACGATGCGGGGGATTCCGGTCGCGCAGGGCCGCTTCCGCCGGCTTCGCTGGTGGGCGAACGGCGGGCTGATCGCCGTGCTGCTCGTGACGCCCTGGCTCTACTTCGACGGCGGCGAGCTGGTCC
>Ga0209536_100001219_pt1 | contig 42757 bp, 30 predicted proteins | sample DeeMarSeWOR28_12_FD_187461 | JGI IMG/M metagenome (GOLD analysis project Ga0209536, IMG submission 187461) | Marine sediment microbial communities from White Oak River estuary, North Carolina - WOR-2-8_12 (SPAdes) (version 2) | ecosystem: Environmental > Aquatic > Marine > Intertidal zone >...
CCGAAGTTATCGGGGTTATAAGAGCACATTGGAATTTATAAAACAAGCTTAATTAGCTTCTACTTCATTGTTTGCCAATAAAATTTCATCAATTGCCTTTTTCAGGGATGGTTTTGGCAGTGCCCCCATAGCCATTTGTGGCTGGCCTTCTTTTGGACAAAACAATAAGGAAGGGATACTACGAATCCCAAAAGCAGCTGCCAGTTCCTGCTGGTCTTCCGTATCAACTTTGTAAATATGAATTTTACCGTCATATTCCTTTGCCAATTCTTCTAAAACCGGGGCAACCATCTTACATGGACCACACCAATCGGCATAAAAATCAATTAAACAGGGCAGATCGCCTTCGTATTTCCACTCCTTATTCTGCTCAAAATTAAATACTTTCTCGAGAAAGGTTGCTTTTGTTAAATGTTCCATTTCTGTATTCCTTTTTGTTATTTTTATTTCTCCTTTTAACTTTTTAATATTTCCTTCGTCAGTCCTTACCCCACACCCTGCCGTAAACAGGACTGCAGCAAGGATCGATACTTTTAACATCTTTAAACTATTCATAACCATTTTACTTGATAGTATGTACGCACAAACATATGAAAAGGTTTTCATATTTTCAATGATATTACGGTTTTTTTAATCCGTACGTTTTTTTTGCCGAATTATTTGATTTTAATTGACTATTTCAAATTAAAATTAATGATTCAAATTTGATCGAAAACCAAAATTATTTTTAACTTTCACAAGATTTGGAAGTACAAAAACATGAAAAAATTATATCTCGTTCGACATGCAAAATCCTCCTGGGAAGACTCCTCCCTCGATGATATTGACCGGCCTTTGAATGAAAGAGGGAAAAATAATGCACCGGAAATGGGTGAAAGATTGAAAAAGCTGGGAATTCTACCCGATTTGCTGATCTCCAGCCCTGCTAAACGAGCACGAAGTACAGCAAAAAGAATTGCAGAAAAAATAGGCTATCCAAAAAATGAGATACTCATTAATGAAGGATTATACCATGGAAGTGACGATATGCTCATCGAAGTAGTTCAACAACTTCCTGATACCGCTGAAAGTGTGATGTTGTTTGGTCATAATCCGGGATTTACCTATTTTGCCAACCGTTTATGTCACATAAATATTTATAATATACCCACGGCGGGGATCGTTGCAATTGATTTTCAGATTGATAAATGGCAGGATGCCGCGCTGGGCAAGGGAGAATTGGTATTTTTTGATTATCCAAAAAAAAAGCCGACTTAGGGATCTATAACAGATCCCGTATATCCTGGATTACTTCATTTTGTAACGATTTATCATGAATAAACCGGATGATCTGGGTGGCAGCCTTCTCCGGGGATAACAACTTATTATCGTCTTTTAATGATAGAAAATGTGATAATCTGCTAAAATCTCTTTCAGATGCATTCCTCACCTGACGCTGCATATCCGTATCGATCACTCCGGGTGCCAGTGCGAAAATCTTAAAACCATTTTTCATCCTTTCGCTTTCCATTGAAGCTACCCTGGACAACATATCGAGGCCTGCCTTTGAGGAGCAATATCCTGCCCATCCGTCATACGGAGTCTTTGAAGCTCCTGAACTGATATTTAGGATGATTTTTTCACATTTGCTATTAGTATATTTTCTCATAAATGCATTGGTAAGTATCGAAGGGGCTATCAGATTTATATTAAATATATTTATAAACTCATCATCGTTATTTTTTCCCATGTATTTAATCGACCCAAGATAACCGGCGTTATTAATCAGGACCATTCTCTCAAAATTTCCGGGCTTTTCAAAGATCCGTTCTGTTAAAATAAGCAAATCATCAGGCTGGCTTAAATCAATTGAAAAATGTTTAAACCGGGGATGTTCCAGCTCATTGCTACGTGATATACCCGTTATTGAATTGTGCTCACTTCTAATCAATACATCCACAAGGGCCTTCCCCAGGCCTTTGCTGCATCCGGTTATATAAAATTTATTCATTCGAAAACTATTTTATGAATAAGATAATCCGAAATCATCAGAATAAGAACAACCTGGAGTATTCAGACGCGGGCAATTTTACAGATTCGATCATTTGTATTTTTGATGGCCTTATCCTAGGCTCCTTTCGTGCTTGGTTAAGAAGAAAACATGTTAGGCCTGATCGCGCAAATTAGCTTTAAAAATCAATTCCGATCACTAATTATTACAATATGTATTGACTTAGATCCTTGTTCTTTACCAATCCTTCCAGTCTTTCTGTTACTTCGTCTTTCGAGATCATTATTTTCGCGTTGGGCCCAATTACATCCGGTACATCGAATAGAAATTCATTAAGTAATTTACTCATGACTGTATGAAGCCGCCTGGCCCCAATATTTTCCACTTCCTCATTGATCTGAAAAGCGGTTTCCGCAATTTCTTCCAGGGCTTCATCCGTAAAACGGATCTCGATATCCTCTGCTTTAAATAACGCTTGATATTGTTTTGTCAATGCATTCTTGGGTTCCTTCAATATCCGGAAGAAATCGGCCTTGGTCAAATTGTCCAATTCCACCCGTATGGGAAAGCGGCCCTGTAATTCCGGAATCAGATCGGAAGGTTTGGAAACATGAAAGGCTCCCGCTGCGATAAAAAGAATGTGATCCGTATTAATCACACCATATTTTGTATTCACTGTACTTCCTTCCACAATGGGCAGCAGGTCTCTCTGCACTCCTTCCCGGCTTACATCCGGTCCTGAACCGCCCTTATGACTACCCCCTGCAATTTTATCAATTTCATCAATAAAAATAATGCCTGTATTCTCAGCCTTACGAATCGCTTCTTCTTTTACTTCATCCATATCGATCAATTTGGCCGATTCTTCATCGAGTAGAATCCGCCTGGCCTCTGAAATTGTAACTTTCCTCTTTTTTTGCTTTTTTGGCAACATGTTGCCGACCATTTCCTGTAGATTGATCATGGATGCCTCGTCAATCATTCCGCCTCCGATCATCCCAATGCCCGAACTGGCCGGCTGCCTGATGCTGATCTCAATTTTTCGATCATCAAGCTCCCACCTCCTGAGTTTTTCCCTGAACTTTTCTCTTGTTTTTTCATTTAATTCGTAATCATTCCGGGGTGTGATTTCGCTTTCAATTTCAGTAGGTTTTTGCGAACGCATTGCAGGAGGCTTCATTGGAGGGATCAATACGTCCAAAATAGTATCCTCTACAAGATGAGTTGCCTTTTCCTTTACTTCCTCCTTTTTTTTAGTCTTCACCAGATTCACTGATTGTTCCACGAGGTCCCTTACCATGCTTTCGACATCGCGGCCTACATATCCCACCTCTGTAAATTTTGAGGCTTCTACCTTTGTAAACGGAGCATCGGCAACCTTTGCCAATCTTCTCGCAATTTCAGTTTTACCAACTCCGGTTGTTCCAATCATTAAGATATTATTGGGTATGATTTCACTCTGAATCTCTTCATCGGCATTCATCCTTCGCCAACGATTCCTCAAGGCAATTGCTACATTCCTTTTTGCGTCGGTCTGTCCGATAATGTATTTATCCAATTCCGCAACTATTTCCCTGGGTGTTAAATATAATTCTTTATCCAACATATCAATTTTCGTTTATGTCCTCTCTTATTTATTTAATAAATGTCTTGTCCCCTTCCTCTTTATGTAATAGTATCCACGAGTCAAAAATTATGAAAACGGGGAAATCAACTATCGGGAGTATGAAACCCGATTGTCATCGTTAATTAAATTCACCCAATTTTGTTCATCCCTGAATACTGTCTCCAGAAGATAAATAAACCAGTTTACTGAATGGAATGATAGATCTTAGATCATCACAATTATTCGAAAACAAATTCCATAGGATCGGGTACTTTTTCATCGAGCAGTGCAATTTTCAATACTTCCTCAACATGGTCCACATAATGGATCTTTAAATTTTTAAGGTAGACTTCGTCAATCTCTTCGATATCCTTCCTGTTCCGGGAACATAATATCAGCTCTTTAATTCCTGATCTTCTGGCCGCAAGAATTTTCTCTTTGATTCCACCTACAGGAAGTACTTTACCTCTCAACGTGATTTCTCCGGTCATGGCAATTTTATCACGGACTTTTCTTTGGGTATATAAAGACGCCAGGGAAGTGAGCATGGTAATTCCGGCGGAAGGCCCATCTTTCGGTACCGCACCTGCCGGGACATGTACATGCAAATCATACTTTTCAAAGATCTTATGATCAATATCAAGTTTTACCGAATTCGATTTCAGATAAGATAAGGCAGCCATGGCGGATTCCTTCATAATCTCACCCAACTGGCCGCTTAAGGTTAGTTTTCCGCTTCCACGGCTTAAACTCGATTCGATAAACAGGATTTCTCCCCCAACCTGGGTCCAGGCAAGTCCTGTAACCACGCCCGCCAGGTTATTGTCCTGATAAAGTTCTTTCTCGAACTTCTCAGAGCCCAATATCTCGATAATCATTTTCGGGGAAATGGTTTTATTATAAGTTTCCTCCATCGCCACTGACCTCGCAATAGTCCTGATTACCGAGCCGATACTTCGTTCAAGACTTCGGACGCCCGATTCCCTGGTATATCCTTCAATCAATTTTATAATTGCACCCTTTGTAAATCGTATATCCCCTGATTTGAGACCATGCTCGATCTTTTGTTTTGGTATCAGATGTTTCTTGGCGATGAGCACCTTTTCTTCCAGCGTATAGCCATTGATTTCAATCACTTCCATTCTGTCCCTCAAGGCGGGATGTACGGTTTCCAGTGTATTGGCTGTTGCAATGAAAAGGACTTTGGATAGATCGTATTCCACTTCCAGGTAATTGTCCACAAAAGTGCTGTTTTGTTCCGGATCCAATACTTCAAGTAAAGCAGAAGAAGGATCACCACGAAAATCAGAACTTACCTTATCAATTTCATCCAATACAAATACCGGATTGGATGTTTTTGCCTTCTTAATATTCTGGATGATCTTGCCGGGCATGGCGCCAACATAGGTTTTACGATGTCCCCGCACCTCTGCTTCATCGTGTACCCCTCCCAGGGACATACGGATATATTTCCGGTTAAGGGAATGGGCGATGGATTTTCCGAGTGAAGTTTTCCCGACACCCGGGGGGCCATACAAACATAATATAGGGCCTTTCAGGTCGCTTTTTAATTTCAATACAGCCAGGTATTCCAATATGCGATCCTTAACCTTCTCAAGGCCATAATGATCCTTATCTAAAATTCTTCTGGCCCGGTTTAGATCAAAATTATCTTTTGTCATTTCGTTCCAGGGAAGATCTACCAGAAATTCTACGTAATTCATGGTTACCGGAAATTCGGCAGAGGCAGGATTCATCCTTTTTATTTTGTCAACTTCCCGGTTAAAATGATCCATCACATGGGATGGCCAGTTTTTCTTTATTGCGCGTTCGCGCAAGGCATTAATCTCCTGGTCAGGTCCATCATAACCTAATTCATCCTGTAATACTTTCATCTGCTGTCGCAGATAGTAATCCCGTTGCTGCTGATCGATATCCGAATTTACTTTCTTTTGAATTTCATGTTTTAATTCCAGCATCTGTAAGTCTTTTAACAGATATTCCAGCAGGGTAGTAGCTCTTTTTAATCCACTTTGTATCTCCAACAAAGCCTGTTTGTCCTTTACGTCCGCATTAATATTCGAGCTAAGAAAATGTGTAAGGAAATTTGGATTATCGATATTGTCAAGGGCTACCTGCGCTTCCTGAGGAATCTCGGGATTAAGACTCATGATTTTAATGGCCGTTTCCTTGATTGATTCCAGAATTGCCTTGGTTTCTTTTTTATTCTTATCCGGGAAATACTCCTCCAGTTCTTTAATTTTTGCCACCAGAAAAGGATCGTTCTGAATTATCTCCAATATTTCAAACCGCTGTTTTCCTTGAATGATAATGGTTGTATTCCCGTCAGGAAGTACAATGAGTTTTAGAATTCTGGCCACTGTGCCGATTTTATAAATATCCTCCATCCCGGGATCTTCCACTTTTACATTTTTCTGTGAAACGACCCCGATGATCCTGTCGGTTCGATAAGCCTTTTTAACCAATTTGATTGATTTCTGTCTTCCCACTGTGATCGGAATAACCACACCCGGGAAAAGTACAGTATTCTTGATGGGGAGAACGGGTAATTCATCCTGCAGCGAATTTTCTTTTAATCCTCCTTCATCATCAGGTGTTATCAACTGGACAAAATCACTGGATTCTCTCTCGTCGTATTCGGAAAACTTCAGTGAATTCAGATACCTATTTACGTTAAATCCCATATTCAATCCCTTCCAATGACATTATGTCATGGTCTTTTAATTATTATTATATTTATTTATTCAGATGAAGTGGTCAATACTTGTGCCAAAGTGGAGTACATGAAAATAATTCCGGATCCTTATGATTAAATTTACAATAATATTTGTGATTTTCACTTTAAAATAGCGATTTTTCAGGTTTTAGGGGATCATGAAAACGATTCGATACATAATTTGGGTAGTGGCAATTATGGCATATTTCGGGCAGGAGGCCGTGTGTCAGAAAAAAATCAATACCGGAGCGGATTCTACCATTGTAAAAGACCTCCCCGACGATAAAAATGAACCCTTCATTGATTTCCCCAATATCAACGAAATACCCTATTACCATCAAAAAAAGGAATTGCAGAAAATCGTTCAATACCGGAGTACAGGAGATCTAACATCCAGGTTCCAGGCTTTAAAGGATTATGTTTCCCATTTCGGCATTCAGAATTTTTATAAGGTCACACCCCTGCTTTGGGAGTTAGCCATCCTGGCAGAAAAATCGGGGATGCAGAATGAAGCGAACGAACTTTATAAGCTGGTATTGAAACACCATCGTCAGGACATTGATGTTCAACAGATTCAACAACATTTTGATTCAGTCCTAGTAAATATAAAAGACCAGTACGTGTCGATTGATTATTATTACGAATTGATCGATTACCGCCAGGAGGTGGATACCCTGCAGCCTCCCCGAGGTGTACTTCTCAATATGGGTCATCTGGTCAATTCAAGATTTTCGGACTATGGCCCTTCTTTAAATATTCACGATTCAGTCCTCATTTTTACCTCAAAACGGAATGATTATGAAGTAGCCATGGATGTTAGAAGAAATGAAGACCTGTTTTTTGCGCACAAAGATGATTACGGATGGACTGAGGCAATCCCGCTGTCGGAAATCAATTCCATTTTCAATGAAGGTTCCGCCTGTATCAGTAAGGATGGTAAAACACTCTTCTTTTCCCGTTGTGATGCCCCGGATACTTATGGAAACTGTGATCTGTTTTTTGCAGAATTACAGGTGGATGGCACGTGGGGTAATATTCAGAATCTGGGAACCCATATTAACAGTAATGCCTGGGATTCACATCCATCCCTCTCCCATTCCGGAGACACCCTTTATTTTGCATCCGACCGGATCGGGGGATTCGGCCTTTCGGACATTTACTTTACTTATAAAGATAAAAAAGGGAAATGGCAGGAAGCTCAAAATGCCGGCCCCTATATCAATACCCGGGACAATGAGGTAAGCCCTTTCTATCATCCCACCTATGATGTATTGTACTTCAGTTCTAATGGACATTTATTGAATTTTGGTGAGTTTGATATCTACAAAGCCTATCGGTATGGCCGTTTCTGGGGAGAACCAAAGAATATAGGGCCTTTGATAAACGGAGAGGGATCTGAATTCTATTTTACGATTGATGCCGAATCAAAAAACCTTTTTTATGCTAAAAGTATTGAAAACGATATGGCCAACCTGGATCTTTATTCCTTTCCACTGCCCATGGAAGGCCAGCCGGATGCAACCACCCTGCTTACCGGATCTGTTATCGATATTACCACCAATGATCCTTTTACCTCCGGTATAGTCACGGTAATCGATCTCGAAAACGGGATCGAAATAGCTCCAAGGCGGCTCAGCGCACAGGGCAGGTTCGAATTCAACCTGATCAATAATAACCGGTATCTCCTGATCATTCAAAGCAGTGAATTCTTTCGGATAGAAGAGTTTTTCACCCTGGTTGGCAACATGGAAATCAATAACTATACGGAATCCATTTCATCCCGGATGGAATTTGAATCGATCGAATTTGATGTTGAAAGTGCCGAATTAAAAACACCCATGTTTTATGACCTGGATAAGGTCGCCTTATTCCTCCTTGATAATCCCGATTTCAAACTTCGTATCTCGGGACATACGGATTCCTACGGGACTCCGGAATACAATCTTGACCTTTCCAAACGAAGGGCCAGTTCGATCATGGAATATCTAATCTATTTTGGCAACGTCCCCCGGGCCCGTGTGGAAGCCGAAGGATACGGGAGCACGATGCCCATTGTGGAGGAACTTACTGAAGAAGACCGGCAGTTGAACCGCCGGGTTGAATTTGAGTTATACCGGCCCAGTATGAAAGAACTGGAAGAGATGAGAATGCTTGAAGAGTTGGAAGATACTTCTGACTGGTGATTTGAATTGTATTTTCTCGGTTTAATCTCGATTATTCATAAATTATTTTCAAAATAGCATACCGGGAGCATTTAACTCATAATTTTTCAAATCCAGATTCCTCGGGATATCCCTCGTCCCCATAGAAGTAATTAAAATATTCAGATCTGAAATCTTCACCATCGGGACGCATGTGCGCATCCCCGTCGGGCTAGCCTTACGCTTTCGCCGAAGCTTCAGGGCAGGCGCATGGCGGCCGATGGGAGGCAAGTAAATGCATAGCGGCCGTCAGGACTACCTGCCCGCAGGCAGGCAGGAAAAATTTATGAATTTTTCAGGTTAATAAGATCATTCATTATAACAAATATCATCAGCGATAACAGGAGCAGCATCCCGATTTTCTGGGCCATCTGCATCAATTTCTCTGAGGGTTTGTGTCCGGATATGATTTCAAACGAAAGAAACATCACATGCCCGCCGTCAAGAGCAGGGATGGGAAGAAAATTCATGAAGGCCAGGATCATGGAAAGAAAACCAACCAGTTTCCAGAATTTAAGCCAATCCCATTGGCTTCCGAAAAAACGGGCTATCCCTATCGGTCCTGAAATCGATTTCGAAAAATCAAGATCACCTTTAATTATTTTACCCAGTGACCTAGCAGTCAGGATAATACTTGAAAATGCCTCTTTTGTTCCAATTGGAATAGCCTGCAGGAAAGAATAATCCGTTTGATGGTATTGAAGCTGAAGTATAATCCGGAATCCTATGTTGTTTATCTCAGGTATGGAAAGGTTAAGACTAATGGATTGATGATCCCTTGTAACCACTGCCTTAACAGTCTGGCCTCGTACATTTTCCAGTACCTCATTAAACTGGTCCAAATATCCAGTAGGTTTACCATTGATGGATATGATTCGGTCTCCTTCCTTCAGGCCAGCTCTTTCCGCGTCGCTGCCTTCTGCAACTTCTCCAATAAGCATACTGCCGTTCGGAGAAATAAACCGGCTTAACTGATTACCCTCAGGTGGATACAATTTTTCAACCAGATTTGCAGGAACAGGTATCTTTAATATATCCCCCTCCCGGAGTACAGTATAAAATGCATTTTTTTTTAGAAGTTCCCCCGGACTGATCAGATCCTCGAATTTCTGATAGTCATGTCCGTTTATCATGAGGATCTTATCTCCTGTTCTCAGCCCGATCTCCTCGGCAATATCGAATGCAACGATCCCATATTTATTTACTTCACTCTTCGGAGTATAGGAATCGCCTACACAGGATACGATGATTACGAAAATTACAATACCTGTCAATACATTCACCACGATCCCTCCCATCATAACAATCAGACGCTGCCAGGCCGGTTTTGATCTGAATTCCCAGGGTTCAGGTATTTCTGACATGGCCTTGTGATCCAGGGATTCGTCTATCATACCGGCAATTTTTACATATCCTCCTATAGGTATGGCCCCTATTGAATAGACCGTTTCTCCATAGTTAATTTTAAAAATCCTGGGAGGGAATCCGATCGAATATTGCTCGACACGCATTCCAAACATTTTGGCCGTAAGGAGGTGACCCAATTCGTGAAGACCCACTAAAATTGAAAGGCCCAGGATCATCTGGGCCGTCATTATTAGTATCTCCATGGCTGAAGGATCCATGTCGGTTTCCCGGTCGCGGGTTATAAATATGAGGAACCAGTCAAAGGTATATACGAATGTTCCGGATATTTAGGTGCTTATATCAAAAACGGATATGAGTCAGGATGCAGAGGGTTTGAGGGTATCGATATATTTAGCTCTTAAAATAAACCAAAACCTTCCTTTTCCAATAAAACTCAGAAGACTTCCTTGAAGATATCATTAAAAATTATAAATACCATCAGCGATAACAGAAGCACCATCCCCACTTTCTGTGCGGCTTCCATAAACTTGTCTGAGGGTTTATGCCCGGATATGATTTCAAACGAAAGAAACATAACATGCCCTCCGTCGAGTGCAGGAATGGGCAGGAAATTCATAAATGCCAGGATCATGGAAAGCAAGCCAACCAGATTCCAGAATCTTAGCCAATCCCACTGACCCCCGAATGTTCGGGCGATACCGATCGGTCCGGATACCGATTTCGAGAAATCAAGGTCACCGGAAAAAATCTTTCCAAAAGCTTTGATATTCACAAATACAATACTGAAGGCTTTTTCAGTCCCTTTGGGGATCGCTTCGGCGAAAGTATAATCAACAGATGCAAAATTCAGATCAGGTACCGGGGCGAATCCCATGAGGCCATTTTCATCAATCGGGATTTCAAGGTTCAGGGTATGCTCATTTCGTTTAATTTCCACATAGGCAGTTTGGCCGGCCATGCTATCCAATAGCCCTTTAAATTCGTGAAAATAAGTTATAGGTGTCCCGTTTACGCTTAGGATCGAATCTCCAGGAAGCATGCCGCCTTTTTCAGCTCCCAGACCTTTTTGAATCTCTCCAACTCTAAATTTGAACATGTAATCAATAAATTCGGGATCTTTATTCTTACGGGAAGGACTCAATCGTTCGATAAAATTGCCGGGAATGGATACTTCTAAAATCTTCCCATCCCTTTCCACCGTATAATAAGCATCGTCTTCAAGTAGTGCATCCGGACTTGTCAAGTCGCTGAATTTCTGATAATCATGTCCATTCACATCCTGAATCTTATCTCCCGTCATTAATCCGATCTCTTCGGCCAGATCATGCGCCAGGATCCCGTATTTATTTACTTCACTTTTTGGAATATAGGTCTCACCAAAGGAGTATACCATGATCACGAATATGGCAATTCCCGTTAATACATTCACCAGGATTCCTCCCATCATCACAATCAATCGTTGCCAGGCTGGTTTTGCTCGGAATTCCCAGGGTTGGGGCTCTTCCGACATGGTCTTCAGATCCAGTGATTCATCGATCATACCTGCGATTTTAACATATCCTCCCAAAGGGATGGCCCCAATCGAATAGACCGTTTCCCCATATTTGAATTTAAAAATCCTGGGAGGGAATCCGATCGAATATTGCTCGACACGCATTCCAAACACCTTGGCTGCCAGGAGGTGACCCAATTCATGAAGGCCAACTAAAATTGAAAGGCCCAAGATCATCTGGGCCGCCATTACAAGTACATCCATCAGTTAATAATTTCTTTTGCTAAAATCCTTGTTTCCTTATCCGACAAGAAATAATCTTCGTATCCTGGTTTTGATATATACGGAATCCGACTCATACAGGCTTCGATTACATCTGAAATTTCCAGAAATCCAATTTTATCCTGTAAAAAAGCCGCTACCGCCACTTCGTTGCCCGCATTTACAACACAGGGTAAATTACCACCTTTCTGTAATGCTTCATATGCCAGCGCGAGATTTCTGAACGTTTCGAAATCAGGTTTTTCAAAATTCAATTCAGGATTATCTGCAAAACTATACCGCGGGAAATCAGATTTCCAACGATTTGGATAAGATAATGCAAATTGTATCGGTATTCTCATATCAGGCACACCCATTTGAGCTTTTATCGATCCATCCTCAAATTCAACCATCGAGTGGATAATGGATTGTGGATGTATCGCTACCTCAATCTGTGCCGCATTCACTCCAAACAACCACCTGGCCTCGATCACTTCCAGTCCTTTATTCATAAGGGTGGCGGAATCAATCGTTATTTTTTGACCCATGTTCCAATTCGGATGGGCCAGGGCCTGTTTTTTAGAAACCTTTTTAAGCTCATTCCTTTTTTTTCCTCGAAAAGGACCTCCTGAAGCGGTTAATATGATCCTTTCTATTTTATTATGAAATTCCCCGATCATACATTGGAAAATAGCTGAATGTTCTGAATCGACCGGATAAATATTCACTCCCTTTCTGGCAGCCAGGTCCGTGATGTATTCACCGGCGACCACAAGCGTTTCCTTATTGGAAAGAGCGATCTGCTTTCCGCAGTCGATCGCCCGGATCGTAGGCTTTAAACCTGAAAAACCAACCATGGCCGTGAGCACCACATCGATTGAATTCATTTCAACAACCGAAACGATTGCTTCGTACCCTGAATACACTTTAATTCCATGTGAGGATAATGCTTCATTAACTTTACTATAATAGTTTTCATTACCGATGACTACCACATTGGGTTGAAATTCAAGCGCCTGGTTGATCAACAGGTCGGAATTATTGTTGGCAGTAAGAACTTCTACTGTGAATTTATCCCGATTTTTTTTGATGACCTCCAGCGCCTGGGTTCCGATGGAGCCGGTGGATCCTAAAATAGCAATTTGTCTTTTATTTTTTTCCAAGAATAATATTAAACCAGTGAAATTTGAAAAATGTTTATTTGATTATAAATTTTTCTAGGTAATCGGCTATTTCTCTCCCGTTCGATAACCGGGGCACTTTATTCTGACCTCCAAGTTTCCCTTGTGATTTCATGTATTCCTGAAAGGCACCCTTTTTAAGATTTTTAATCTTCAAAGGCCTCAGAATAGCTCCCGACACCAGATCAAAATAATATGAATTCAGGTTCTGTAGTTCATCATCAATAATTTTCTCAAAGGATCCCAGATCTGAGGGTATCCGGCCAAATTCCACGAACCATTCATGCAAAGGTAATCCTTCTTCCGGAGTTACCTGTGGTGCAACGGTAAATTCAACCAGCTCAACATCCGGGTGAAGCTTCATTGCCTTTTTCATAGCTTTTTCCACTTCTTCCCCGATCACATGCTCGCCAAATGCAGAAATAAAGTGTTTAATTCGACCGGTAACCACCAATCGATAGGGATTTTTAGAAATAAATTTAACGGTATCCCCAATAGAATATCCCCATAATCCTGCATTGCTGTTGACGATCACCGCATAATTTACACCGGTTTCCACTTCATCGATCTTCAATCGCTTCGAATGATCCTTGAAATATTCATCTGCCGGAATGAACTCAAAAAATATGCCCGAATCGAGTAAAAGTAGTAATCCGGGATCGTCCAGTTTATCCTGATAGGCAAAAAAACCTTCCGAAGCAGGATATGTTTCGATGGAATCTATTTTTTTCCCAATTGATTCAAATAACCTTGCCTTGTAGGGCTCAAAATTCACACCGCCGTAAACAAAGAGTGAAAAATCAGGAAAAACATCCCTGATCTTTTTCCCGGTACGATGAATGATTCTATCAAAATACATCTGTACCCAGGGTGGTATACCTGAGATCAGGGTCATCCGTTCTTTAAGCGTTTCATCGATGATCTTATCTACTTTCTCTTCCCAGTCTTCAATACAGTTCGTCTCATAGGAGGGCATCTGATTGGATCGTAAATATGACGGAACATGATGATTTACTATTCCGGAAAGTCTTCCGGTTTTGATGCCCGCTTTTTCTTCGAGGGTCGGACTGCCGGATAAAAAAATTAACTTTCCATCCAGGAAGGAGGAATTTCCTGACTCATAGATATAATTCAGAAGGGCATCCCTTGCGCTATGGATGTGATTTGGAACAGATTCCCGGGTTATAGGAATATATTTGGTGCCGCTGGTGGTGCCGGAGGTCTTAGCGAAATAAAGGGGTTTCCCTGGCCATAAAATGTTTCTTTCACCCTTAAGGATTTTATCTATATAATGGGAAAAATCCTCATAATCCCGGATGGGAACCCGGCTTTTGAAATCAACGTATCCATTAATACCTGCGAAATCATGTTCTTTGCCAAAAAATGTATTTCTTGCAGTCCGGATCAGTTGCTGGAATTGACGTTCCTGAGTAGGACCAGGATGACCGGCCCATTTATGTTGCCTTGATATGATATAGGAGGCAATCGGTTTGCTTAAGAATGACCTGACACCCATGACATGCAAAGCTAATAAATAACCGACATACTGTCCGTAAATTAGTGTAATTTCGACCGGTAATTAAAGATGCATATTTTTTGTGAGTGAAACCCAAAACAGTGAGAATATGAAAAAAATACTCATTTTCATCCTATCAGGATATCTCGCGGGTCTGCTCGGTACAGCGACCTATCTTTATTTCTACAATGCGGATCCTAAATTCAGGCTTGAAAATACTGATGCATTTTCGGTCCATGAAAATAGGACCGATTCGGATGGCAATGCCCTTACCTCCTATCCCCTTGGACCTGTACCATTTGAGAACATGAATGAAATGAATGAAGCTTTTGCCAGAGCTTCCAGCGAGAGTACGCCAAGCGTAGTTTACATAAAAACGCTCACTGAAAAAAGATACAGCAACACCTGGTATGAATGGTTCTTCGGTGACCAGCCGAGTCAAACTTACATCAGCACAGGATCCGGAGTGATCTTTACTTCTGATGGATACATCGTAACCAATAATCATGTGATCGAGAGCGCCGATATTATTGAAGTAATTCATAGCAAACGTACCTATGAAGCGAAACTAATTGGCACAGATCCATCCACCGACCTGGCGGTTCTCAAAATTGAAAAAACGGATTTGCCCAATATTAAGCTGGGAAGTGCCCGTAAGTTGAATGTAGGAGAATGGGTGCTTGCCGTCGGCAATCCATTTAACCTCACCTCCACTGTAACGGCCGGAATTGTGAGTGCCAAAGGAAGGCAGATCAATATTCTTAAAACGAATTTTCCTATCGAATCCTTTATTCAGACGGACGCCGCGATAAATCCCGGGAACAGTGGAGGGGCCCTTGTCAATGTGAATGGTGAACTCGTAGGGATTAATACGGCAATTCTATCTAAAACCGGATCCTATGCAGGCTATGGATTTGCCGTCCCTGTAGATATTGTCGCCAAGATTGTAGGCGATCTGATCAATTACGGTGAGGTACAGAAATCATTTACTGGAGCAGAAATGATCGATATTGATCAGCAGGTCGGAGAAAAAATGAATCTCGAAGATTGGAACGGTGTGATCGTGCATAAATTACAGAAGGGTGGTGCCGCAGCAAAAGCAGGTCTTCAGGAAAATGACATCGTCATTGGAATTGATGGCGATGCAATCCGAAACAAGGGCGAATTTGAAGAAATCATCAGTTATCATTCACCCGGAGACCGGATTGGGATAACCTACAAACGTAACAACCGGATAGAAAATACCCAGATAACATTGACCAATGCGGAGGGTACCACTTCGATCCTTAAAAGGGAAGTATATACCTCCCGAAGCCTGGGAGCGGATTTTGAAATCGTACCTAAGGTTGAAAAAGAATTACTTGGAATACCTCATGGTGTAAGGATCACAAAGATCCGAAGCGGATTCATCAATAGACTGAATATTGAAGAAGGATTTACCGTAACCTTTATCAATAAAATCCCGATCGAGGATCCCGAAACACTTGCAGAGATTCTTACTAAAATCAGGGGCAGGGTTTATATTGAGGGTGTGAATCGGGAAGGTGTTAAAGGGTATTATTCCTATTTCTTTTAGACAGACTTCATTTTCAGTTTCTTTTTTAATTCATCCACCGAAGAACGGAAACGATTATCCACATCGTACATATCGTTGACTGTCTGTACCGCATGGATCACCGTACTGTGATCCCGTCCCCCAAAATGATATCCAATAGATTTTAAGGAATGATTAGTATACTCCTTGGAAAAATACATGGCCAGTTGCCGGGCGATTACTACCTCCTTTTTCCTGGTCTTATCTTTGAGATCCTCTGTTTTCAAATGGAAATACTCCGCGACTGTTTTTTGGATATAATCGATGCTTACCTCCGTATCGATATCATGCACAATGGTTTTCAGGGTTTGTTTAGCAAGCTCAAGATCGATATCCCTTTTCATCAGTGAGCCATGCGCTATAAGAGATATCAGCACTCCTTCGAGTTCCCGGATGTTGGTATCCACACTGTAGGCCAGATATTCCAGCACATTATCAGGGATATTTATGCCATCCGCCTGCATTTTACGTTGGATTATGGCAATCCGGGTCTCAAAATCGGGCTGTTGCAGGTCAGCGGTCAATCCCCATTTAAACCTCGATAATAATCGTTCTTCCAATCCTTTAAGATCCTTGGGTGGACAATCGCTGGTCATTATGATCTGTTTTCCTAACTGATGAAGATGATTGAAAATATGAAAGAAGATCTCCTGAGTTTTTTCCCTGCCTGATAAAAATTGCACATCATCGAGTATCAGAATATCAATTTTGTTATAGAAATTCTGAAATTCCTGGATCTTATTGATCTTCACAGATTCAATAAATTGCTGGGTGAATTTTTCAGCCGGGACGTAAATCACTGATTTCCCAGGTATATTTTGTATAATATCATTTCCGATAGCCTGTGCCAGGTGTGTTTTTCCCAAACCAACCCCACCATAAACCATCAGGGGATTGAAGGAGGTAATCCCCGGCCGCTGAGCTACAGCGTATCCGGCAGATCGTGCCAGCCTGTTGCAGTCCCCTTCAATAAAACTGTCAAATGTATAATTCCGGTTCAGTTGAAAATCATATTTGAAAATATCCTTGGTTTCATTCCCATTATTATTTTCTTTTTTGACCTTAAAATCAGAATGTTTGGATGTGGGGATATTGATGGTATAGGGTTTAGAATCACCACCACCCCTGTCGATCACGATGGAATATTCAAGTTTGCCCTCGCTGCCTAAATGCTGATGGATCACCTCTCTAAGGATATGTACATAATGCTCTTCGAGCCATTCATAAAAAAACTGGCTTGGAACCTGGATCGTCAACACGTTTTCTTCAAGCTTCAGGGGGATAATCGGATCAAACCAGGTATTAAATGCCTGGTCCCCAACATCTTCCCTGATTTTTTTTAGACAATTGCCCCAAACTTGCTGATGATCCGACGACATTTATTATCAATATTAATATTCGATTAGAAACCCTTAATCCCGGAAAGGATGACAAATTTGATTAAAAAACCAATAAGAAAAAATAAGAACCCAATGGATTTTGAGTTCATGTAATGAAATATAAGTTTAATAAATTTTTACACCAAATTGCAACAATCAGCGGAATAAAAAAGATGATTTTTTTCATAATCACTTTTGATAGGAATCATACATGTTCCAGCCATCGAAAAGGTAGCTTTGTATTATTTTTGAAGGAGCATTTATGTAACTTTATCCGATATTATTTTTTTGGTAAATAAAGCTTTCTTTCCATATTTCCTAAATTTGGACACATGAACGAGCCTACGAAAATTGATTCCTTATTTTCAGAATTTGAGAAAAAAACGAAAAAAGACTGGATTGAACTGGCAATCGAAGATTTGAAAGGCAATGATTACAATAAAGAATTAGTATGGAATACACCGGAGGGATTTCCGATGGATCCTTTCTATACCCTTGAGGAAATGAGGGAATTAGGGTACCTCAAGGGCTACCACAATTTTATACCGAATCGATCCGGTTCAGGCACAAGTCCCAGAGTCTGGGATTATATAGAAAAAATTCATGTTGGAAATGAGAAAAAAGCCAATTCCATCGCTCATGAAGTCCAGCATATGGGAGCGGATGGTATTCATTTTTATATTCCGGGAGCGAAAAAAATTGCATGGGATAAATTGATGCATCAATTATATCCAAACGTAAATCCGGTCATTATTCAGTCAGGACATTTGACTGAAAGTCAGGTTGAAGGTTATTTATCTTATTTATCCCGGCAGGGAAATTTTTCATTAACTGACGTTTCTGGCGGGCTAAATTTTGATCCCCTCCGGGATTATTCACTAACCGGAAAACTCGAAGAGACCGGGTTCGATTTGCTTTCCACAATAATTAAAGCAACCGAAAACATGAGGGATTTTAAAACCCTTACTGTTAATGGAAGTCAGTTTCTGAATTCAGGATCTGATACGGTGCACGAGATTGCATTTTGTATGAATGTTGTTGTTGAATATCTCGATCGGCTCACTGATAAGGGTATTTCCATCCATGAGATTCTTAATAACCTGAGTCTATCCCTTGCAGTCGGAACCAATTATTTTATGGAAATAGCTAAGTTAAGGGCTATCCGGATAATATTTGATCATTTGATCAAGTCCTACGGTCTGAATCATTCATCTGCGAAAAATTTAAAAATTCATTGTGATACCGCAGGCTGGACAAAGACCTTCTACGATCCACATGTGAATATGTTGAGAAATACTACCGAGGCCATGGCGGCTATACTTGGCGGTTCGAACTCGCTAAGCATCGATCCTTTTGATGCCGTTATTAATGATTCCAGCATTTTTTCCAGAAGAATGTCACGTAACATATCTAATTTATTAAAAAAGGAATCTTATTTCGATAAAGCAGTTGATCCTGCTGCCGGATCCTATTACATTGAATCACTTACGGATAAACTTCTTGAAAGAAGTCTGGAGATATTCCAGCAGATCGAATCGGAGGGAGGATTTGTTGAGGCCTTTCAAAAAGGATTGATCCAGGGGAAAATTGCTGAAATACGAGATACTAAATATAAGTGGATATCAAACAGGCGGATGGTGATGGTAGGGGTCAACCAGTATGCGAATCCGGATGAAAAAATAAATCCCGCCGAGGCTAAATTTAAAACGCTTGATTTTTCATTATCAGACCGTCATCTTGTTCCTGCAAGGGCATCTTATTACTTTGAATTACTCCGGTTAAATACCGATAAGTACGTTGAAGTTCACGGGGAAAAGAAGCGACCGACCGTATTTCTTTCTCTTATTGGTGAAAATAAAATCATGCGCAAAGCAAGGGCTGATTTTGCCCAGGGATTTTTCAGTTGTGCGGGATTCAGGGTAATTGAAAGCAGTCCGTCCACCTCCCTCTTTAAATCCATTCAAAAAGCGATTGATAGCCGATCCGATATCGTGGTCATGTGTGGCAGTGATGAAGATTACCTGAAAAACAGTGAAGATTATGCCAGGGCCTTTAAATCAAATCAAAAAGGTATTTTAGTCCTGGCCGGTAATCCATCCGGAAAAATCGATGCCTTAATTTCGGCGGGCATTGATGATTTTATTCATATTAAAACAAATGTGATTGATTCATTACGTCAATTTCAAATCCGATTGAAAATTATTAAAGCATAAATAGCTCATGAAACCGGCGTTCGAGGAACTGAACATAAACAATATCAGAAAATCAACTGAAAAACATAGGGCTACTCAGGTTCCGGAAGTTTGGAATACTCCTGAAAAGATAACGGTAAAACCTGATTTTTCATTCGAAGATATCGGTGAGGCAGATCATCTTCACTTTATTGCAGGCGCCCCTCCTTTTCTCCGTGGTCCTTATTCAACGATGTATGTGACCCGTCCATGGACCGTAAGACAATATGCAGGATTTTCTACTGCCGAGGAATCCAATGCATTTTACCGCCGCAACCTGGCTGGCGGACAAAAAGGATTGTCCATCGCCTTCGATCTCGCTACGCACCGGGGTTATGATTCGGACCATCCCCGGGTGGAAGGTGATGTTGGAAAAGCCGGTGTGGCGATCGATTCCATACTTGATATGAAAATATTGTTCAATGAAATTCCATTGGATCAGATGTCGGTATCCATGACCATGAACGGAGCAGTAATCCCGGTCATGGCCTTTTATATTGTAGCTGCAGAAGAGCAGGGAGTCCCTCCTGAAAAACTATCGGGGACTATTCAGAATGATATTTTAAAAGAATTCATGGTTCGGAATACGTATATCTACCCACCTTCGCCCTCCATGAGAATCATTGCTGATATTTTTGAATATACTTCACAAAAAATGCCCCGGTTCAATTCCATCAGCATCAGTGGCTATCATATGCAGGAAGCGGGTGCGACAGCAGACATTGAACTTGCCTACACGCTTGCCGATGGTCTGGAATATATCCGGAAGGGAATCGCTGCTGGGATCGATATTGATAAGTTCGCCCCCCGGTTGTCGTTTTTCTGGGCCATCGGGATGAACCATTTTATGGAGATCGCAAAAATGCGCGCCGGCCGGTTATTATGGGCAAAAATTGTCAGTCAATTCAATCCTACAAATCCGAAATCCATGTCCTTAAGGACCCACAGCCAGACTTCCGGATGGAGTCTGACCGAACAGGATCCTTTCAATAATGTAGCCAGGACCTGTATCGAGGCTTTGGCGGCAGCCCTGGGGCATACGCAATCACTTCATACGAATGCACTTGACGAGGCCCTTGCCCTGCCTACGGATTTTTCAGCACGCATTGCCCGGAACACACAGTTGTATTTACAAGACGAAACCGAAATATGCCGTTCCGTTGATCCCTGGGCAGGATCTTACTACATCGAATATCTGACGAAAGAACTGGCCAAAAAGGCGTGGAATCATATCCGGGAGATTGAAGAATTAGGCGGCATGGCCAAGGCCATCGAGACCGGCATCCCCAAGATGAGGATCGAAGAGGCGGCCGCGAGGAAACAGGCAAGAATTGATGCAGGCAAAGACTGTATTGTCGGAGTAAACAAATACAAAACACGGGATAATTTTGAACTTGAATTGCTGGAAGTCGATAATACCTCAGTCAGGCTGGCCCAGATCGAGCGCCTTAGAAAATTACGCAGTGAAAGGGACGAAAATGCCGTTCAGTCCGCACTGGAATCCATCACACGATGTGCAGAAAAAGGGAATGGCAATTTACTGGAGGTAGCCATTAAGGCCGCCAGGTTACGTGCATCCCTTGGAGAGATATCGCTGGCCATGGAACACGTATTCGGAAGGCATAAAGCAACCATTAAATCCATTTCCGGTGTCTATTCATCTGAAGCAGCTGAGGATGATCATTTTAAAACCGCAAAAAAACTGGCAGATAAATTCGCCGAACTCGAAGGTCGCCGGCCTCGCATCATGGTTGCAAAAATGGGCCAGGATGGGCATGACCGAGGCGCCAAGGTTATTTCTACCGGTTTTGCAGATCTTGGATTCGACGTAGATGTCGGACCTCTTTTCCAGACACCAGCTGAGGTAGCACGTCAGGCCGCAGAGAATGATGTCGATATAGTAGGGGCCTCCAGTCTTGCAGCTGGCCATAAAACGCTGGTTCCCAAACTGGTAGACGAGTTGAAAAAAATCGGCAGGGAAGATATTATGGTCGTCGCAGGAGGTGTAATCCCTGCCCGGGACTATGATTTTCTGTATGAACATGGAGTGGCCGGTGTTTTTGGACCTGGAACCGTAATTCCAGAAGCTGCGAAAGATATCCTGCTGAATTTAATGGGGGAAAATAAAGAATCCATTGAATAACCTGATATTATCGGGACGTTTTGTTGATTCTTTAATTTTAAGATCCGTCCCTATCTATTGAATTTAAAAATTGTATTTTATAGCTCGATACACCATTTCATATTGAGGGCGCATGTGTATTAATGTCAAGGGCATCATTGCTGTATGCAGGCAGGTCTTCAATCCGGCAGATATAATTTGTAAATATTTGGGTTAATTTTGATCAGTCATGAAGTATGTTCGGAAAAAAAGGCTTTCGGTTGAATCTTACGTGGAAGGGGTTCTTTCAGGCGACAGGATCAGGTTGAGCAAGGCGATCACCCTGGTAGAAAGCATGCTCCCGGAAGATAATGAACTTGCCGAAGAAGTATTAACAAAATTAATCCCCCATACAGGAAATTCCCTCCGGATAGGGATTACAGGTGTTCCTGGTGTAGGTAAAAGTACATTTATTGAATCTTTCGGGAAATATGTGACGTCATTGAACAAGAAACTGGCGGTTCTCACAATCGATCCAAGCAGCCAACGATCCAAAGGTGCAATCCTCGGGGATAAAACCCGGATGGAATCGTTATCGGTTGATCCACTTGCTTTTATTCGTCCCTCCCCATCCGGATCTGCCCTTGGAGGCGTAGCTCAAAAGACCAGGGAAACCATGTTTTTATGTGAAGCAGCCGGTTATGAGGTGATATTTATCGAAACGGTAGGGGTAGGACAATCGGAAACAGCAGTTAAAGAAATGGTCGATTTTTTTCTTCTCCTCATGCTGGCGGGTGCCGGAGATGAACTTCAGGGGATCAAAAAAGGGATCATGGAAATGGCTGATTCTCTCGTTATTACCAAAGCAGACGGAGATAATAAAAGAAGAGCCGAAAAGGCCCAAATCGAATATCAAAACGCACTCCATCTTTTCCCGCCCAATCCGGTGGGCTGGTATCCGAAAGTTACAACCTGTTCGGCCATCCATCAAACCGGGATCAGGGAAATCTGGGATACCATAGAAGCCCATTACCGACTGACGGTAGAAAAAGGCGCATTCGTGGAAAGAAGAAAAATACAAAATATCGCCTGGATGCACCACTTGCTCACCGAGATACTCACTCAGCGTTTTTACCGGGATGAGACAGTTAAATTTTTTTTATCGGACAAGGAAAAACAGGTTGCTAACGGCCTCTTACCTGCTATCAAAGCAGCCAGAGATCTCATCCGCATTTATGATGAGTCGGTTAAACCCGATAGCCGAGGACATAATTAACACGATAGAGGACATGAATCTGACATTCTGTCATTAAATACCCCCCAAATCAGGGTTGGCACAACCCTTGTGTAGCTTACCTGGACGGAAAGAAAGTATAAAATTTAAAAATAAATATAATGGGAAAAATAATTGGAATTGACTTAGGTACAACAAATTCATGCGTTGCCGTGATGGAAGGTAACGAGCCAGTGGTTATTCCGAATAGTGAGGGGAGAAGAACCACTCCTTCCATCGTCGCATTCCTCGACGATGGTAAGGGAGAAAGAAAAGTTGGGGATCCTGCAAAAAGACAGGCGATTACCAATCCTAGAAATACAATATCCTCTGTTAAGCGTTTTATGGGCAAAAAATATACAGAGGTCACGGAGGAACGAAAAAATGTATCCTATGTGCTTGAGAAAGGCAACAACGATACCGTTAGAATGCGAATAGGCGACCGTTTATATACACCCCAGGAAATTTCGGCCATGGTACTTCAGAAAATGAAAAGCACGGCTGAGGATTATCTTGGAACCACCATAAACGAGGCGGTTATCACTGTCCCGGCTTATTTTAATGATGCCGAACGACAAGCCACCAAGGAAGCGGGACAGATCGCAGGATTAACCGTTAAGAGGATCATCAACGAACCAACCGCTGCATCCCTTGCATATGGATTGGACAAAAAGAACAAGGACCTGAAGATTGCTGTTTTTGACCTTGGCGGCGGGACATTTGATATTTCCATCCTCGAGCTGGGTGAAGGCGTATTTGAGGTCAAATCAACGAATGGAGATGTCCACCTGGGTGGCGATGATTTTGATTCAGTTTTAATTGACTGGTTGGCTGATGAATTTAAAAAAGACGAAGGACTGGATCTCAGGAAGGATCCGATGGCTTTACAGCGTTTAAAAGAAGCTTCTGAAAAAGCGAAGATCGAATTGTCAAGTTCAAGCACTACGGAAATCAATTTGCCGTATATCATGCCGGTAGATGGAGTTCCCAAGCACCTGGTCCGCTCTCTTTCAAGAGCCAAATTTGAACAACTTACGGACCATCTTGTTCAAAGAACGGTGGGCCCATGTAAAAAAGCCATGGAAGATGCAGGGATGAGCACATCGGACATCGATGAAGTCATACTCGTTGGAGGTTCCACAAGGATGCCGAAAATCCAGCAGACCGTCGAAGAATTATTTGGTAAAAAACCCTCGAAAGGCGTAAATCCGGATGAGGTGGTTGCCGTGGGCGCAGCCATTCAGGGAGGTGTGTTGACCGGGGAGGTAAAGGATGTGCTGTTACTGGATGTTACCCCGCTGTCATTGGGTATTGAAACCCTGGGAGGTGTATTTACAAAACTGATAGAGGCAAATACCACGATCCCGACCAAAAAATCAGAGATCTTTTCCACGGCAGCAGATAATCAACCCTCGGTTGAAATCCATGTGTTACAGGGGGAAAGACCCATGGCAAGGGATAACCGGACCATTGGCCGCTTCCACCTGGATGGGATACCTCCAGCCCCGAGAGGCGTACCGCAAATCGAAGTTACATTCGATATCGATGCCAACGGTATCCTGAATGTTTCAGCAAAGGATAAAGGCACCAATAAGGAGCAGAAAATACGGATAGAAGCTTCCTCCGGCTTAACCGAACAGGAAATTGAAAAAATGAAGAATGAGGCAAAGGCAAATGCTGAAACGGACAAACAGGAACGGGAAAAAATAGACAAGATCAATTCAGCTGATTCGCTTATCTTCCAGACGGAAAAGCAGTTGAAGGAATATGGGGATAAATTATCCGACAGTAATAAATCAGCCATCAATGCGGCTCTTGAAAAACTGAAAGAAGCACATAAATCGCAGGATGTTTCTGCCATTGACAGTGCAATGAATGAATTGAATGCAGCCTGGCAGAATGCATCACAGGAGATTTATGCCGCTTCCGGTGCGCAGGGGGAGGAGACAGCTGATGGATCGCAACAGGCACAATCCGGTGCCGGAAATTCATCCGATTCGGGCGATGTATCGGATGTTGAATACGAAGAAGTGGATGAGAATAAAAAGAAATAGTTATCTTAAATAATTCAATTAAAAACCGCTTTGAAATCAAAGCGGTTTTTTTATTCCTTATGCAAAATAGCAAATAAATCAAGAGATTCCTCCGGGATATCACTTACCTGGTAATCTTCATGGGAGATCGATAGCACACCTTCATCGTCAGCTGTTTTCAACCGGTTACGATTCAGGCGATTCAAAAACTCATACGGAATTCTGAGAAGGAAAGAAGGTAATTTATGTTGTAGATCAAACACATCGTATTTCATAATCTTTTCCACGGATCTTTTGTTCCGGGCATAATATTCCACTACCTTGTGATTCCCATGTATACCTTTCAGATCAACCTTGTTGAAATAACGATTTGTTAATTCAAACAATTCAAACGCTTCATATTCACGGATGTGCCAGGGATTCCGGGTGAGCGACAAGCGCTTGTTTGGGGTGGTAAGATAAGCCTTTCCTCCAGGTTTAAGAATCCGGTATATTTCCTGCAGGAACAGGGAATCGTCGCGAATGTGTTCGATCACCTGAAAGCTGACTACGTAATCGAAGGAGTGATCCCTGAGGCTGGCCAATGGTGGAAAAACCGACTGACGAAAAAGATCCGTACCGTATTTTTTCTTCAGGGATTCGATTACCCGTGGGATTTTGTCCATTCCGAGGTAATTTTCCACCCTCGGAGCCAGGAGGTCAAATCCCCTGCCTTCCCCGCATCCCAGTTCAAGTAAATCGCCTTTTACCCATTCAGCGATCACAACATAAGGTTTTAATAATCGTTGATGTATTGGATTATCTGAAGGAATCGAATCGGATGTTATTTCTGTTTTATAAATTGCCATGATCTGATCTTAAAAAAGAACTCGATTATGCCCTAATAAACAACAAACTTAGGATATTTACTTATAATTATACGAATTTGAAAATTTAATCATTATGAGTGATCGAAAGACCGGGATGTTGATCATTTTTATTTTCGGTATTTTACTTTTTCCTGGGATTGCCTATGGACAACTCGATTTTTCACGCTTTAACCTGACCATAAAATACAGGCCTACCGATAACATACCGATGCGCTACCAGGTTACAAAAAATAAGGATCAAATTATACTTTTCTTTTCCCTGGATATCCCTACTCAAGTTAATTTTAATGAAAATTATAGTCTGTATTATGAAATCAAAAAAGAGTACGGAAGTTCAAACAGCCTGACAACCCAGACCCTATATTTTTCCACTTCCGGCATTGGAGAAGAAAATGGCAAAAAATATTTTCGCATAGAAATTGACGACACCGAAAATCAAAATATTTTGATTTTACGGTTGACCAATAATTTATCCGAAATAGAATATGTCTGGGACATTCCATTACATGGATCAATAACTTATGAGCCACCCGATTTTTATCTGTGCAAGTCCGATGATATCCTTCCTTATTTAGATTCTTATCTTAATATGGGCGACAGCCTTCGTATAGTAAGCACAGATTCATCCCTGAACACTTTTTACATTTATCACTATGAACATACATTTTCCCAGGCAGACCCCCCCATGTACCGGCTTGATAAAAATGTAAGCAGGGCCCTGCAGATCGATACCCTGTTTACGATTAACAGCGGAGAGCCCCTATCCTTGGAGGAAGAAGGACTTTATTTTATCCAATCGGATACTTCCACATTCTCTGGAATATCCATTCGGGCTGAGGAGAGATTCTATCCGAAACCCGTCCGGATAGAAGATGTAATTGATCCTGTAATCTATCTTACCACCAGGCAGGAAATTAATCGATTGAAAGAAAATAAAAACCCTAGAGAAGCCTTTGAAAAGTTCTGGTTGAATCTTTCGGCCTCAGAGGATCAGGCAAGCCGGCTTATCCGAGAATATTTTAACCAGGTTGAGATCGTAAATGAAATGTTTACAAACTATAAACAGGGTTGGAAAACGGATATGGGTATGATCTATATCATTTTTGGTCCACCGGATGAGGTTTATAACAATGGCGAAACAGAATCCTGGTATTACAGGCAACAGGCGGCGACTTCCACGATTGTGTTCAATTTTCTAAGGCTAAAAAGTATTTTTACCCATCATCATTACCTTTTGATCCGGGATAAAGAGTACAGGAATCCCTGGTTTAAAGCTATTGAGGATTGGAGAAGAGGGAGGATCAACAGGTGAAAAGACCGAAGCATGATATAATATTCGGGATCCACTCCATAGAGGAAGCCCTATCATCCGATACGGAAATAGAGAAAATTTTGGTAAGAAAAGACTATGAAAATGAAGCAATAAAAAAAATACTCCACCGCGCCTCGATTCAAAATATCCCGATCCAGAAAGTACCTATTTATAAAATAGACAGTATCACGAGGAAAAACCATCAGGGAATACTGGCCTTTATTTCCTCTGTTAGTTATGCTTCGCTGGATCATATCATCCATGAGACCTTCCGGCAGGGCAGAGATCCATTATTTCTGCTGCTGGACCGTGTCACCGACGTCGGAAATTTTGGTGCCATTGCCCGTACGGCGGAAGGATTGGGATTCAATGCGCTTATCATTCCCAATAAAGGGGGGGCCTTGATCAGCAAGGAGGCCATGAATTCCTCTGCAGGTGCCCTCGCTCACATCCCGGTATGTCGTGTTAAAAACCTGGCAGGCACCATAAAGTATTTACAAAATAATGGAATTCATGTCATTGCCTGTTCGGATAAGGCGAATGAATTGTTATACAAGAAAGATCTCAAAGGACCCCTCACACTGGTAATGGGTTCGGAATTTGATGGGATAAGTAGGGAAATACTTGATATATGTAATGATATGGTCAGGATACCTATGTATGGAAAAATCAGTTCTTACAACGTTTCGGTGAGTATGGCTATTGCCGGATCAGAAATCGTGAGACAAAGAATGGAATAGATTATCTATAAATCCGCCCCCTTATTCCAGAAACATTTCCAGGGATAACCTCCCGCCATTTTTCCGCACTAAATATATTTTTCACCCTTATTGAATCGGACATCCTTGATCATGGTCCGGAATTCGTTTTCCAGGTCCTTCTTGCAGATTAGTAGAACATCTCCGCTGTCGGCTACAAGAAATCCTTCCAATCCGTAAGTGACAACAAGTTTTTCCTTTTCTGCCAATATAAAACTATTGCTTGTTTCATAAGTGAGCACATTGGCCTCGATTACATTATTATTTGAATCCTTTTCCTTGATCTCATACAAGGAATTCCATGATCCAAGGTCGGACCAGCCAAAATCATCAAGGATTACAAACACGTTATCTGCTTTTTCCATTACCCCGTAGTCAATTGAAATCATCTTGAATTGAGAATAAGCCATATTAATGGAGGATTTTTCTTTCTTTTTAAAAAAATCCTTTTTGATCAACTCAAATGTTTCAGCTATCTCAGGCAGGTATCTTTCAAATGCGGATATTATGGCCTTTACATTCCAGATAAAAATCCCGGCATTCCAGACAAACTCACCACTTTCCAGGAATTTTTTTGCCAGGTCCAATTGCGGCTTCTCAGTAAAGGTTTTCACCTTTTTAAATTCACTTTCCTTGTCAATATGATACTGAATATAACCGTATCCGGTTTCCGGACGATTCGGTTTGATCCCGAGGGTGATTAAGATATCCTTATCTTTCGCATAATTCAGACTTTTATGTATGGCATCAATAAAAATCTTTTCTTTCAGAATGGCATGATCGGAGGGAGTAACTACGATCGTTGCTTCCGGATCATTTTTTGCGATCTTATAGCAAGCATAGGCAATACATGGTGCCGTATTTTTCCGGAACGGTTCAAGGAGTATCTGTTGATCCTCCAGATCAGGTAATTGCGATTTGATAAGGCTATGATAATTTTCGCTCGAAACCACATAAATATTCTCTTTGGGACAGACGTTCAGGAATCGATGGTAAGTTAATTGCAATAAAGATGAGCCCACCCCAAGTACATCAAGAAATTGTTTGGGATTGTGGTTGCGACTATAGGGCCAGAACCTGGAACCGATGCCTCCAGCCATAATTACCACATAAAAATGATTATTCATTGACTATTTGATTTTTATCTCTTATTTTGATTGAATTTCAAGGGAGTTTTCATTTAACAAATATATTATTATTGAATGAATATCATTATTTTTATGGCACTTTCTGCCATCAACACAAACAAAATTCCTATAATACTTACTAGAATTTCTATTAACATTGTTAAATTTAAGTAAGGTTCAAATTATTATTGGTTAATAATGTTTACAAGGTAGTGGTGACAAATCAAGTAGCAGTAGACAAGGTGAGGCTTACCCTCAAGGAGGTATTTGGATACAATCAATTCAGAGGCAATCAGGAAGATATAATTAACCACGTTCTTGCCAGGAAAAATGGTTTCGTCATTATGCCCACCGGTGCCGGGAAATCATTATGTTATCAGTTGCCGGCCATCATGATGGAAGGAACCGCCATAGTCATCTCTCCCCTGATCGCATTGATGAAAAATCAGGTCGATCAGTTAAACGCCCTGAACATCAATGCTCAATTTCTTAATTCCACACTTACGAAATCGGAAATAAACAAGGTAAGGAAAGATACGATCGACGGGAATCTCAAACTTTTATATGTAGCACCTGAATCGCTTACCAAACCGGATAATATAAATTTTTTACAACAGGTAACCATCTCTTTTGCGGCCATTGACGAAGCCCATTGCATTTCCGAATGGGGTCATGATTTCAGACCGGAATACAGAAGGATACGTGCCATTCTCGATGAGCTCGGTGATGTGCCCGTAATTGCTCTGACCGCTACGGCAACGCCCAAGGTTCAACTTGATGTTAAAAAAAATCTGGGTATTGAGGACGCCCAGATTTTCAAATCTTCTTTTAACAGACCTAATCTATATTATGAGGTTAGGCCAAAAATTCAGGTTAAGAAGCAATTAATAAGATTTATTAAAGAACACAAGGGAAAATCCGGGATCGTTTACTGTCTAAGCAGGAAAAAAGTCGAGGAAATTGCTGATTTTCTTAAGGTAAATGATATCAAAGCCGCGCCCTATCATGCTGGGCTCGATGCGGTTGTTCGCCGAAAAAACCAGGACGATTTTCTTAATGAGGAAATTGAGGTGATCGTCGCCACCATCGCATTTGGAATGGGCATTGATAAACCGGACGTACGATTTGTCATCCACTACGACACACCCAAATCACTGGAGGGTTATTATCAGGAAACCGGACGGGCGGGCCGGGATGGGCTGGAAGGCAACTGCATCCTTTTTTTCAGTTACAAGGATATCATCAAACTTGAGAAATTCAATAAAGACAAATCCGTTACTGAAAGGGAAAATGCCAGAATATTACTCGATGAAATGGCCTCTTATGCCGAATCGGCAGAATGCCGGCGAAGGCAGCTGTTGCATTATTTTGGCGAAGAGTATAATACAATGGAATGTGGCAAAACCATGTGGTGCGACAGTTGCAAGTTCCCGGTTGAAAAATTCGATGGAAAGGAATACGCAATACTTGCCATTAAAGCTGCCTTACAAACCAATGAACGGTTCGGGATCAGTCATCTCTCCCATGTATTAAGGGGCAAGGACGATCAATATGTATTAAGTTATAAACATAACCAGCTCCCAATATTTGGAAAAGGGAAAAATCATGATGATATTTTCTGGCAAAATATCATTCGTTCAATAACCATCCATGGTTTCCTGGAAAAAGATATTGAAAATATAGGCACTTTAAAAGTAACAGATAAAGGAAAAGAATATTTAAAAAATCCGACATCGATTATGGTATCTGAAAAACATGACTTCACTTCAGATGAGGAAGGGGATGGAACAGAAAATCAACCAATGGAAGGAGCTGCTTATGACGATACATTGTATCATATACTTCGTTCTATTCGTAAAAAAGTAGCAAAAGATAAAGGATTACCTCCTTACGTTATTTTTCAGGATCCTTCACTTGAAGAGATGGCAACCACATATCCTACTACCACCGAGGAACTGGCGCGTGTAAACGGCGTTGGGAGGGGTAAAGTTGAAAAATTCGGGTTGCCATTTATCGATGCAATTAAAGACTATGTCGAAGAAAATGAAATTACTACAGCCAGGGATGTCGTCATAAAGAGTGCGGGGAATAAGTCCAGGGTAAAGATATACATCATACAACAGATTGACCGGAAAATTGACCTCGAAGAAATTGCCGAATCGAAAGATCTCAGCTTTGAAGAATTACTGGATGAGATGGAACAAATCATTTATTCCGGTACCAAACTGAATATTGATTATTACATAAGTGAATACCTTGATGAAGAAAGATGCAACGAGATCTTTGAATATTTTTTATCTGCCGAGAATGATAGCATCGAAGATGCACTCGAAGAACTTGGGGATGAAGGTTACGAAGAGGAAGAACTCAGACTCGTCAGAATTAAATTTTTATCGGAATACGCAAACTGATTTTTTAAAATACTCTCTTTTAATTTTATGAATGTTCTAATCATAGGTTCCGGAGGCCGTGAACATACACTTGCCTGGAAGATCAAACAAAGTCCCTTATGTAATCGATTATATGTGCTTTCGGGAAATGCAGGAACGGAGGAAATTGCTGAAAATCTGGATATTTCTTTTTCAGAACATGATAAATTAAAAAAGTTTGTAATAGATAAAGATATAAATCTGCTAGTCGTAGGCCCGGAAGCCCCCCTGGTGGAGGGTATCCGGGATAATTTTGAGGCGGATCCTGATCTTCAGGAAATTATGTTTATCGGACCGGGCAGGGAGGGTGCCATGATTGAGGGAAGTAAAGATTTTGCAAAACAATTTATGCGGAAGCATAGGATACCTACTGCCGATTCTTTTACCTTTACTCCGGACCAGCTTTCAGAAGCCAAAGTCCATATCCGGAAAATCCCGGTACCAATTGTTGTTAAGGCGGATGGATTGGCGGCAGGTAAAGGGGTAATTATCTGCCAAACCAGGGAAGAAGCCGAACAGGCAATTGATAATATGCTGGTCAGAGGAGTTTTCGGGAAAGCAGGTAGTAAAATTGTGATCGAAGAATACCTGAAAGGGATTGAATTATCTGTATTCTTACTCACCGATGGAAAGAACTATGTTATTTTTCCGGAAGCCAAGGATTATAAACGAATTGGAGAGAATGATACAGGACCCAATACAGGAGGAATGGGATCCGTGTCTCCCGTAATTTTTGCTGACCCCTCTTTTATGCAGAAGGTCGAAGAACGGATCATCCAACCAACGATCAGGGGGTTGAGTAACGACGGAATAAAATATATAGGATTTATTTTCCTTGGTCTGATGAATGTGAATGGAGATCCTTTCGTAATCGAGTATAACGTAAGGATGGGTGATCCCGAATCACAGGTAGTGATCCCAAGAATTAAGAACGATTTTGTAAAACTTCTTACGGCAGCATCGAAGGGTGAGTTGAACCAACATCGGATTAACGTGAATCGGGATACAGCGGTTACGGTGGTTCTTGCTTCCGGGGGGTACCCGGGAAGTTATGAGAAAGGGAAGGTGATAAAGGGGCTTGATCGGGTGCAGAATGCGATTGTGTTTCATGCGGGTACAAAAACGGATGGTTCAAGCCAGACGGTTACACAGGGAGGGCGTGTATTGGCCCTTACAGGTTTGGGAAGGGACTTAAAAGATGCCTTGAAGATCACATATTCAGAAATAAATAAAATACAATGGGAAGGCATGCAATACCGCAAAGATATTGGTCAGGACTTGCTTAAGCTGGAGAAATAGAAGTTTTACGTTTTTTTTATTGACTCAATTATTCATAAATTAAAATTGGAATATCTATTGGATTTAAGAAATTCATATCCAATTGGATAATTCAAGGCCCCAATCGATATCGGGGAAACCGAAGGTTCTGGCCTGCCTGAGTTCAGGCCTAAATGTTGGCAGTTATAAAAAAATTATGGATTTTTCGGGTTAATTTTACAGGATAATGGGTTTATTTTAAACTAATAGAGGAGAAGAATAATGGCAACGTGTGGATCGTGTATAACCAATGTCGAAAAAAATATCATACCTGGATGCAGGAATAACGGTGGTTGCCTTACGAATGGTTGTGAAAAATTAAGCACGTTCGATTGGCTGGCCGACATGGAATCCCCTGCTTTCCATCAATTCGATGTGGTTGAAGTACGATTTAAATCAGGCAGAAAAGATTTCTTCAGAAATACCGATCATCTTATTCTCTATCCCGGCGATCCTTTGGTAGTGGATGTTCCGAACGGGCATCATATCGGATATGTATCCCTGCAGGGCGAATTGGTCCGGTTGCAGATGATAAAAAAGAAGGTGGAAAATGATGAAAACATTCGAAGCATCTACCGGGTAGCAACTCCCCGGGATCTTGAAAAATTTGAGGAAGTAAAAAAACGGGAAATGCCTACCATGTACCGTACCCGGGAAATTATACAAGATACCGGGCTTGCGATGAAACTGACTGATGTTGAATTTCAGGCGGATAATGCCAAGGCAACATTTTATTATTCGGCTGAAGAACGGGTTGATTTCCGGGAATTGATCAAAATACTCGCGAGCGAATTTAAAATCAGGGTTGAAATGCGGCAGATCAGTTTACGGCAGGAAGCTGGCCGTCTGGGAGGGGTTGGATCCTGTGGCAGAGAATTATGTTGTTCCACCTGGTTAACCGATTTTAAAAGTGTATCTACAACGGCCGCGCGTTATCAGAATTTATCATTGAATCCCAGTAAACTGAGTGGCCAATGTGGCCGATTAAAATGCTGCCTGAATTATGAGATGGATACTTACATGGAAGCACTGGAAGGTATCCCGGATCTGGAGGTACCTTTAAAAACCGAAAAAGGAGAGGCTCTTCTTCAAAAAACGGATATTTTTAGAAGGATTATGTGGTTTGGTTATGAAAAAGAAAATACCTGGATCTCCGTACCAGTGAATCGTGTCAAGGAGATTATGGAACTGAATAATAAAGGACAGAAACCGGCATCACTTTTGGAAGATGTGACCCGTGAAACCGAAGATACCACCATGGCATTGAACACAGATCTGGAAGAACTCGATCGAAAATTCAGAAAAAAGACAAAAAGGAAAAAGAACTTTAAAAACAGATCAGGCAGGAATAAGAAGAAAAAATAATGCTTAATAAACATTTTGTATGGTTGGTTCTTATTTTCTTTATTGTAACGGTTTCATGCAATCGGAATCGAATCTTCGAAAAAAACGTAAAGATGAAAAACCGGGTCTGGAGCATCCATGAACCTGTGATTTTTCAATTTTCAATAGAAGATATTCATTTTTCCTATGATTTTTACTTTAACCTGAGAAATTCCATTCTCTATCCTTATCAGAACATTTATCTTAATTATTCCCTGATGGATACACTTGGAAATACCTATAAGGACGATCTTGTCAATATTAAGCTGTTCGACAGCAAAACAGGGGAACCTCTGGGAGACGGACTAGGTGATATTTTCGATCATCAGTACCGGGTGATTGACGGGTACCTGTTTAATAATCCCGGTGTATACCAAATGAAGATCAATCATTATATGCGGCCCGATTCGCTCCCGGAAATCATGGCCGTGGGGATAAGGATTGAACGAAAGGAGGAAGACGGAACTGATAAAAATTAAATTACACTGATAAAACCGCTTTTTCTACCTTTTGGAAAAATCCGCATTCAGCGACCTCATTTTTCCTTCAACCAGAAAAAATCCACACCAATGATTTTACCTGGATCTTCACTGATGTACTTCAATGTGATTACATTTATACCCTCATTGAAAGCAACAGTTTTTGAAAAATAATTGCGTAGAAACATCCGTTGGGAATCTTCGAGGTCAACGAATTCGCTGTTATTCATTTCCAGGATCTCCCCATTCAGAAAAAAGATAATCTTTCCGGCTCCAGGCATATGAGCAAGCGTCAATCCAATCTGAGCATTTCCAGCTTTTGCTTTCGTTATACCGAATTGTATTTTTTCGTTTTTTACTTTCGGTGTCCATTTGAGTATATGTCCTTCCGACCAGAGTTTCCCTTTCTCAATCGAAACGTTGGAATCCTCTTCAACTATTTTTTCCGCCTGGATAAACCTGAACCCGGCCGATCCCAGGTAAGCCTCAGGCTTCCAGGAGAGGTAAGGGATCCTATTAATTTTACTGATCGTTACAGGAACAAAATCATCAATACATCCGGGTAAGGTATATGCATAAACAATCCGGCCATAGGAAAAATCTTTTACTTCCCCATGGTGAAATAATTCCATGTAAAAAGCAATTTTTTCATTAAAAAAAAGGTCGTCGTTAATATGCCATCGGAAATTAGCCACGTAACCCCGGTTTCCCGGTCCATCATTCCGGGGTTGGCCACAATACGGGAATGAGAAAAATTTTTCAGAGGACCATGAATAATTAAAATAATCCTCCGAGCCGGTTCCGAAAAAAGAAGGAAACTCCTCCCCGTCAATAAATATTTTTTCATCTCCTTCCCCCCACCAGTTCCCCCAGGAGGTAACCGCCTCACTTGGATTATATATAAAAGCCGCCGCGCCCACGACGCGACCTTTCCCAATGATCATGCCATACGGAACATCAATTATGGAAGTTTTGGATGCAATTAATCCGTGATCGATTCTCCACCTAGCCCTGAAATGCATGGAAACTCCATCTTTCCAGTCGTATTCGGAAAAGTAGACATGCCCAGAAAATGGAATGGATGAATCCGAATTGTTCTGCAACACAATTCTTACAGAATTTTGAAACGGCATAATAAAGCGGCAAATAAGGGTACTGTCCTGCCGGACGGAAAACGGATATGACTCAAAGGGATTCAGTCCGGGTGCGGCACCGAAGAAATCACCCAGGGGAGATTGTACCTGGGGAACCACAGCGTCATCGAAATAAATATTCAACACACATTCCCGAAGAGCAGATTCAATGTCTTCGGCAGCAATCTTCAGGGACAGGTTATCGATGGCGTGGGTACCTTCCATTTTCAGCAATTCCATTTCCGAATGCGCTGGGAGTGTATTTCCGAGTTTTTTCATCTCAGCAGTTTCAGGAGTAATCATTAGGTCGGGATCGCTGAACGCCGCTTTTACTTTCTGTATTTTCGCTTCCTGTTCCTCAAGATCATCCGTCCTGAAAGTTCTCACTGCAGTGCCTGTCTCATAGATCCTTATACCTATGTGATAAAAATGTATTTCCCTGATGTTACCGATCCACTCAATCCTGCAACGATCGGAAAAAGGAATGGGGAAATAGGAGGCGTCAAATTGCCTGAATACGGCTGAAAAGATTGATCCCTGCCCGTTTCCGGAAAGTCTGGCACCCGTATCCCAGAAAAAGTCTTCCGCCTCCCCTTCATAAACAGGCAGATCCATATTATCAAGAAAACACCGGATTTTTCCATTGATCCCTGCCGTCCAAAGCCGGAGGATGGTTCCGGGTCCCTGGACATCACATACCAGGTAAGTGCCGATCCCGTTCGTATCCGGTTCATTAAGGACATTTTGAAAACCGGGAATAGGCTCATTCCCGAAACCATCCGAATTGGCGAACCAGCCTTTCTGGCCAGGTGTTTTGCTGCGACGGTCGTAGGATGAAAATTGGATCATCCTGTAGGATGGATTGGGGAGGTAGGTCAATCGTTCCAGATCGGTCATTTCGTCAATGAGCGTACCAAAGGTTATGATTTCCTGCCCACTGGATTGGGACGGAATGAACAGCAACAGGAAAAGAACGGCAACGTTCTGTTTCATTATTTTTATTTTTTCAAAGCCAAATTAATTATTGATCCCCGGATATATTAAAATCCTCCCTGGTCATCACCACCGGAAACTTTACGCTTTGGATATTTGGCTGAATATCGATCTCATGAGGTTCTGCTACATACCAGTATGAAGTTAGTGCATAATTCATTTTAATGGAAGCCCAATGCCAGAGTTCAATATCCGCGCGGATGGATGAGGAAAATGGGATAGCATCGAGTGACCGGTGCCTCAAGTTGACCGTCACTCCCCAACTTGTATTTCCTTTGCCTACCGGTTGTGAAATAAAGGGGTGTGAAAAAGGGTCGGGACGACCAAAGGAGTACCCATAATAATCTTCCGATCCGGTTCCGAAACTGGAGGGAAATGTTTCGCCATCCACATATATTTTTTCATCACCTTCCCCCCACCAGTGATAGGTATTGTTAAACAAAGTTATCTGATCGCCGATGTATAAGCCCTTCCCGCGGATGTTAATAAAATTTATATCAAACGGGGATCCTATTTCATTCCTTGAATTGATATGCCTGTATTCATGCCAGGCAGCTCCAAAATATAGACTGTTCGATTTCCATTTGTATGGGCCTATCCCGGCGCTTCCCTTTATGAATATTTCATCCGGTCCATAATTGAAAAAGATTAATTGACCGTGGTCCCTGAAAGGCATCACCCAAAAAGATTCCATTGTGCCGTCCTCAAGACGTTGGTTCATAAATGATTTATGGGAGACGGGTATATATCCTGTTCCAAAAAATTCACCGGCAGGTACCCAGATTGTTCGAATTCCATCGAAGAATGCCGAAAGCACCACAGACCGGAGCGCCTGTTCCGGATTTACTGCCTGGAGTGCAAGAGAAAGACTTTTAATTGCCTGATCTTTCCCGGAAAACTCTATCACTAATGAATCCCCCGGATTTATTTTCTGACCGAATTCTTTGATGATTGAAATATCCGGCCGATTATTCATAAGTAATTTCCCGGTTTGATCGAGTAAAGACTTGGCCTCATGCAAAGCTTCCATGGAAAAACTTTCCACCTTTGTTTCCACCGGATATTGGCGGTAACAGATGTTATAAAATACATCCGGCCAGTAATACCCGCCCGGTACCGGAACGCCTTCATATTCAAATTTTTTCTCAAGCGCATCACATTCGTAGGTTATCCTGGCATGCTCTGCAAAGGGAATAGGAAGATACAGGTTGTGATCGTAATCTCTGCCTTCCCCACCCAGGGGAGCACCTTCCTGCACCGATGCTGTGAAGGGGTATCCGGCCAGCCTATCCCCGCTTAATACTTCCCGTGGAGCACCCTGGATAACCGCTATCGAATCATTGTCCAGGTAGACACGAAGGGTGCCATTCTGTGCTTTATAAAAGGTCATCCACCATCTAACGATAGCACCGGGCCCCTTTTCATCAAACAGAATGAATTCCCTTCTTCCCGCTTTTTCCTCAACACCAACAAAATGTGACATATCATAGTTGGCATACCAACCGGCACTATCCTTACTTACAGAGGCCCGGTTGTAACTGCTTACCTGTTTTAAAACAAAAGGCTGGTGAGAAGGATAATAGCTGAGGTGTTCCCGGTCAGTCATTTCTTCCAACAAGGAATTTAATGTTACCGGCTGCGAGCAATTATTGAACAAAATCAGAAACAATATGCTTAAAAAAACCTGTCCTGAGACGGGTAAACCCATTCTTTCCCATGTGCCATTTTCCTGAGAAAAAGAGAACAATTTGGCAAGTCCCGATTTCAGTCTGGGAAAGTTCATATCAACCGTTTTAAGAATGAATTAGTTACGCTATATAAAAAGATGAATTTACAATACTAATTCTCTTTTCATATTCCAATCTGGTAAAAATTAACTGCGCGTTGATGGAATCACCCCTTTTACCTGGAAGTTAGGCCTTAGAATCAATGTGCGTACAAAATTTGAGAAATGATTGTGAAATAGAAATCAGTTAACTCAATTATTTTGTAATTTGAGAAACACACAGATCCCGGAACAGGTCCGTGAAGGCCTAAACTTCAAAATTAACCGCGTACTTACCGGTCCGGGAAAGATTGAAATTTTTTATGGATTGCATTTTTTTATCCCCTAAGCTTCCAGCGCATTCCTGCAATAATCCATGCATTTTTTCACCTCCTTTATGGGATCCGAATCTTCAGGTACCTCATATTCAAGCTCGATGGTAGCCGGAAACTTATATTTCCGGGCACTCATAAAATTAAGAACTTCAATCAGTGGTGTATCTCCCTCGCCCCAGGGTAAATTTCCCTTTCCATTTTCCGGTTTCTGGCGGTCTTTTATGTGCATGCTGGCAATCCTCCCGTGCCTGGATTGTATTAATTCAAGGGGATCCGGATTTCCGGCGGCCACATAATGTCCTAAATCAAGGTTCATGGCATTGTATTTCGATTGGGCCAGGGCGGTTTCCCAGATCGTTGGGGTTTGTTGTTCATGTCCATGGTAAGCCACATAGATTTTATGTTTAGCAGCCATTTCACCCAGTTTTTTGGTATGGACATCGTCGCCAGGTAGTTCGAGGGTCACATGGCTGGCTCCCAGTGCCTTAGCAGCCCGGAAACCATAATCAATCTCAGCATCGGTATTGTTCCTTCCAAAAGCATTGGGTTTAAATGCATAAATGCGAACTCCACCATCGGCATACATTTTTTTTACTTCAACAAACTTATCCATAGAAACAGAAGAACGCCATAGCGCCACTTCCTGATTGTAAGCATCCATCCGGGATCTCATTTCTTCCATTTGTTTCTTTTCGTCCTCCGTCAGTTCTTCCCCACCTCTTGATTTTCTCATTAACCCAAAAAAAGAACGTCGGTCCACAGGATTTTCAGGCATACCGGCATAGGATTCGGCCGGATCACCCATCAATTCAACGGCACTGATCCCGCAATCACGTACATATTGCAGCGTGGCTTCGGCACTCTGATCCGGCATGCTCCGGAATGAATAAGTGATCACGCCGATCTGTACTCCCTTGATTAAAGAATCCTGTTTTCCCCGGTAACGGAGAATGGCAGGTGCACCGATCACTTGTTTCGCACCGACCGCCAGTCCGGCTGCGACCATCGAAGAGGCAGTTAAAAATTGCCGGCGGGAAAATGAGGTTGGCTTTTTATCCATTTTCACAGTATAATTTTATTACGATAATTGAAAATATTTATCCATATCGGAAAAATAATACGCTAACTAATTTACGACAATCCGGTTCGGAATAAAAATATCGTGGGGATTTTGATGTTTTAATACACAGCATTTTCCGACTCCGGACCTTGCCATGGTTTTAATCATTACCTCCATGGCATGAAGGTCGCTAAGGAATCCGAAATGAAATAGAGATTATTTATTTTATATCTCCAATTAGTATATAATCCAAACAATTAATGAATTACCATTAAGTTCATTTGGTGGCTTGAATTCCTGGGAATTTTTTCCGATTTCGATTTTGAAAGCCAAATCATCCTAAATTGACATTCCTTAATTCGTTACCCTTCTTAATTCTTCTTCTGAACCAACAGCCCGTTTCCGGACCCCTTTAATTTTGGTGTTCCCAAATTTCAGATTGTAAGTGATGGTAAATATCCGTTTATCAAATTTGATATTCCCGTAAAAATTGAATATTTCATTATCAGTCGTACGCCACCTGAACTGGCTTGTCTCAAATATGTCATTACACGATATTCTTAGCGTGCTATTGTTATTAAATTCTTTCTGAATACCCAGATTGACAAAACCGCGTGCCAGCCAGTTGTAGTAACCATTGATGACAGGGGACATATAGAATCCTGATAATTCTAATGTGTATTTTTTTGGTAATCTGAAAGTCTGCGTTGTATTGATCTGAAATCCATTCTGATTCCGTTTATATAATTCACCTTCCAGCTGGGTCGCAATCATCTGCCAGTTTGCAGTCAGGTTATTCTGCATTTCCCACCATTGGGTGATCTGGAAAGGAAGGGTAAGGGTAGAAGAAACAGTTTCTCTCCGGTCAATATTATCCGTTTCGATGGCCATGATATTGGTTTCAGGATCGATCCGGGGTTGAAACCGCAAAATCACATTTTTATCATGGCTATACTGAAAAGAGAAAATAAAACTTTTGAAAGAATAGTCCGCTTTTAGGTTGTTGGTGAACGTGGGCAATATGTTGGCATTGCCTGTAAAATATGTATAGGGATCAGCGAATAAGACAAAAGGGGCCATTTCATTATAGGTAGGCCGGGTGATTCTCCGGCCATATGAAAATTGAAGCAGGTGATTATCATTAATTTTCCGGGAAAGGAATAATGTAGGGAAAAAACTTCCGTATTCCCTGTCAACCACCCCCTCTTCATCCTTTGTACTCAGGAAGGTGGTTGTATATTCATAGCGGAGTCCGGCATTGATCGTTGTTTTTTCATCGAATTTTACTTTAAGCGCCCCAAAGCCAGCCAGCACATCCTCGGAAAGATCTGCGAAATTGCTGAAGTCTTCATTGATGGTCCATCCATCAGTTATCTTTTCCTCAAACCGGATATCATTGACCAGGTCGGATATCGTGCTTTTTACACCGGTCTCGAGGGTAATGGCATCCGTTATATTCAGGGAATAATCAATCTTCGCTACCCAGATACTAATGGGAGTGTCTTTAGATATCCTGCTTTCTTCCGTTCTGACAGGAACCTGCTGTTCATCGAAATATTGGTATAAATAGGTGGTTGGATTGGCATTATCATAGGCCAGGTAATCCAGGTTTGCATTCAACACATTTCCTCCGTTAAAAGTATGATTTATATTGATATTCCCCATAAGATGTTTCCAATGATTGGACTCTCCTATTTCGATGTCTATAAGCGTATCCGGCGATACCGAATAGTCAAAACGTGCATCTGTGAGCGAATTCATTTGAAAAACGTTGTCATAACCACTGACCAGTCCACTTATTATGGTTTTTTTACCAAGATTGTAATCAACGCCAAACTGGTAGTTGTGGGCACGGCGATTGGTTTCCCTCAGTGCCTCAGTGGCGGACTTAGTCGATTCCGAACTGTTGGAAGATTCCCGGTACATGTTAAACGGTTGATCTGAATCTGAATAGTTAAAGGAATAATTTCCAAAAAGGCTTAATTTCCCGGCTTGGTGGTTCAAACTAAGGCTCGCACCGGCCCTGGGTCCCGAACCATACCCCAGGTTGGCCATGATGGATCCATTGGTCCCCACATCGGTCCCCTTCTTCATGACGATATTGATAAATCCGGCATCCCCATCGGCATCGTAATTGGCGGGAGGTACCGTCATAATTTCTATTTTTTCGATGTCTCCGGCATTAATACCCTCCAACATCTGGTACACGGCTGAAATGGGCATCCTGCTTCGTTTGCCATTCATCAATACGATGACTCCATCCTTGCCTCCCAGGGAAAACGTATTGTCCTGGCGGTTGACAAAAACTCCCGGCGATCTCTCAAGTACATCGATGACTGAATGCCCTGCAGCGGTAATGCTGCTTTGTACATTGACCACCATCTTGCCCATCTCCATTTCATAAAGGGGTTTGTCGGCTTTGACAACTACTTCTTCCAGTTTTTTTATATCTTCCTCGAGAATGAGGGATTCCAGTGAAAGATTTGATTCGCTACCCACATGAATCGTAGATGTATAGGACTTGGCAAAACCAACCATATAGGATTCAATGATGTAACTTCCTTTCTCAAGCTGAGTTAACTTATAATATCCGTCTTCATCAGTCACTGCTCCTTTTACAAGGGTAGAATCTGAGTTATTCAATAATAATACATTGGCAAAAGCCACCCCGTAATCATACGTATCCTTGATCCTTCCTTGAATGGAATATTGTGAAAATGCGTTAATCGAAATCAATAAAAGTAGGAATAAGAGAGATTTTGCGTTTTTCATGGATGGATTGGATTAGGGTAATGCAGGAGTAGAGGTGCCGTACGTTGATATGCCACATCAAT
>Ga0209536_100001220_pt1 | contig 42751 bp, 38 predicted proteins | sample DeeMarSeWOR28_12_FD_187461 | JGI IMG/M metagenome (GOLD analysis project Ga0209536, IMG submission 187461) | Marine sediment microbial communities from White Oak River estuary, North Carolina - WOR-2-8_12 (SPAdes) (version 2) | ecosystem: Environmental > Aquatic > Marine > Intertidal zone >...
GCCGATAGCGACGCGTTGCGTATCGGGGCGCGACAAATGGCGAGCGCCATCCAGATCGGTCGTTCCGCCTTTTGCGAGCGTTTCGACGTCGAATCCGAGTACCAGTATAAGCGGCAATCGATGCGCGACGGCCACATCATGTACCACGCGCACATCGGCATGAACGATATCGATACCACCGCCACCGCGTTATCCACTATTCACGCCGAGCTCGACAGCCGCCAGTTCCGGCTCGACCGCGCAGGTTTCGCCCTCGACCGGCGCATGGGTCTGCCGCCCGAGCGCCGCGTCGACGTCGCCGCCGAAACCGGACCGATGCTCGCGACCCGGGCCGACTGGAATGCGCTGGCGCAGACGGTGCCCATCCAGCCGCACCTCGGCGATTTCATGATCGGCCAGCCGGCTTCGGTCGCCAACGCGGTCGAGGCGCTGCGCATCGGCTGCACCACGATCGGCAACCTGTCGCAGTATTTCACCTTCGAGGCGCCCGGCTGGCGCGATGGCGCCGCGACAGCCGCCGAGACCTGCCAGGCGATACAGCTGCTGGCGGAGTTTCGCGCGCAGGGCGTGATGCTGCATTCCTACCTCGAGGATGGCTTCGGTGCACTGTTCAAAAATTGCGCCAGCGTCGCCGCCTGGGCCATGCTGGAGCGCTATATCGTCGAAGAGCTTATGGGCGCGCGGCTCGCGCATTGCATCGGTGGCCTGACCAGCGACCCGGTGAAGCGCGCCGGCTGGGTGCTGGCTTTGCACGAGATCCACCAGGGCGAGCAGGTTGGTTCGATGATCTACGGCGACACCATTTCCTTCGGCCGCGAGTTCGAAAAGAATCGCGCGGTCACCGCCGAGTACCTGTTATGGGATATCCTGGTGCAGCTGCACGCGCCGAGTGGCCACGCGGTATTGCCGTTACCGGTCACCGAGGCGATCCGCATTCCGTCTGCCGATGAAATCATCGAGGCGCAGTTGTTCGGACGCCAGGTCGAAGCGGCGGCGCGGCGTCTTTACCCGCACGTCGATTTCTCCGCTGCCGAGGCCTTTGCCGCCCGCGTTTGCCGCGAGGGTCGCGAAATATACCAGGCTGCGCTCGCAGGGTTGACCGATCTTGGCGCCGATATTCGCGATCCGTTGCAAATGCTGTATCTGCTGAAACGCCTGGGCGCACAGGGTTTCGAAGCCCTGTTCGCGGCCGAAACCACGCAGCGAGAATCACCACCCACCGATATGTATGCGCTGTCGCAGGCGGTGATCGACGAGCATCGGCCACTGTTTGCCGATACGGCGTTGCGCGCGCGCATTGTCGGCCTGCGCCTGATGGTTGCATCCAGCGACGTACATGAACACGCCGCGGGTGCGCTCGCGCAATTGCTCGACGAGGCAGGCGCCGAGGTCATTTATCTCGGCGCCGAGCAGGATCCGCAGGATCTGCTGACCGCGCTGCGCGCGCAATCGGTCGATGCCTTGCTGTTGAGCACGCACAACGGCATGGCGCTCGAATACGCCACGCAGCTGAAGCGACTGCTGGATGCGGATTCGATTACCATGCCGGTAATCATGGGAGGTGTGTTGAATCAGAAGGTCGATGACCAGGCGTTGCCGGTGGCCGTGGAGGCCGAACTCAAGGCGCTCGGGATGCACCCGGCGCTCGGCCTGCCCGCATTGGCGCGCCTGTTGCCGGGCCCGGCAAAAATAGCGCCTGGCGGCGGGGATGGTTCGCTGTGAGCAAAACCAGCACCGATGCGGGCGACTGCATCCTGGTTGTCAGACTGCAATAACCCCGCTTTCCCTGATGCCGTCGAAAATGAACTGAACGGCCAGTGCGGAAAGCAATACGCCCATCACGCGCGCAATCACATTCATGCCGGTAACGCCAAGCAAATTCTGAATTTCACTTGCGAGTAAGATCGATAAAAACGTTACCAGCAGGATTGTCAGTAACGCGCCTATGATGATCGCCTGGCCTGCCAGGTTTCCTTCCTGGTTAGCCATCAGTAAAACGGCGGCTCCCATCGTCCCCGGACCGGCGATGAGGGGAGTTGCCAGCGGGAATACCGAAATGTCGGCCTTGGCGGCTGCCTCCTTCTCCTCGTCGTCGGTAGTAGATGTGCCACCCGAGGAGCGCGCAAAAACCATGTCGATACCCATCAGTAACAAGAGAACACCGCCGGCGGTTCTCAATGCTGCCAGGGATATTCCAAGGCCCGCCAGCAGCAGTTCCCCGATCAGCGCAAACGCGACAAGTATGAAGGTAGCGATCAACGTACCGCGGATGGCCTGGACTCGTTTTTGCCGAGCGGATTGGTGTACCGTTAGTGCGGCAAACATCGCGGCAACGTCCAGCGGGCCAATCGTTGCAAAGAAGGTTGCCAGTGCTAATCCCGCCGTTTCTATCATTCGATCGTTACTCGGAGAGCGCCATCTGACAGCCGCTTAGGCAGAGCGGTAGGGGGGCAGCGCGCGCCAGTTGAACAGGGGCGATGCGGCGGCGATGGTTCGACGTTGCTGCTGGAAGCGCTCATAGAGTGCCGCCGGCGCGTTCTGCGGTCCGTCGAGGGCTCGGTAAATGGCGATTTCCGAATCGGCGGATTTCTCACCGCCGATGAACTCCGCTTTGCCTCTGGAGCAGAGTTCGGCGAGTTCGCGATAATACTGCGCGCGCTGTTCCACCAGAAAGTCGCGGCAATGGCCGAAGGCCGCTTCATCATCCGAGCTCATGGTGACCCGGTTATGCGGGTCGACGCCGTAGGGATTGAGGTGGCCGTAGACCAGGATCTGGCCATCGACATCCGCGTGCGCGGCAAAATACTGCTGCACGGTTTCGACGTAACGGCAGTTGCTTTGCCACAGCTGTTGCGCGCCGGCGGCGACCGCGTCAGCGGCCAGGCGAATGTTGGCGTCGGAATGATTCTTGTAAACCCACTTACCGCTACTTCCCTGGGTGCGCGCGGTGTAGGGAACCGCCTCACGCACTGCACGCATTTCTTCGGGGTCGCCGAAAACTTCGGCGTACTCGATGTCGATGCCGGCGATGGAGAGGGTTTCGGCTTCAGTGTCGTCGGCCAGGTCGAGCAGGAATTCGTCACTGCCGCGTTCGCTAAAGCCGCTGATGAATACCAGCCCGTCGACCCCGGCCGCGTCGCATTTCTGCTTCAGCTGCAAGGCCCTGGCGTGGCACGGATGGTCGCTTGCACCCTGCAACAGCGGTTGCATCGAGGCGCTGCTGACGTGCTCGATGCCGAGTATCAGGTCACTGCCGCCGTTGTACGCGGTCACGCCATCGCGGCCGAGTTCGAGATAGGCAAAGGGCGCGAGGTGGGCGAGCAGGCGCGCCAGCCGTGGCGCCTGGCCGGATACCGGCAGCGCGAAGGCGATTTCATTTTGCGGATAGCGGTAGTAGCTGCAGCGCAGCGCGCACACCAGGCCGCTCCAGCCGTAGGTGCCGGCATAGCCGGCCAGCGCATCACCGCTCACGGTGACGATTTTTTCGCCGTCAAAGATGGCTGCTTCGACCACGCTGTCGCTGAAATAGCGTCGTTGCGGCCCCATACCGCCAGTCATGAAGGTGGCGCCGACCGCCGCGTACATGTAGCTGGTGAGATCCGCGCCGGGCACCTTGTAGTTGTGGCCGAGCTCGCTGGCGAGTGCGTGATTCAACTGGTCGAGGGTGATCGCACAGCCGGCGCTGACCTGCTGTCGCACACGATCGATGACAATTTCGTCCTGCGCGATCTGCGCCAGTTCGGGCAGTTCGGCGAAGCGCAGGCGCGGCTTCAGCGGCGCGTCGAAGCGTAAGCCGACGACGCGTGACGCGGGCCTGTCGCGAAACTGGAAAATGCCGCCGCCGGCCGAAGTGGCGGACATGGGCAATAGCAGCAGATCGTCTCCGTGCTCGTTGCGCAGCTGGCGCAGCGCCGCGCGCGGGTCGCCCCTGAGGGGATAGGCGACGTCGAATTCGACGGCGTTGTTTTCACCGTCCACCACGTGGTCAATAGGCTTTCCGAGTTCTACTGACATGCTGGCCGACTGCCTCAGGCGGCCTTCTTGGCTTCGAGCGCGCGCACCAGGTCCGCGGCGAGCGCATCCAGTACCGCCTGGTCGGTGATGGCGTCACCGCGTGGCGTGGTGAGGTAGAAAATATCGTCTATTTTTTCGCCCAGCGTCGAAATTTTGGCGTGGGTGATATCGATGTTTTTCTCGGCGATGACGTTGGCGATCACCGACAGCAGGCCCGGCATGTCGATGGCGCTGATTTCCATCACCGTACGGCCGTTGAGGTAATCCTGCTCGAAGCGCACCTCGGTAGGGTGATCGAAGGCCTTCAGCTGCCTCGGTTTACGCGTGTTGTACTGTCCCTGGTAGATCGAATCGGATTGCAGCGCCTTGAGCAGACGTTTCTCGATCTGCGCGATGACTTCAGGGTCGGTAACGGCCTGGCCGTCACGGTCCTGGATGATGAAGGTATCCATGATCTTGTGGTCGCAGGTGGTGAAAATCTCGGCGTTGAGAATACTGAGGCCGAGCGCACCGAGGGTGCCGGTCACCTGCGAAAAGGTGTGCGCGGCTTCGTCGCCGTAAATGAACACCTTGGTATTGTAGGTGTGCGGGGACTGGCGGATGCTGACCAGTCGCGCCTCATCGGGGTTGCTGAGTATGGCGTTGACGTGCCACCTGATTTCCAGCGGATGGTGGCGCAGGAAGTAATCACCCGGCACTCGATCGCAGACCGAGTTGATCTGCTCCGCACTGAACGGCAGGTCGGCCATTTCCTCGAGCGCGGCATCGCGGTTTTCCTGGATGATTTCGTCGATGTCGGGCGCATTGTCGATGCCGCGGCGAATGACGGTCTTGGTGGCGCGATAGAGTTGCTTCAGCAGCGCGTCCTTCCAGTTGTTCCACAGCTTGGGATTGGTGCTGCGTATGTCCGCCACGGTCAGCAGGTAGAGATAATTGAGCATGCTCATGCTGCCCACGCGCTGGGCGAAGTCGCGCACCACGTCGGGATCGCTGATGTCCTTGCGCTGCGCGGTTACCGACATCAGCAGGTGGTCGCGCACCAGTTGCGAAACGATACGGGTTTCTTTTCGATTCAGCTTGTGTTGCACACAAAAACGGGTCGCCTCCTCGGCGCCGAGCTCGGAATGATCGCCGCCGCGGCCCTTGGCGATGTCGTGGAACAGTGCAGCCAGGTAGAGCAGGCGCGGGTTTTCCAGCTTCTCATAGACAAGGTTGCAGAACGGGAATTCATCGCGGTGCTTGTCGAGCGCGAAGCGTCGCAGGTTGCGAATCACGAAGATGGTGTGCTGATCGACGGTATAGGCGTGAAACAGATCGTACTGCATGCGCCCGGTAATCTTCGCAAAGGCGGGTATATAGGCCGCCAGGAAACCGTAGGAATTCATCCGCCGCATCTGGTGCGTCATGCCATTGGGCGCGCTCATCAACTGCATGAACAGACCATTGATCTCGTCGTTGCTGCGAAACGCGTCATCCACCAGGTATAGATGTTCGCGCACCAGGCGAATGGTAGAGGCGGTAACACCCTCGCATTGCTGGTTCAGTGAAATCAGCAAAAACAGTTCCATCAGCGCCGGCGGATGCTGCTTGAAGACCTGGTCGTGGGCGACCTCGAGGTAGTTGTTACGCAGATTGAAACGTTCATTGAGCGGAGTGAGCCTGCGCTGCGCGTCGGTCAGCAGGATTTCTTCGCGAAAAATCTGCAGCAGCATTTCGCTGAGCCGCTCGAGTTCCATGATGGTGCGGTAGTACTGCTGCATGAACTGCTCGATCGCGAGGTTGTGCGCGCCCGATTTGAAACCGAACATTTCGGCGATCTGCTTCTGGTAATCGAACAGCAGGCGGTCTTCGCGCCGTCCGGCGATGCGATGCAGCGCAAATCGCACCCGCCACAGGTGTCGCTGGCCGGCGTCGAGCAGGCGGTATTCGGCCTCGGTAATGAAGCCGTGTCCGACCAGTTCACGAAACGACCGGGCACCGAAATGGCGCCTGGCGACCCAGGCGATGATCTGGATGTCGCGCAGGCCCCCGGGGCCTTCCTTGATGTTCGGTTCGAGGTTGTAGGCGGTGTCGTTGAAGCGCAGATGGCGGTTCTTCTGTTCCACCAGCTTGGCCTCGAAGAACTTGCGCGCGGACCAGATTTTGCGGGGTGAAATGGCTTGCTGAAATTTTTCGTAGAGCTCCTCGCTACCGGTAATCAGGCGCGATTCGATCATCGTGGTCATTACCGTGATATCGGCCTTGCCCTCACGCACGCAATCGCGAACGGTACGCACGCTGTGACCGACTTCGAGACCGATATCCCACAGAAAGGTCAGGAAAGCGGAGAGCCGGTCCTGCTGTTCGCGCCCGGGTTTGCGCGTCAGTAGTATCATCAGGTCGATGTCCGAACCCGGCAGCAGTTCTCCACGGCCGTAGCCGCCGACCGCGACCAGGCTGCAATCGCAGCTGGCATCCGGGTTAACGAAATGGGTGAAGCAGATATCGAGCAGGCGATCGATCTGCTCCGCCATTTCGTGGATCAGCTGTTCGGCGGGCTCGCCATTTTCGAAACGCTGGAAATTGCGCTCGCGCACAGCCGCAAGCCCGGCTGCGATCTCGCGTGCCTGCAGTTTGCCGCCGGCTTCCGCCTGCTGCAGCATTTGCGCCAGTTCCGCGGTCACCGCTTCAGAACCCGTAGTCGGGGTGCAGCGTCAGGACTTCGAAACCGTCATCGGTGACCAGGTTGGTGTGTTCCCATTGCGCCGAAAGGCTGTGGTCCTTGGTAACCACGGTCCATTCATCAGGCAATAGCTTGACGTGGCGTTTGCCGAGGTTGATCATCGGTTCCACCGTAAACGCCATGCCTGCTTCCAGCATCAGTCCGGTATTCGGCCGGCCGTAGTGCAGCACCTGCGGGTCTTCGTGAAACACCCTGCCGATACCGTGCCCGCAGTATTCGCGCACCACGCTGCAACGATTCTTCTCCGCGTATTGCTGAATCGCGTGTCCGATGTCGCCCAGGCGTATCCCGGGCCTGATCATCTCGATACCGATCTTCATGCAGTCGTAAGCGATGCGCGATATGCGCTGCCCCTGTACGGTCGGCTTGCCGACCATGAACATGCGGCTGGTGTCGCCATGGTAATCGTCCTTGATCACGGTGATGTCTATATTGATGATATCGCCGCTTTTCAGCTTCTTCTCGGCGGGGATGCCGTGGCAAACGACGTGGTTTACCGAAGTGCAGATCGAACGCGGAAAACCACGGTAATTCAACGGTGCCGGCACTGCATCCTGCTGCTGGACGATGAAGTCATGGCAGATATCGTTGAGCTGCTGGGTGGTAACACCCGGCTCGACATGGGGTTCGATCATGCGCAGTACGTCCGCGGCCAGGCGCCCGGCAACGCGCATTTTCTCGATTTCCTCGCTCGATTTGATCGTGACACCCATAAATTACGTACTGCTGGTTGTTGAAGATACGGGATTATGGTATAAAGCGCGCGCCTTCGGCAACAGCAAGGCAAAATTAATCGGAATCGCGGCTAAAACCCGGTTTCAAACGACACACACATGCCATAACGCGCTTATGGGTGCCTGCATTTTACCAGAGAGCAGGTCGTAAGCGTCGGGTATGTGGAGGCTTAACCCGGGACAGTCAACAGGGCTGTCCAACAGACATCTGGAGAAACTCATGTCTAACGTCACCATGCGTGAAATGTTGGAAGCGGGCGTCCATTTTGGACACCAAACCCGTTTCTGGAATCCCAAGATGGCTCCCTTTATTTTTGGCGAGCGCAACAAGATTCACATCATCAATCTCGAGCAGACCATGCCCCTGTGCCGCGATGCGATCAACTATCTTGGCAAGGTCGCCTCGAAGAAAGGCAAGATCATGTTTGTCGGCACCAAGCGCGCCGCCGCCGAATCCGTCAAGGAAGAGGCATTGCGCTGCGGCATGCCGTTCGTCAACCACCGCTGGCTCGGCGGCATGCTGACCAATTTCCGTACCGTGCGCGCCTCCATCAAGCGTCTCAAGGAGCTCGAGGAAATGGCCGCCAGCAAAAATTACGAGAAAATCAGTAAGAAGGAAATCCTCAACCTGTCGCGCGAGCAGGAAAAGCTCGAGAAGACGCTGGGCGGGATCAAAGACATGGGCGGTCTGCCCGATGTGCTGTTCGTGATCGATGTCGGTTACGAGAAGATCGCCGTGCAGGAAGCTGCCAAGCTGGGCATCCCGGTAGTCGGCATCGTCGACACCAATAATTCGCCCGATCACATCGAGTACATCGTGCCAGGAAACGACGACTCGATGCGCGCCATCAAGCTTTACAACCGACTGGTGGCGGACGCCATTATCGAAGGCAAGCAAAGCATCGTAAGCGCCGACAGCGATGCCGAATTGATCGAAGTCGACCCCGATGCTACGCCAGTGGTGAAGTCATCGGTCAAGATTACGGCGAAGAAATCTGCTGCGCCGAAGCCGGCTGAAGCCGACGCTGTCGATACTCCTGCCGAGGCAGAACCGGCAGCCGAGGCAGCACCTGCAGCCGAAGCAGCCGACGAAGCACCGGCGGTTGACGCGGTAGAGGAGGAGCCAGCGGCCGAAAAAGCGCCGAAGAAAGTTGCAACCAAGAAGGCAGCGACCAAGAAAGCCGCTACCAAGAAGGCAGCGACTAAAAAGGCCGCTACCAAGAAAGCAGCGACCAAGAAGGCTGCCAGCAAAGCGGCGGATGCCGACAAGGAATAAACCCCTGGTTGCCACCGGGCAGCCAATCAACGAGGTAACGAAGTGGCTATAACAGCATCTCTAGTAAAAGAACTGCGCGAACGCACCGGGTCGGGCATGATGGAATGTAAAAAAGCATTGGTGGAAACCGACGGCGATATCGAAGCCGCCGCCGAACTGATGCGCAAGTCGGGCGCCGCCAAGGCTGACAAGAAGGCTGGACGTGTCGCCGCCGACGGCGCCATCAAAGTGATGGTCGGGGACGACGCCAGGACCGCGGTCATTCTCGAAATCAACTCGGAAACCGATTTCGTCGCCAAGGACGATAATTTCCAGGCTTTTGCCGATCAGGTGCTGGCTGTCATTGCCCGCGATAAACCGGCCGGAGTCGAGGAATTGGCGAAGCTGCAGCTGGAATCCGGCCAGAGCGTCGAGGAAGCACGCCAGGCATTGATCGCCAAGGTTGGCGAAAACATCCAGGTGCGCCGCTTTCAGCGCATCGAGTCGGATGCGTCGATCGCTTGCTATGCTCACGGAGCCCGGATCGGCGTACTGGTCGATTCCACCGCGGAAAGTGAATTGGCGCGTGGTCTGGCGATGCACATCGCCGCGGTAAACCCGCAATTCGTCGATAAGGACTCGATTCCTGCCGAATTTGTCGAAAAGGAAAAATCCATTTTGATCGCGCAGGCGGAATCCAGCGGTAAGCCCGCCGAGATTATCGAGAAAATGATTCAGGGCAAGCTCAACAAGTTTCTTGCCGAAGTAACATTACTCGGACAACCCTTCGTCAAGGACCCCGATGTTACGGTGGGCAAGCTACTGGATGATGCGGGTGCCCGGGTGAACGGTTTTATCCGTTACGAAGTCGGTGAAGGCATCGAAAAGAAAGTCGAAGACTTTGCCGCCGAAGTCGCGTCGCAGCTAAACGGCTGATAACGAAAAAGGCCGCGATCATCGCGGCCTTTTTTTTGCCCGCCGCGCGGTGCCTTCCGATGGCGGAATACGATGTATATTGTCAACGGGTTAATATAAACTGCGCCAGGGTGTCAGCCGCGCCGAGCGAGTGGGTGCCTGGGCCAACATAATTCGCCTATTTGAATCTAACTCTATGCCGACAATCAAGTTCAAACGCATCCTGGTAAAGCTCAGCGGTGAGGCCCTGCTGGGCACTCAGGCGTCGGGAATCGATCCGCAGATGATCGACAAACTGGCGCGCGATCTGCTGGAGTTGCACGCAGCCGGTGTCGAAGTCGCCTGCGTCGTCGGCGGGGGGAACCTGTTGCGCGGTGCCAACCTCGCCGGTGGTGGCGTTGATCGGGTTACCGCCGACCACATGGGTATGCTGGCTACAGTGATGAATGCCCTGGCGCTGCAAGACGGGCTTTTGCGCCAGTCGGCGCCAGCCGTCGTCATGTCGGGTCTGCTGATGCCGCAAGTGTGCGAAGCCTATACCCAGCGCGATGCACGGCGGCGCCTGGCCAACGGGGAGATCGTGATTTTCGCCGCGGGAACCGGCAGTCCGTATTTTACTACCGATACCGGGGCCAGTCTGCGCGCGATCGAGATTCAGGCCGATTTGCTGATCAAGGCGACCAAGGTCGATGGCATTTATGACAAGGACCCGGTCAAGCATGCCGACGCGAGGCGTTACACGCAGCTGAGCTACGATGAGGCCATCGATAAGCGGCTTGCGGTGATGGATGTGGCGGCGATGATATTGTGTAATGATAACGCGTTGGACCTGGTGGTTTGTGACATCAACCGACCGGGCGTAATACTGGATCTCGCCAGGGGCGAAGCGGTGGGCACCCGGGTGAGTCGAAACGAGGTAGCAAAATGATCGAAGATATCAAGAAGGATGCGCGCAGTCGCATGAGCAAAAGTATTGAAGCCTTCCAGGCGGAACTCAGCAAGATCCGCACCGGGCGGGCACATCCCAGCCTGTTGAATCACATTACCGTCGATTTTTACGGCAGTGAAGTGCCGATCGGGCAGGCGGCGAACATTACCGTCGAAGACGCGCGCACGCTCGCCGTGACGCCCTGGGACAAGAGCATGGTGTCGGTCATCGAAAAAGCCATTATGACCTCCGATCTCGGGCTGAACCCGTCGAGCGCGGGTACCGTGATTCGTGTGCCGATGCCGCCGTTGACCGAACAACGGCGTAAGGAGCTGGTCAAGGTGGTTCGTGAACTCGCTGAAAACGCGCGCATCGCGGTGCGTAATATTCGTCGTGACGCTAACAACGATCTGAAGACATTGGCGAAGGACAAGGACATATCCGAAGATGACGAACGTCGCGGTCAGGACCTGATTCAGCAGGTGACCGATCAATCCACCGACGAAATCGAATCGCTACTGCAAATCAAGGAAAAGGAGTTGATGGAAATCTAGCCTGTAAATTGCACCATTCAGTCTCGGGCATTGACATATCTATTTGAAACATCAAAAGTAAATCGGTAGTTATACAGGTGAAAAAAAACATACAGGCTGAAACCGGTCCTGCGTCGCTTTCCCGCATGACGGTTTCCCGCATGACGGTTTCCCAGATGCAGGTGCACTATGCAGTCTAACCATTCACTGGATTCGGATTCATGATTTCATCAGGCCAGGCACCGGTTCCCAGCCACGTGTGCGTCATCATGGACGGTAATGGGCGCTGGGCAAAAAAACGACTGATGCCACGCAGTTACGGCCACCGCAAGGGTGTCGAAGCCACGCGCCGTTGCGTCGAGTTTTTCGCCAATGCGGGTGTTGACCACCTGACCCTGTTTACCTTCAGTAGCGAAAACTGGAATCGTCCGGATGACGAGGTAAGTCAGTTGATGGATCTGTTCATGCAATCACTGCAACGCTATAGCGACGAGTTGCATGAGAAAGGGTTGAGAATTCGATTTATTGGCGATCGTGCGCGCTTTGCCAAAAAGCTGCAGCGACAGATTGAGCTGACCGAGCAGAAGACTGCCGATAACCCCGGAATGACCCTGCACATTGCGGCCAATTATGGTGGTCACTGGGATATCGTCAACGCGGCGCGCGAACTGGCGTCACGCGTGCTTGCCGGCGAGATTAACCTGGAACAAATCGACGCCGAGCAATTTGCCGCGGGTCTATCGCTTGCTGATGTGCCGAATCCCGATCTGTTTATTCGCACCGGCGGCGAGCAGCGCATCAGCAATTTTCTGCTGTGGCAACTGGCCTACACCGAATTTTACTTCTGCGATTGCCTGTGGCCCGATTTCGACTATGCGGAAATGCAGAGCGCACTCGATGAATATCGCAGGCGCCAGCGCCGCTACGGTAAGACCAGTGAGCAGGTCGAGATCGCGACCTGATGTTGAAGCAGCGAGTTATTACCGCGGTTATTCTCGCGCTCATCGTGGCAGTTTGCCTGCTGCAGCAGGATCCGTTGTGGATGCGCCTGCTGTTCACCGTTATGCTGTGCGCCGCGACCTACGAACTCATCTTGCTGACGCTGAGAACCACGCGACCGCTGGCTATCACCGGCGCGCTCCCGTTCATTGCGTTGTTCTGGTGGTCGGGCGATTACGTCAACGCATTGTTGATCTTCTGGCAATCACTCACGGGAGCTGTCCTGTGGGTGCTGATATCGATAGGACTCTGTTTTTACCGCCACAGTGGTAATTGGCCATTGCTGGCGCGGGTGCTGCTGCTTGGCCTGGGGCTGGACCTGCTGTGGATCTGTGGGCATGGACTGGTATTCCTGCACCTGCATTATGGCGCGGCCGTATTATTCTACCTGCTCAGCCTGGTCTGGGTAGCCGACATCGGCGCCTATTTCATCGGCAAGCGGTTTGGGCGCCACAAGCTTGCGCCTTCCATTAGTCCGGGCAAGACGCGCGAGGGTTTGCTCGGTGGTCTGGCGAGCAGCCTGCTGTGGATGATCGTGGTGTATCAGGCGAGCGCAGGGTGGGGGTTGGCGCTTTTGCCCTTCCTGCTCATCGGCGTGATTACCTCGCTGTCCTCGGTGTTCGGCGATTTGTTCGAGAGCGTGTTGAAGCGCGAGGCGGGCGTCAAGGACAGCAGCAGGCTGTTGCCGGGTCATGGCGGAGTGCTCGATCGCATCGATGGTCTGCTTGCGGCAACGCCCGTGTTCCTCAGCGGAATTCTGTTCGCGGGACAGATGTGAAGCAGATTACCCTGCTAGGCGCAACCGGCTCCATCGGTCAGTCGACACTCGATATCGTCGCGCTGCACCCGGATCTCTACCGCGTGTACGCATTGACGGCGAACAGCAGCCGCAAAAAAATGGAAGCCCTGTGCCGCCGCTTCACCCCGCGCTTTGCGGTGATGAGCGATGCCGCCAGCGCCGCAGAGTTGCAGCAGGCGCTCGCCGACTTGCCCACGGAAGTGCTGGCAGGGGAAGAGGGGCTCGCACAGGTGGCCGCCGCCGCGGAGGTCGATGTCGTCGTCGCCGCTATCGTCGGTTCGGTTGGATTGATGCCAACCCTCGCCGCGGTGCGTGCCGGCAAGCGTATATTGCTCGCCAACAAGGAATCACTGGTAATGGCGGGTGCACTGTTCATGGACGAGGTACGCCGCCACGAGGCAGAGCTGCTACCTGTGGATAGCGAACATAACGCCATATTCCAGTGCCTGCCGCCCGGAGCTATCGGGCAGGGAGTGGCCGACAAGGGCGTGCGCAAAGTCATCCTCACCGGATCGGGTGGGCCATTCCTCGATGTCGACCTGGCTGACTTCGATGAGCTGAGCCCGGAGCAGGCCTGTGCGCATCCGAACTGGGACATGGGTCCAAAGATATCGGTCGATTCGGCCACCATGATGAACAAGGGCCTTGAATTGATCGAGGCTTGCTGGCTGTTTTCCATCGACCACCAGGATGTCGAAATCCTGCTGCACCGCCAGAGCATAATCCATTCGATGGTGTCCTATGACGACGGTTCGGTGATCGCACAACTGGGTAATCCCGACATGCGTACGCCGATTGCCAACGCGCTGGCCTGGCCCGAACGCATCAACAGCGGTGTAGAACCATTGGACCTGTCGCAGGTCGGCCGGTTAGACTTCACGCTTGCCGATGACCGGCGTTATCCCTGCCTGGCGCTTGCGCGACAGGCCTGGCGTCAGGGAGGCGACAGCATGGCCGTGTTGAATGCCGCCAACGAGGTTGCGGTGGCACTGTTTCTGCAGCGAAAAATTCGATTTACCGAAATCTCCAGGCTGATTAACGAGGTGATGGAGCGAACTGCAAGCGGGCCGGCAAACGATTTGAACGCCATACTCGAGGCGGATTCCAGGGCGCGTGACCTGGCTGTTGAACTATCTAGAACGCGGATTTGAACGCAATGGATTTCTTCGCTATCAGCTCCAGCATACTGGCTTTTATCGTCGCCATCGGCGTGTTGGTCACGGTGCATGAATTCGGCCATTTCTGGGTGGCGCGCAAGCTCGGCGTCAAGGTGCTGCGCTTTTCGATAGGCTTTGGCAAACCGCTATGGATGCGCAAGGCCGGTCCCGATCAGACCGAGTACGTAATCGCTGCGATTCCCTTGGGCGGTTACGTCAAGATGCTCGACGAACGCGAGGGCGAGGTTGATCCGAAAGAACTGGAGCGCAGCTTCAATCGCAAGTCGGTGTGGCGTCGGTTTGCTATCGTCTCGGCCGGGCCGGTATTCAACTTCCTGTTTGCGATACTGGCTTACTACCTGATTTTCATGGCGGGTGTCAGTGGCGTAAAGCCGGTCATCGGTGAGGTCGAGGTTAACGGCCCGGCATATACGGCAGGTGTCCGCCAGGGAGATCTTATGCTGGCGGTCAATGATGTGAAAACCCCGACCTGGGAAAGGGCCCGATTTGCGCTGCTCGAGGAGTCGGTTGGCGCGAATCAGATCGTGGTGCGGGTACAAAGCTCGGATTTGCAGATCCGTGAGCACGTGATCGATGTCGCCGATCTGGGGCTGCTGGGAAAAGAGCAGATCGACCTGATGCGGGATCTTGGTTTGGAGGCGTGGCGACCCGAGGTGCCGCCGGTCATCTCCGAGGTATTGCCCGATGGCGCGGCCGCGGCTGCCGGTGTGCTTGCGGAAGACAGGATCCAGACGCTGGACGGAGTCGACATAGTCGACGCGCGGCAATGGGTGCGGCTTATCCGCGACAATCCGGAAAAAACCATGCAGCTTGGCGTGTTGCGCGATGGCCAGTCGGTGACGCTCTCGATTACCCCGCGCAGCCGCACCGAAGCCGGCGAGACCTATGGTTATATTGGCGTGCGCAACCGCATCGAAATTCCCGAATCGATACGTCAGCAAATGATGGTGGTCGAACGTTTTGGCCCGTTCGAAGGGTTGGTCCAGGCGATGGACAAGACCTGGCGTATGAGCTGGCTTACATTGCGCGTGCTGGGCAAGCTGGTCACCGGCGAAGCCAGCGTGCGCAACCTCAGCGGCCCGATCACCATCGCACATTATGCCGGCGTGTCGGCGCGCATCGGCCTGGAACCGTTTCTGGGGTTTCTGGCTATCATCAGTATCAGCCTGGGGGTGCTCAATCTGTTGCCGGTGCCAATGCTGGATGGGGGCCATCTGCTCTACTACCTGATTGAAATTTTCAAAGGCAGTCCGGTATCTGAATCCACCGAAATCGTCGGCCAGAAAATTGGCATCATGCTGCTGTTCTGCCTGATGTCGATTGCCCTGTATAACGACCTGTTGCGCCTCGTTGGCTAGCCCGCACATTGCATGAAGGTTCGATCCAAATTTCCGTTATGGATTGGTGCACTGCTGTTGCTGCTGGTGTCAGGCCTTGCGCAGGCAGAAAGCTTCGTGGTGGAGAGCATCGAGGTACAGGGCATCAAGAAGATCAGCCTGGGGACGGTGTTCAGTTATTTGCCGGTACAGGTCGGCGAAACCCTAGAGACTGAACTCAGCTCTGCCATTATTCGTGAACTTTATGCCACCGGGTTCTTTGACGACATCGAGTTGTTGCGGCGCGGTAATGTGTTGGTCATCAGGGTAGTCGAGCGCCCGTCGATCGCCGAAGTCAACTTCGAAGGTAATCATGACATCGAGGACGAGGCGCTGGAGCAGGCCATAGATGGGCTCGGTATGACCAAGGGGCGTATTTTCGACGAGAACAAGCTGGAAAAACTGGAGCTCGAGTTGCAGCAAGTCTATTACTCGCTGGGCAAGTATGCGGCGCGTATCGATGCCACGTGGCGTGAAATGGACGAAGACCGTGTCGCTATCGATATCAGTATTTCGGAAGGCCTGTCGGCGACCATCAAGTCGATCAATATCATCGGCAATCAACAATTCGACGAGGCCGAATTACTCGACCTGTTTCAGCTGGAAGCGAGCGGCTCCGGGTTTTTCCCCGAAGATGACTATTCGAGTTCCAAGCTCACCGCCGATCTGGAAACCCTGAAGTCCTACTACCTCGATCGCGGCTACGTAAAGTTCGCGGTCGACTCTCAGCAGGTCACCATCAGCCCGGATCGCAAGGATATCAGCATCTCGGTCAACATAACCGAGGGAGAGCAATATACCGTTAGCAAAATCGAGCTGGGCGGGGAAATGGTTGTGCCGGTGGATGACCTGAATGCGTTGATCACTTTCCGTGAAGGTGACATCTTTTCGCGCAAGGAAGTCAACAAGGCGATTACCGCAATGCAAAATCGACTCGGCGAAGACAGCTACGCCTTCGCCGAGATACGTGTGTTGACCGAACTGGATGAAGCCAACCGCACGGTCGCGTTGCGTTTTCTGGTGGTGCCCGGGAACAGGATGCGGGTGCGCTACATTACCTTCACGGGAAATGCGAAAACCAAGGATAACGTGTTACGTCGCGAAATGCGCCAGCTCGAAGGTGCGATGTATCAAACCTCCAAGGTGGAACGATCAAAGGTTCGCCTACAGCGCCTGAATTACCTGGGCTCGGTGAATATCAGTCAGCAAAAGGTTCCAGGATCGGTGGATGAACTCGATCTGAAGATCGAGGTTACCGAACGCTTTTCCGGCAACCTGCAGGTTGGCGTCGGATTCTCACAGGATCAGGGAGCGGTGTTGAACCTCGGTTTTACGCACGAGAATATCTTCGGCACCGGCAATAAAGTCGATTTCCAGTTCAACAACTCGGCAGCTTCGCAGCAATACGTCTTTAACTATGAAAATCCATACTACACGGAGGATGGTATCAGCCGGGGATTTAACCTGAGGGTTACCGATACCGATTCCGGAGAGAACAACACCAGTAACTACCAGATTGATCAGATCAGCGCATCCATCGATTACGGTATTCCGCTGTCGGAATACAATACCCTTCGGGTCGAGGTCGGTGCGCAGCAAAATTACCTCAAGACCACCGGTGGTTCTTCTGAGCAGGTATACGATTTCATCAGAGAAAATGGCGATAAATACGATAAAGATACGCCCAACAGTGAGATCTCGGGTGAAAAATTCAACACGGCGTTCGGTATCGTCGGCTTTACCAAGGATAGCCGCAATCGCAGGATCTTCGCGGATGAGGGTTCTCTGAACAGCATCAGTCTCGAGGTGAACGCCGGTGACCTCGACTACTATAAAGCCAGGTACCTGCATCAGACCGCATTTGGACTGGTCGATCCGATGATCCTGGGCTTGAAGGGCAGGTTGGGATACGGTGACGGCTTTGGCGGCACAGATGGACTGCCCATTTACGAGACCTTTACCGCGGGTGGCGTGCGTTCGGTCAGGGGTTATGAATTCAATAGCCTGGGTCCTTTGGACAGCAACGGCGATGCGTCTGGCGGTAATTTCCAGGTCCTCGGCTCGGCGGAAATTTTATTTCCGGTCCCTGCCGTGAGCAGTTCAGAAACCTTCAGGGTTGGGGTATACTTCGACATCGGAAGTGTGTTCGATGGTATTGATAACTACGAGACCTCCGAGTTGCGTCAATCGGTCGGTATTTCGGCAAAGTGGTTTTCGTTTATCGGTCCACTCGAGTTTAGCTACGCCTGGCCGCTTAACGATGAATCGGAAGACAAAGTCCAGAATTTTCAGTTCGCGCTCGGAGCGACTTTTTAGAGATAATTTTGAACAACCTGATACGCTCAATCCCGCTTCTGCTGATTTTGCTCAGCATGCCCGCGACGGCACAGGAGTCCGCTAACAAGATCGGTTTCGTCAATACCGCAAGAGTGTTGAAGGAAGCGCCGCAGGCGCGCAAGGTCGAAGAGCGTCTGAAGGCCGAATTTGGCCCCCGTGAAACGCAACTCAAGGCCAAACGCAGCGAAATCCTCGAACTCGAGGAAATGCTTAAATCGGATAGCCAGACCAGTGCTACCACGCGCCGCAAGCTCGAGCGTGAGATTCGGCTGAAAGTCAGTCAGCTCAAGTTTCTGGAGCAGGAATTTCGCGAGGATCAAAATCTGCGCCGCAACGAGGAAATCCGCAAACTGCAACAGGTGATCTCCAACGTGCTCAAGATGCAGGGCGACTCAGGTAAGTTTGATCTGATACTCACCGAGGGTGTCAGTTACGTTTCCGACCAGATCGACATCACCACGCAAACCATCGAAATGTTGAAGCAATTGCCCGACAGCGGCGAAGGTGCGCAATAACTGCCTGCGCGGTTACTGCGATGGTAGTGGCTATCTGCCCGGGTCTCCAGCGAGAATGCGTCTAACCCTGCAGCAACTGGCAAAATCCCTGAATCTCGAGTTCCGGGGTGACCCCGAGCTAGTGATCGAAGGAGTGAGTTCGCCCGGATCGGCGCAGGCTGGCGATCTGTGTTACCTGCTGGCGGAGAAAAACCTGCCGGATATCGCCGCTAGCGGTTGCAGTGCGGTCATCGTACCGAAGGAGCTCGCCGGTCTGGTCGGTGACAAGGCGGTACTGTTGTCGCTGGAACCGCGCTACAGTTTCTCCCAGGCTATCGATGCACTCGATCTCGATGCGCCGAGACAGGCAGCCGGAATTCACCCGTCGGCGCAGGTGGCCGAGAGCGCGCAGCTTGCCGCCGGGGTTCGCGTCGGCGCCAATGTGGTGATCGAGGAAGGCGTGACGATAGGCGCCAACAGCGTTATCGGCGCAGGCTGCGTCATCGAGCATTCAGCCTCCATCGGCAGCGACTGCCACCTGCACAGCCACGTGATCCTGGCGCACTCGGTGCGTCTCGGCGACCGCTGTATCCTGCAGTCCGGCGTGGTGATCGGCGGTGACGGCTTCGGTCTGGTCATGCATCAGAAGCAGTGGCGGCGGATACCGCAAATCGGCACCGTCATCATCGAGGACGATGTCGAAATCGGTGCCAATTCGACGGTTGATCGCGGTGCGCTGGGCGACACCGTAATCGAACAGGGCTGCAAACTCGATAACATGATTATGGTCGCGCACAATGTCCGTATCGGCGCACATACGGCGATTGCCGCCTGTAGTGGAATCGCGGGAAGCGCAAATATCGGACGTTACTGTAAAATCGGCGGTGCTGCCAATATCCTCGGGCACCTTACCATTGCGGATCACACCGTCATCACCGCGACTTCATTCGTGACCAAGGAAATCAGGGAATCCGGGGTGTATTCTTCGGGGTTCCCGGTAATAGAGAACAAACTCTGGCGGAGAATCAATGCGCGTTATAAAGCGCTCGACAAACTTGCCAAAACCGTTGCCGAACATGCAAAGCTGATCAGAAAATGACGCTTCAGGCACCCAGAACAATAGCTACCGGGGACGCATTTTGAAATTTGACATAAACAAGATCATGAAGTTGCTGCCGCATCGTTATCCCTTTTTGCTGGTAGATCGAGTAACCGACTTAGAGCCCGGGGTGAGCCTGTCGGCGATCAAGAACGTTACCATCAACGAACCCTTCTTCCAGGGACATTTTCCAGGGCAGCCGATCATGCCGGGGGTGCTGATCCTGGAGGCTATGGCGCAGGGGACCGGGTTGCTGGCCTTTTCCGGCATGCTGGATGCAGATGAATCTACGCTGTACATTCTGGTCGGCATCGACAAGGCTCGTTTCCGCGGTCAGGTTTTGCCGGGAGATCAATTGCAGATCGAAGTCGAGTTGAAACGCAACATGCGCGGCATCGGCATTTTTACCTGCCAGTCGCTGGTCGATGGTGAAGTGGTTGCCGAGGCGGAGATAATGTGCTCGGCGCAGGACCGCAAGTAGTGATTCACGCGACCGCTATTATCGATCCGTCCGCCAGGCTCGATGATACTGTGGAGGTGGGGCCTTATAGCGTTATCGGCGCGGGGGTCGAGATCGGGCCGGGCACCGTCGTTGGTCCGCACGTAGTCATCGTGGGCCCTTGCAGGATCGGTAGCGATAATCGTATTTTTCAGTTCGCATCCGTCGGTGAAGCGCCCCAGGATTTGAAATACAACGGCGAGTTAACCTCGCTGGAAATCGGCGATCGCAACGTGATCCGGGAATATGTCACGCTCAACCGCGGCACCGCTGGCGGTAACCACAAGACAGTCATCGGTAGCGATAATTTGTTCATGGCCTATAGTCATATAGCGCACGATTGTATTATCGGTAACCATTGTATCTTTTCCAATGGGGCTTCACTGGCCGGTCATGTAGAGGTCGGTAACTACGCGACATTGGGCGGTTTTACCCTGGTGCACCAGTTTAGCAGCATCGGTACCCAGTCTTTTTGCGGCATGGCTACGGTTGTTAACATGGATGTTCCGCCGTATTCGACGGCTGCCGGAAACCGTGCCAGGGTGGTTGGGATCAACAAGGTAGGCTTGCAAAGAAAGGGCTTTTCGCCGGAATTGATACGTGCGTTACATAAATCGTTTCGCGAGTTATTAAAATCCAGGGTGTCCAGGGAGGATGCGCTCGCGAATCTTCAGCCACTGTGCGAGCAATATGCGGAGGTTGAGGAATTCGTCAACTTTGTCAAAAATAGTAAACGAGGGATTGCCAGCTAGCGAGTCATAACTGGCGTACCGATCCGGCAAATGAATGGGATCGACTGGTAAACACCCGGGGTAACAGAGGGTAGGTTTATGTCCAGGCAGAGCAAGTTATCGATTGGCATTTTATGCCTGTTAACAGCGGCGGTTGCTGGTCGTGTCGATGCACTGGAAATCCTGCATTTCATCGAAGCCGGGGGCTATGAGCGCGTAATGGAAGACGCCAGCGGCCTGAAGATCACCGATGACGGTGTGGTTTATGTGAGCAGCCAGGAAAAGGGCACCCTGCTCGAGATCACCGATGGAAAGATCGAGGCGCACGGCCTGTCTCCATCGGTTTTCAAAAACAGCGATCTGGGCGATGTGGATGTCTTGCCCGATGGACGCCTGGTCGTAGTCAATGAAGACAGTGGCCAGATCGCTATCCTGGGTGCTGATCTGCAGGCGCAAAGCCTGTTCTCCCAGTCCGGCAGCGACGCTGGTGAGCTCGACAATCCCCGCCCACTTGCTGTTTCGATCAACAACACGGTTTTCGTGGGTGACGTTAAAAGCAAACGGGTCAGCGTTTTCAATCACCAGGGGCTGTTTCTACACACCATAGGCCGCAACGGCAACTCGGATGACGTCAAGGGGCTGACGCATATCAGCATCGATGCCGAGGAAAATGTCTACGTCCTCGAAGGCCGCAGTCGCATCTCGATTTACAGTTTCAGCGGTGAGCTGATCGCGCGCTTCGGCGCTAAGGACTTGCAACAGTATTTCGGCGAGACTCCTGAATTCAGCGCCATGACTACCGATCTGGATGGCAATCTGTACATCGGTGATTACGTCCAGAATCGAATAACGATACTGGACTGGCGCAACCTCAAGGTGCTCGCCCAGATAGGTTCGCTCGGACAATCACGTGCCCAGTTTCGCGATATCAGCCTGCTGTCGGTAAATGCCAATGGTCAGCTAGCCGTGCTCGACCGGAAGAATCGCAAACTCGAGGTGTACCAACTCGATCAAACCAGTTTCGCGAGCCCTGTTGCCCGCGACCTGCTGGAACTTGGTCTGACTATCGAAGCCAGTTGCGAGGCGCAATATGCATTTATCGAGGATCAGACGCTGTGTGTCAGGCCCGCGGGTGGAGGCATCGTCATACTCGCCGCCGATGGTGGCGAGCAGGGCAGTTTTGCCAATGCCATCAGGTACCCCAGCGCGATTCACGTGGGGGCGGAAAGTGTCGCAATTCTGGAAAAAAACAACCTGCACGCGTTTACCCACGATGGCAGAAACCTGTTTTCGATCGGTCGTTACGGTTCCTCTCCGGGTGGATTCAACAAGCCCACCGACGTGTTCGTGCGTGCTGGCAAATACTATGTTTCTGACCAGGGTAATAACCGGGTTCAGGTGTTTGACTCCGCCGGTATCTTTATCGAGGAAATCAGGGAGAAGAAGGGCGATAAACGGTTGTTCCTCGAGGTGGGCCCGATCGCCGTGGATAGTAAGGAAAACCTGTATGTCGCGGACGCCAGCGCCCTTGGGCTGATTCACGTGCTCGACCCCGGGCGCAACGAGATCGCGAGCATTGGTATCGAAGAAAACTCGCTACACAAGGTGAAGAAGTACTACTCGATCGATATCGATCGGCAGGATCGCCTGTACGTTCTCGGCGGTTCCGATTTCAGCGATTACTGGGTACGTATTTACCGCGATTTTAAGCCCTACAAGAGTTTTGCCTCGGGCGATGCGAACGGTACGCTGGTGCATTTCGAGCAAGCCACTTCGCTGTCGGTGTTGTCCGGTTCGCGCAACAGTGTGTACGTCAACGATGCCGATCAGCACAAAACCTTCCGTTTCGATTTGCTGGAATATCCGGACGCCGCCTTCGGCCTCAACATCGCGGCGAATCGTGAAGCGATCGAGCTGAGCTGGAGCAGCAGCAAATCGCCGATCATCACAAACTATGAAATCCAGGGGGCCAGCAGTGAGGCCGGTCCCTACAAGCCGATTTCCGCGAGTTCCGAGCTGCGCCAGACCCTGTCGGTGCAAACCGCGGGCGAATACACCTGGTTTCGGGTAGTTTCGGTAAGCGGGCACGGTTTGCGTGCGGCGCCATCGGCGGCGCGCGAGAATCTTTTCCAGAGCATCAACGCGTTGTACGAGGCGGGCGACTATGAAGAGGCGGTCAAGCTGGCCGACCGACTGCTCAACATCGCGCCTGAAAATGCCGATGCGCGCGACCTGCTGGCGATGAGCCTGTTTCAGCTAAAAGACTATGGCCGCGCCATCAGCGAATTCAGAACTCTCGAGGATTCAGGTCCGTATCGTATCAAGGCGATTCAGTACCAGGTGCAGGCCTATTACGAGCTTAAACAGTTTCTCGACGCGCGCGCGCTCATCGACCAGGTGCTGGAAGAGGAGCCTGCCGAGGTCGAACCTTACCTGATCTGCACGCGTCTCAGCCTGGAACTGGCCGACGCCATCGGCGCGGTCAGCTGCGCGGAGGATGGCCTCGAAGATCACGGGGACAACGTCGAGCTGCGCTACCTGTTGGGCCGCGCCTATATTGAGGCTGGCATTGCCGATGATGGCTTGCTCGAGTTCCAGACCCTAGTCGAAAACAATCCCGAAAATGCGCAAATTCGCCTGATGATCGCCGAGCAGATCTATCGCCTGGGTGACTACTCGCAGGCGCTCGAACACTTCGAGGGGGTGCTCGCGCTGAATCCGGCTTCTGGACCGGCAACGGTTGGCAAGGCGCGTTCGCTGCTCAACCTGGGACGTGACGATGAGGCCAAGTCGATTGCGGTTAAATTGTCCGGCAAGAAGGAAACCAAGGGTACCGGCTACTATTTGCTGGGCAAGATTGCGGCTAATGCCGGTAACCACAAGGAGGCGGTGTTGCGGCTAACGCGCGCGGGCAAGGATACACCCGGAGAACCCGACGTCTGGGTGTCGCTAGCGAATTCCTATGTGCAGATCGACCAGCCGGACAATGCCGTCAAGACGCTATCCGAGGGCATCGAGACCAATCCGGAAGCATTCGAACTTTACCAGTTGGCAGGGCAGCTCGAACTCGAGCGTGAAAACTATAACGAGGCCAACCAGTATCTCGACATCGCCGTGCGTCTGCGGCCCCAGTCGTTGCAGGCACGGCGGCTCTACGCACAAAGCCTGTTTGCCACCCGCAATTATCGTTCGGCGGCAATTCATGCCGAGGCCGCGGCACGCATCGCGCCGGGCAATCTCGACGTGCTGGTGTTGCAGGCCGACATCGCCAACCAGCAGGGCAAGACCGGGTCCGCGATCGAATTCCTCAAAACCGCGATCAGCATCGATACGGCTTCGCCCGAGCTGCAGTATCGCATCGGCCGCGTTTACCAGGATGCCAACCTGTTCGACGCGTCGCGCGAACATCTCGAGCGCGCCGCAGCGATTCGACCCAACTGGGCGAGTCCGCACGCCGCGCTGGGTAACCTGTACAGCAAGCGGCGCATGTTTGACGATGCGGTAGCATCCTATGAGAAAGCGGTGGAACTCGAGCCGTCCGCGGAAAACCGTGCAAACCTGAACGTCGTCTTCGCCGAGCGCAAGAAGTCGCTGGAGTTTGCCAATAACGCTCCCCAGCTCACGCTGTCCAATCTCAATCTGAAAACCGTATTTTCGGCCGCCTACAAGAATTACCAGGACGAGCCGATCGGCAGCGTTACCCTGCGCAACGTGGCCGCCACCGACTATGGAAACCTGAAGTTGTCGTTTCAGATCAGGGAGTTCATGGATTTTCCCACCAGCGTCGAGATTCCCCTTATCGCCGGATCCGAAACCATGGACATCCCGATTAAGGCAACTTTTAACAATCGTATCCTGGAAGTCGATGAAGACACCGGCGTGCAGGTCGAAGTCAAACTGACCTACCTGCGCGATGGGCAGAAAGACGACATTACCCTGACTCAACCGATGACTATTTACGGCAAGAATGCCATCGTCTGGGGCAATGCGCAGATGATCGGGTCCTTTGTCACGCCGAAGGACGACACCTTGCGCGATTACGTGCGCCAGGTGGTCAACGCCTATCTGCCCGAAGCGGGACCGCTGAACCAGAACATGGTTTTGGCGATGGCATACTTCAGCAGCCTGACCGCCTCCGGGACTAACTACAGCATCGATCCCAACACTCCCTTTACCGAGTTGCGCGCCGACCAGATTGACTATGTGCAGTTTCCGCGTGAAACCCTGCGGCTGAAAAGCGGGGACTGCGACGACCTCTCCGTGCTGATTAGCGCTGGTCTCGAAAACCTCGGCATTAGCACCGCGTTTATCGAGATTCCCGGTCATCTGTTGCTGATGTTCGATACCGGTCTGGGCGCCGATGAAGCCGATCTGATCAGCCAGGACAGCAGCCTGCTGGCGATCAAGGGTGGTAACGTCTGGATTCCACTGGAAGCTACCATGGTCAATACCAACTTCAACGAGGCCTGGGCGGAGGGCGCGCGCAAGTACCAGGCCGCGCTTGCGACGAATCAACTCGGCATCATCGATCTGCGCGAGGCCTGGAAGGAGTTCAAACCCGTCACTCTGCGCAAGGCCAGTTACAGCGTCGAGTTGCCCGATGCGAAGCGCACCCTGAGCCTGGTCAATCAATCGCGCAAGTTATTGCTGGCGAAGAGTGTCGACCGACTGGTGCTGCCTTACCAGACCATGGTGGCCAATAATCCGAAGAATGTCGCTGCGCGTCTGCAAATCGCCATCCTGTACGCCCGTTATGGACTATACGAAGACGCAGAGCTCACTTTCGAGGCGCTCAATGAACTGGCGCCGAACGACAGCGCGGTGAAGGTAAACCTGGGTAACCTTTATTTTCTGCAACGCGATTTCCATACCGCTGAGCAGCAGTATCGGCGCGCGCTCGAGCTCGACGACCAGGATGGTGGAATCTGGATTAACCTGTCGATGGCGCAGTACAAGGCGGGCGATCTGAAGCAGGCGAGAAATAGTTATCAAAACGCGCTGCAGTTAAATGCTAGGTTAAAAGATGAATACAGCGCTTACGGCAAGCTGTTGAGCAATTAAGGAGGATAGAGTGATGAAAGCAATACTGCTATTGATCTCCTGTTTATGCATCCCGCTGTATACCGCGGCGGCGCCCGCGCAGGATTCCGTGACCATTGTCGAAAGCAGTTCGCACAACATATTCACCGGCCTGTTCCAGTCGGTGTGGGCGCGCCTCAAGTCGCTAAGTCCCAGCAGCAAGGAATCCGCCAACATCGAGGTGGTGTACACCGCCGGGATCCGCGGCGCCGAATCCACTGACACGCTGCTGAAGCCCTACTGGAAAGGTGATCTGACGGAAGACGAGGCCTTCCAGGCGGAGTTGAAGAAATTTAACCTGGCGCAGCTGAAGATGGATCGCGGTGAGCTCGACGCGGCGGTGAAATCTTTCGACAACTTTCTCGACGAGTTTGCGCAAAGCGATTTGCGCCCCAATGCCCTGTTTGGTAAAAGCATCAGCCTTGCGGGGCTGGGGCAGAACGAACAATCCCTGGTTACCATGCGCCAGTTCCTCGAGGAAAATCCAAACCACCCGCTGAACAGCGACGCCAAACTGGTTATCGCCGAACTGGAGTAGCACCCATCGACGAAAACCGGTGAGATATGCGCGCCAGTCCATTATCATAGGCGGGTGAATATTCTCGCCATAGACAGCGCCACCGAAGCCTGTTCCGCCGCGCTGTTGCGCGAAGACGGAGCGGTGTTCGCCGAGTTCGAAATCGCCCCGCGCCAGCACGCAAGCCTGGTACCCGAAATGATTCAGCGCATCCTCGCCGACGCGGGGCTAAGTCGCGCGCAGCTGTCATACTGCGCCTTCAGCAACGGGCCTGGCGCCTTTACCGGTATCCGCATCGCCGCCGCGCAGGCGCAGGGAATCGGTATCGGGCTCGGCATTCCACTGGTGCCGGTGTCGACGCTAGCGGTGCTGGCGCAAACCTGTTTCGACCGCTACGAGCATCGATCCACGCTGGCCGCGCTGGATGCGCGCATGCAGGAAATCTACTGGGCGCGGTATATGCGCGACGACTGCGGCTGCGCGCAACTGGTCGGCGCGGAGCGGCTCGGTTCGGCGGCGCAATTACTCGACGAGGCGCCGGCCGATTCGGGCGTAGGGCACGGCTGGCTCGAAGAGTTGCGCGCGCAGGTGACGCAGCCGATCGATGCGCAGATGTTGCCGGATGCGCGTTCTCTGCTGCGGCTCGCAGAACGCGCTATTAGCCTGGATGGTGCCTGTGGCGCCGGCGACATCAAAATCAATTACCTGCGCAACCGGGTCGCGGAAAAAGCGCGCAATTGATGCAGCCGGAGCCAACCTTTCCCTACGGTGCGGCGCAGGTCAGCGCACGGCTGAAATCCATTCCCGAGGATTTCGAGGTCGAGGAAGTGCTCGGCTTCGAGCCACAGGGGGAGGGCGAGCACCTGTTCCTCTGGGTGGAGAAGCGCGGGCTTACAACCCATGAACTGGTCGAGCGGATTGCGCGCGATCACGGCCTGCCTGCCGCGGCGATCGGTTACAGCGGCCTCAAGGACAAGCATGCGCTCACGCGGCAATGGTTGAGCCTGCAGCTACCGGGCAAAGCGGATCCGTTCGACTGCCCGAGCGGAGAAGGATACCGGGTGTTGCAACAGCTGCGGCATAGCAGAAAGCTGCGACCCGGAAGCCACAAGTTCAATCGTTTTCGCCTGTGTCTGCGCGAAGTCGATGACTTGCCGCAACAGACCCGGCAGCAGATGGACAACGTGGTGACGCAGGGATTTGCCAACTATTTCGGTGTTCAGCGATTTGGTCGTAAAGCCGATAATGTCGAGCAGGCGCTGGCGCAGCTGGGCAAGCGTCGCCTGTCGCGCGCGCGCAAAAGCATACTGCTGTCGTCATTGCGCAGCCATTTGTTCAATGCAATCCTGGCGCAGCGGATCGCCCAGGGCCACTGGCAGAACCCGCTGAAAGGCGACGTTTTCATGCTGCGAGGCAGCCATTCGATCTTCAGTGAAGCAGTGGATGCGGTCCTGCTCGAGCGTTACCGTCAGCTCGATCTGTCGCCCTGCGCCAGTCTCTACGGCGCGGGACGCAGCCTGATGTCGGGGCAGGCGGCGGCGATCGAACAGTGCGTGTTTGCGGCACATCCCGAGATAACGGCCTGCCTCGAAAGTCAGCGCAGCAATCTGCAGATGCGGCCGTTGCGCGCGGTGGTCGAATCGTTCGGCTACGATTACGATGCCGCGGCGAGGCTGCTGCGACTGGAGTTAAGCCTGCCCGCGGGCAGTTACGTCACCACTTTGCTCGAACATTTCCTGCTGCTCGAGGAATCCAGTTAGACCTTGCGATACACGCAAAACCAGCCTTCGGGTGCGCTGTCGCGATAGTAACTATCGAGTTCGAGGCTGAGCTCGGTGGCAATACCCTCATCGACGAGCCTGCGAAAGCGGTCTTCGAAGCCCAACGATTGCCACAGGTCCTGGTGAACCGTGCAGGCGAGCACGCCGCCAGGCTTCAGTACACGAAAGATTTCGCCCAGCGGTTGCGGGCCCACGTGTCCATGGGTAAAGGTACCGGAAGATATGACTCCGTCGTAACTGGCCGTTTCCAACGGCAGGGGCTGATTGACGTCGGCCTGCAGCAGGCTGCGATAAATGCCGCGCTCGTGGGCGACGTTCAGCATCTCCTGCGACAGATCGATGCCGTCGAGGCGGTCGTAGCCCTGCTCGGCAAGCAGGCGGCAGGTGAGGCCGGTACCGCAGCCGATGTCGAGCACCACCGCGTGTTTTTGCGGCAAGTGCAGGACGAGTTTTTCGGCGATCGTGGCAGGCGAAGTATAACCTCGCAGATCGAGCATTTGACGATCGTAGTCGCGGGCCCATTTGCGATAGAATTCAGCCATCTCGTCACTATTTTCGAGATGGTAGGCTTCGTCGACGAAATCAGCAGGACTCATGCCCTGGCCTCCGCTCGCCGGAGGTTATAGGGTGGAGAGGATGGTCTGCGCGTCGCTGACCTTGAATTCCTTGGGCGCTTCCACGTTGAGCGTTTCGACGACACCGTCGTTAACCACCATCGCGTAACGTTGCGAGCGAATACCCATTCCGGCGGCGTCCAGGTCGAGTTCGAGACCCAGCGCGCGCGTCAAATGGCCGCTGCCGTCGGCGAGCATCATCACGCGGTCATCAACGTTGTGCTGCTTGCCCCAGGCGTCCATGACGAAAGCGTCGTTGACCGATAGGCAGGCGATAAGGTCGACGCCCTTGGCGAACAGATCGTCCGAATGAACCACGTAGCCGGGCAGGTGCGAAGCCGAGCAGGTCGGCGTATAGGCTCCGGGCAGGGCAAACATCACCACCTTCTTACCTGCGAATAGCTCGTCGGTGTTGATGGTTTCGACGCCGTCCGCGCCCATGTGCTGTATGTTTACCGAGGGTATTTTATCGCCAACCTGGATTGCCATCATCGATTCCTGTGCTAAATTGTGAAAACGTGATACTACAATGAAATCAACCAATCCCCAAGATATCGATATACCGGTTTCGGCGGCCGACTGGATGCAGCACCGGCGTTACTGGATATTCGACCTGGACGGTACCCTGACCGTGAGTGCGCATGATTTCGAGCACATGCGCCGCGAACTCGGGCTCGCGCCACAGGTGCCGATCCTGGAGGCCCTGCATGCCATGCCGCGGGCCGAGGCGGCGCCATTGTGGGAAAAACTCAATCAGCTCGAGTTCCACTATGCCGGCAAGGCGTCGTTGATGCGCGGCGCCGATCGTCTGTTGCAGATTCTGCATGACAGGGAATGCCGTCTGGCAATACTGACGCGAAACACCATGCCGGTGGTCGAACATACCCTGCGCGCCTGCAAAATCGATCATTTCTTCCCGCTGGAACACATACTCGATCGCGATTCCTGCACACCCAAGCCATCGCCCGACGGCATCAACCAGCTGCTGCGGATGTGGCAGGCGGAGGCGGCTGAAAGCGTGATGGTCGGTGACTACCTGTACGATCTCGAGGCCGGCAAGAACGCCGGCGTGGCGACCGTGCATCTCGACACTCGCGGCGATGTCGACTGGTCGGCCTACACCGACCTTCGCGTCGAGAACCTCGGCCAACTGGCGCACTTGTTGACGGCAGTAAATTGAAGGCGATCCTGCTGGCGCTGGGTTTGCTGCTGCTGGTCAGTTGTTCGGCGAAGCAAACCGTGAAGGATGGCTACCAGCCGCTAACCGCGGCCGAGGTGACCGAGGCGCTCAGGGATGTCCTGGGTCGGAGCATCGCGCGCAGTGTTGCATTCGCCGCCGTGAGCGGTGGTTTTTATGACGATCCGCGGCTCAGGATCGAGTTCCCCCCGGGTACCGAAAAGATGCAGAACACCCTGCGCAAACTGGGATTCGGTGCGCAGATCGATCGCACCGTGTTGCAGATGAATCGCGCCGCCGAATTGACCGCGTCCCGCGCGAGGCAGTCATTTCTCAAGGCGATAACGGCGTTGGACATCGACGATCCGTTCGATGTCCTGAATGGTAGTAAGGATGCCGCCACCCGCCTGCTGAGGGAGGAATCAGGCGATGACCTGTACGCTGAACTCGAACCGTTTGCGACAAACGCGCTCATCGAAACCGGTGCGGCACAGAGCTATCGCGAGCTCGCCGAACACTATAACGGTTTACCCCTGGTGTTTGACGTCGATGCGGACATCGCCGCATATCTTAGCGAAAAAACCGCCGCCGGATTGTTCGTGTTGATGGCGCAGCAGGAAGGGCAGATTCGCAGTATTCCCGCTGCACGCAGCACGCGCCTGATGAAGCGCGTATTCGGTAGCCTGGACCGGTAATCCCCTGGTTCGCTAGTCGCAGTGGGCGATGACCAGGAACTGGCCCTTGTCATCTTTCAGATAAAGGTCCACGCCATTATTCTTGAATTGCGCCTGGTACTTATTCGGCGCTGTTCCTTGCTTGGCCAGCAGCAGCGTGTCGCGGCCCTCGAGTTTCCAGCTGCCGTGGCTTTCGAACAGGAACCCCGAGTTGGAGATATCCCAGCTGCCGTCTTCCGCGAAGCGCCAGAACTCTGGCGACACATTGATTAAGGCGCTGAGTCCGGCTGCCCGGTTAGCATTCGAGGTCTCTTCTCGGTTGGTACACCAGTCGCCGACCAGGTAGGCAGCGAGCAACTGATCGCCCGGTTGCGTATCGGGCACCACGACCGAATTTCTGCTCGAGCAGGCGTTGAGGGTAAGCGCCAGGCAGGCTAGAAGCAGCAGATTTGCAGCAAAGGCCAGTGAAGTTTTACGCATCGGTGTCGGTTCCTAGAGTAGGTGGGCGATTTTGAGTTGCTGCCTGGTGACCGCAGCGTAAGGTTCGTCCCGGGTCTTGTCGTGGACGTGCTGGCGATAATGCACGAAGCTGTCGCAATCTTCGTAGTGCATGAACGGGTTGCCATCGACCTGCTCGCCGAGGGTAGCCGTCGGTTTTACCGAGTAGTTGTGCCCCGGATGAATCAGCATGTCGGCGGGCAGGCGTTCCTTCATGTTTTTCAACGTGACAAACATGTCTTCGGGACTGCCGCCCTTCAGGTCGCAGCGCCCGCAACCGAACACGAACAGGGTATCGCCGGTGATTATTTCGTTGCCGAGCTGATAGCAGGCCGAACCCGGCGTGTGCCCGGGTGTGTGCAGTATCTTGATGCGGGTGTCGCCAAGGCGCAATTCATCGCCGCCATGATGCAGGCTCGGCCGGTCGAGTTCGTGCTGCCAGAATTCGTATTCGGGTTTCAGCAGGTGAACCTCGGCGCTGGCGTGATTCAGCACACCTTCGATGCCATTGATGTGATCGTGATGGCTATGGGTCAACAGAATGTCGGTGATCCTGAGATCGAGCTGCGCGGCGCGGTTGACGATGTCATCCACTTCCCAGGCCGGATCGACGACGGCGCAGCGGCGGCTGCTGAGATCTTCGATCAGTTAGACGAAATTCAACATGGGACCGAGCTCCATGGCGTGTACTTTGAATCCGGAATCAGACATGACGGCTCCTCGACGTTTAATCGCCGCAGTATACGCTGAATACCCCGTTGACTGAATACGGTATCTACGCTCGCCGGGCTAATGCGCTGGATTTTTGTGCGATTTCTAAAGACAATACCCCCCTTTTTCAAGCCGCCGCCGACGCGCGGCAAAGCAACGGGAGCAACATGGGCAAATCATCGGTGAACAAAGTGGTGCTGGCATATTCTGGAGGACTGGACACCTCGGTCATCCTCAAGTGGCTGGAAGATGAATACGACTGTGAGGTGGTGACCTTTACCGCCGATATCGGCCAGGGCGAGGAACTCGAACCGGCGCGTCGCAAGGCCGAGAAATATGGCGTCAAGGAAATCTATATCGAAGACCTGCAGGAAGAATTCGTGCGCGATTTCGTCTATCCCATGTTTCGCGCCAACACGGTCTATGAAGGCGAGTATCTGCTCGGTACCTCGATTGCACGCCCGCTGATCGCCAAGCGACTGATCGAGATCGCCGCCGAGACCGGCGCCGACGCGGTCTCGCACGGCGCGACCGGCAAGGGTAACGACCAGGTGCGCTTCGAACTGGGCGCCTATGCACTCAATCCGGATATCCGCGTCATCGCGCCCTGGCGCGAGTGGGATCTCAACTCGCGGGAAAGCCTGCTGGCTTATGCCGACAGGGCCGGTATTGCGATCGAAAAGAAACACAACCAGGCGCCTTACTCGATGGATGCCAACCTGCTGCACATTTCCTACGAGGGCGGCGAACTGGAAGATCCCTGGTACCAGGCCCGCGACGAGATGTGGCTGCGCTCGGTATCACCGGAGCAGGCGCCGGATACGCCGCTTTACCTCGAACTCGGCTTCGAGCAGGGCGATATCGTCTCCATCGACGGCGAGCGCATGAGCCCCGCGCAGGTGCTGACGCGCCTCAACGATCTCGGCGGCGCGCATGGCATCGGGCGCCTCGATATCGTCGAGAATCGCTACGTCGGCATGAAATCGCGCGGCTGTTACGAGACCCCGGGAGGCACCATCATGCTGAAGGCGCATCGTGCGATCGAGTCGATCACCCTCGACCGCGAAGTGGCGCACCTGAAGGATGAATTGATGCCGCGCTACGCCACGATGATTTACAACGGCTACTGGTGGAGTCCGGAACGCAAGATGTTGCAGCAGATGATCGATGCCTCGCAGGCCACGGTCAACGGCGAAGTGCGCGTCAAGCTGTTCAAGGGCGCGGTCAGCACGGTGGGACGCAAGTCGGCGAGCAACAGCCTGTTCGACCAGGCCATAGTGACCTTTGAAGACGATCGCGGCGCCTACGATCAAAAGGATGCAGCAGGTTTTATCAAGTTGAACGCGCTGCGCATGCGAATCGCCGGTAAGCGATGACTTTACCTCCCAGCCGACTGGCGGTGCAGCGCTGGCTGCTGGCGCTGCTGTTCGCCTCGTTACTGGCCTGTTCCTCCGAGAATGATCCGCCGATCTCCAGGGAACAGGCTTATTTCTTTGTCGAATCGCTGAAGCAGGTGGAAGACGGCGGGCGCCGCCTGCAATCAACGGATCTCGACGAAGCCGGGCTTGCGGCCGCGCTGGCGCTGCTCGACCAGGGATTGAAGCTGGCGTTTCAGGTCGAACCGGTGGAGCTCGACAAACTGGATCTGCGACTCGGCAAGAACTTCCAGCGTTACTTCATCGCCGGCGTCGAGAATTATCGGCTTGGAATCGAGGCAGGTGACGACGAACAGCAGCGCAGGGGATTGCAATTGCTGGCGCACTGGAATGAGTTCTGGACGCAGGAGCGCGACGCTATCCTGGTGCAGCTTGAGCCGGGCTGAGGTGGCACGGCCGGTGCGGCTCATCGCCTGCATCAACGAACGCCGCTGCACCGGCCAGCGCTCCTGTGTCGGCAGCGGCAGTCTCGACCTGATCGAACAGATGGAAGCGATGATCGCCGTCGCCCGGCTCGATGTGCCGGTGATCCGCCGCGAGTGTCTCGGCCGCTGCGAACGGGGACCGGTGATGCGCTTCGCGCCGGCCGGGCCATTCTTTACCGAAATCGACGAGGCCGCGCTGGAGGGAATCTTTGCGCAGCTCAAAACCTTTGCCGCGCTTCATGCCGACCAGCGTTAAAGGCTTGGTCAGTGGCCGGGTGCAGGGCGTGGGTTTTCGCTATTTCGTGCGCAGGAGCGCGCAAATGCACGGGCTTAGTGGCTACGCCCTCAACCTCGCCGACGGGCGGGTAGAGTTTTTACTGCAGGGTGACCTGGCCGCCATCGAGCGGGTGATCGAGCAAATTCGCTGCGGCCCCCGCCACGCGCGCGTCGACGAAGTCACGCTCGAACCACCCCGTGAGCGCGAGGCTTACACGGACTTCGTGACGCGCTAATCAGGTATCTAATCCGGGCTAGCCGGGCGTCAGGCAAGGCGCCAGCTGGTGGTATTGCGCGGCGCCAGGGCTAACCGCAGGCGGATTCGCCGATTGCGGCAACAGGTTCGTGACCGCATTTACCAGCCTGGAATAATGCTCGCTCTGCGCCCATGCCGCATCAATCGTGGCCGGTGGCGGCATCGGCGCTATCGCGTCGTCCTCTGTCGTCTGCCAGGCCAGCAGCCGCGCCAGTATGCGCGGCGCGCATTGCCTGACGCGCTTGCGCGCTTCGTCTCCAGCGAGGAAACCCGGCGGCTGCAGCGTGTCGCCGGCATGACAGCCGCCGCAGTAAGGCCGCAGTAACGCCAGGTCGCCGTCTGGTTGAGTTTCGTTGTGCTTGTCGTTGGTAACGCTCAAGGTGGTGTGGTTACCGGGTGCAGCGGGATAGGCATGGTCGGCAAACAGCATTGTTTCCAGCCCGCGATCCAGGTCGGCGAGAACGGCATTACGGCGGAAGGGTTCGGCGCTCAGGCTATCGCTGTTGGCATACGCCTGATCTCGCCGCAGCGCGGTGAGCGCGTCATCGATCAGTTTGAATTCCGCCGCCAGCGTGAGCCGCAGCCGGTTTTCGGCGCGCAGGCCGGGATCCGACCAGTGTAATTCGAGCCTGGCCACGCGGTCGCCCGTGGCCAGGCGCATCGATATTCCACCCTGCGAGTTCATCAATTCCGCCTGCAGACCGTCGGCCCGGCGCGCAAGCCGGCTGACTTGCGCTTGCAGGATGCTCGGGTCGCCGGGTACGCGCAGCGACAGCAGCTGCATCGACTGCACCTCGCCCGCACTGTAGTCGAGTTCGACCGTCGCCTTCAGTCCCGCCATGGCGCGCCCATCGGAACACTCCAGCAAGCGTGTCGAGTCGCTGGCATGGGCGAGCCGGCAGCGACCCTCGAATGTTCGCGTAACGTTTCCCGAGCGCCTGCCGGCCTGTTGCAAATAACCATCGATGCGTTCGATATCCGCCCGGGTGAGAAAGCCGGCGAGGCGAAATATGATGCCATCCGCTACGATCGCATCGACCTCGGGCCAGTGCGCGTGCGCGGGGCGCAAGTTCAACGGATCCTCTAAACGGGTAGTCCTCGCGGCGAACGGATCTCGATCCGCGATGCGGCTGTTGCCGAGCATCAGGCCGTCGGGCCATAGAAGCCGCCAGTTGCGCTGCAGTTCCGCCCGGTAATCGTCACGATAGACCGCCTGCTCACGCGCGAAACTGGAGTTGCCGCTCAGGCGGTATTGCAGCACGGCGCGCAGCGCGGCGGCGCGACAGGCGCGGCTGCTGCAGCCCTGTTGCCAGATCAATTGCGCGGCGGCCAGGTAGTTGGCGCGCTCCGCCAAAATGTCGATAGCGCCGGCGTCCGCCGACAGGGATTCGATCAACGAGGCAAAGCGCCGGGGCAGGGCGCTGGCCAACCGCCGCGCCACCTCGACGTTGAAGTTGGTCTCGCTCCACGGCCGCCGGGAAAAAATCGGCGCTGCATTTTGATGACAACTGAGACACATGCGGCGGTTTGCCTGGCGTACCCGCGGTTGCAGGTCGGCGCGGTAGTCTTCGACCACCTGGAACTCGAAACGTCCGGCAGCGTCGTTATAGCTGATCACCTCGAGGCTGTCGCTGCCGGGTTGGTGGGCAATGAACAGGCGGTATTCGAGCACTTCGGTGCCAGGACCGGAGTCCGCTCGAGGCTCGCCCTGCAATGCGACCACCGCGCGCGGGAAGTGGAAAAAGTCGGGCGCCTGCGCGTTGCGTTGCAACGAGCGGCCGATGGGAATGAACACCTGGCGCACGCCGCTATGCTTGCCGTTATCGACGCTGGACTCGAGCCGCGCCAGCAGGTCATCGAACGGGTAAGGGATACGGTAATGCCCGGCGCCATCCTGAAACAGTTGATCGAAGCGCGATGCGCCAATAGGGGGCAGATCCGGTCCGGCGGCAGAGGCATGCGCTACCCATTCGGGTGCTGCCGCCAGCATCTGGCAATAGAGCAATGCCAGCGCAGCGATCAACGCCCCTGTCGGCTTACTCATCCTGCAGGCGGGCCTGCACGCTGACGCGATCCAGTTCGTCTATTTCGACGACGTAATCGATCGGCCGGCAACAGACCTCGCAATCCTCGACGTATTCCTGGCACTCGACGGAGCCATCGATCAGCAGGCTGAAAGATTCCCAGCAATAGGGGCACTGGACCGTGGTTTCTATGAGTTCATTGATCATGCAGACTCTGTCAGCGATTGGGGCGCATGCGCAATATCCGGCCACTGTCGGTGGACAGGTATATCCAGCCTTCGGGGCTTTCGCACAGCGCACGGATGCGTTCGTCGAGGTCTTCGAGCAGCCGCTCCTCGGCGAGCACCTCGCCGTCGGGCGCGAGCTGGATGCGATTCACGTGGCGCAGCTTGAGCGCACCGGCGAACAGGTTGCCGCGCCATTCGGGGAAGGCTTCGCCCTGATACAGCAGCAGGCTGCCGGGCGCGATCGACGGAATGTAAACCTTGTAGGGTTGCTCCATACCGGGTTTGCTGGTGCCCTCGCCAATGGAGACAGGACCCCAGTATTCCTTGCCGTGGCTGATTACCGGCCAGCCGTAGTTTCGCCCGGGCAACACCAGGTTGATTTCGTCACCGCCGCGCGGTCCGTGTTCGATCGACCACAGTCGCTGATTCTGTCTATCGTAGGCCATGCCCTGCGGGTTGCGGTGGCCGAAGCTCCAGATTTCAGCGCGCGCGCCGGCAGTGTGCGCGAACGGATTGTCGGCGGGCAGACGACCGTCGAGATCGAGGCGTATGATCGTGCCCTGATGATTGCCGAGGTCCTGTGCCGCATCGCGCTCGCCGCGGTCGCCCACGCCAAAGTAGACGTGCCCCTGAGTATCGAAAGCGATGCGACTGCCGAAATGATGGCGCGTCGAGGTGGCCGAATCCGTGACCAGCAGGTCCTGCCAGTCGACCAGGCGGTCGGCATCGAGCCTGGCTCGCGCCAGCGTGGTGGCCGCCTCGCCGCGATGCGCCTTGCTGTAGGTGAAATAGATCCAGCCATCCTGCGCGAAATTAGGCCCCGTAGTGACGTCGAGCAGGCCACCCTGACCTTCGGCCACTATCGGTGGCAATCCGGTGAGGGTCATTGCGCTGCCGCTGTCCAGGTCCAGCAGGCGCGCCGCACCATCGCGCTCGGTCACCAGCAACTGTCGCGGGCTTACGAAGGTCATACCCCAGGGCACGCCCAGTCCGCTGAACAGCTGCTCGACTCGAATTCGCGGGTTTTCCTGTTCGACGACCTGCAACGTTTGCGCGTGCAGCGCGAGTGGGCACAGCAGCGCCAGCAACGATATCAGGCGGCGCAGCGTCAGGTATGGGCAGGTATTCGCAAACATGGCTTTACAGTACAAAAGCTGCACGCATAATGCCACAGCGATTTAGCCAGATCGATAATCCCCGTTGCCGATGAATGCGTATCGCCATGCAAACCGATGAATCACCCGGCACCACCGATCTGCTTCCGCCGGGCGGCGGTCACAGCCATTATCGCTGCAGTATCGCATCGCGCAGCTGCCATCGAAACGGTCTGGTTTGCGGATCTCGCTGCTGACCGATGCCGACAAACTGCTGACGGGCCGCAAGGCGCGTGTGCGCCACGGACCCCGCGAAGCGCATCCCCCCTCAGCGCTTTCTGAGTTCGAGCAGGCCCGATTCGCGAATTACCTGGGCGCAGGCTGCCTCCTGGTGGGGCGCCATCAGGTGCGCTCCCGCGCAACCCTCGATCTCGGCCATGCCCTGCAACAGTTCGGCGCAGATCGCGCGACCCTCGGCCTTCTGGTCGGCGGCACCCTCGAGGCGTTCGATGATGCGATCGGGAACATGTACGCCGAACAGGTTGTCGTTCATCCAACGTGCCGATTTTGCCGAGGCCAGCGGGCCGATACCGATCAGGAAGTAGGCCTGCTCGGTAAAACCGCCGTCGACCAGCGCGCCGCAATAGCGCTTGACCTTGTCGAGGTCGAAGCAATACTGCGTCTGGAAAAACTGCGTGCCGTTGTCGATCTTGGCCTGCAGCCGCGCCGCGGGCCAGTTTTCGCCCGGTTCAGCCGGCATCTCGGCGGCTCCGAGGAACAGCTTTGGCGGCGGGTCGATACTGCGCCCCGAAGGATAAGCGCCGTTATCGCGCATGTCGCGCATCTGGCGCATCAGCTCGCCGCTGTCGATCTCGAATACTTCGGCCGCGTCGGGCTGGTCGCCGGCCGCCATCTTGTCGCCGGTCAGGCACAGGAAGTTATGGATGCCGAGCGCGGAAGCGCCGACGACGTCGCCCTGCAGGGCCAGCCGATTGCGATCGCGCGTGGTGAGCTGTAATACCGGTTCGATACCCGCGCGCGCCATGATCGCGGCGCAGGCGAGCGCCGACATGTGCACCCGTGCGCTCGCGCCATCGGTGACGTTGACGGCGTCGGCAACGCCCTTCAGGCAATCGACACGTTGCAGCACGACCTCGGCGGAGGCGGCGTCGGGCGGCGAGGTTTCGGCAGTCAGGGCGAAATGGCCTGACTGCAGTACCTGCGCCAGGTTGCTCGGAGTTGCTTCGGTCATCTTGGTTCCAGAAGATTCAATCGTTGGTGGACGCAGACTCAGGGGCGGCGTGGACAAAGGCGTCAGCGATCAGGTAGGCCAGTTCCAGCACCTGGTCGGCGTTCAGGCGCGGGTCGCAACTGGTCAGGTAGCGCGTCGACAGGTCGGAGTCGGTGATCTCGTAGGCACCGCCGGTGCACTCGGTGACGTGTTCGCCGGTCATCTCCAGGTGGATGCCGCCGGGATAGCTGCCCTCGGCCTGATGGACCGCGAAAAACTGGCGTATTTCACGCAGGATATCGTCGAACTGGCGCGTCTTGTAGCCACTGCTGGCCTTCATCGTATTACCGTGCATAGGATCCGAGGACCACACCAGCTCGCGGCCCTCGCGCTGTACCGCCTGAATCAACGCCGGCAGTTTTTCCGGCAGCACATCGGCACCCATGCGCGAAATCAGCGTCAGGCGCCCGGGTTCGTTGTGCGGATTGAGCGCATCGATCAGGCGCAGTAGCTCGTCGGCCTCTATGGCAGCGCCGATCTTGACGCCGATCGGGTTTTCGATGTGTTTGAAAAACTCGACGTGGGCATGATCGAGCTGGCGCGTGCGTTCGCCGATCCACAGGAAATGGGCGGAGCAGTTGTAGGCTTTGCCGGTGAACGAATCGATCCGCGACAGCGCCTCCTCGTAGTTCAGCAGCAGCGCTTCGTGCGAGGTGAACAGCTGGGTCTCGCGAATGGTCGGCGTGGTCTGTGAATTAACGCCGCAGACTTCCATGAAGGCGAGCGCATCCTCGATGCGTTCGGACAGATCCTGGTAGCGCAGCTTGCTCGGATTGGCTTCCACGAAACTCAGGTTCCAGCGGTGCACCTGGTGCAGGTCGGCGAAACCGCCCTGGGCGAAGGCGCGCAGCAGGTTGAGTGTGGACGCGCTCTGGTGGTAGGCGCGCAGCATGCGCTCCGGGTCGGCGATGCGCGAATCGTCATCCGCATCGGCGGAATTGATGATATCGCCGCGAAAGCTCAGCAGGGAGGCGCCGTCGACGTCCTCGTATTCGGCCGAGCGCGGCTTGGCAAACTGGCCGGCCATGCGCGCGATCTTGGTGACCGGGCGTCGGCCGGCGAAGGTCAGCACCACGGCCATTTGCAGCAGCACCTTGAAGGTATCGCGAATCTTGTTGGCGCTGAACTCGGAAAAGGATTCGGCGCAGTCGCCGCCCTGCAGCAGGAAACCCCTGCCGGCGCCGACGTCGGCCAGCTTCTGCTTGAGGTCGCGAATTTCCTGGGCGAATACCAGTGGCGGCAGCGCGCGCAGTTGCCGTTCGACTTCCTCGAGTTGCTGCAGGTCGGGGTAAGACGGCTGCTGCTTGATCGGGAAATTACGCCAGCTCGTGGATACCGCGGATTGCGTGCTTTCGGGATCTTTTGGCATTTGTTGGAGAGTTGTCGATAAACGCGTGAAAATGCCTGAATTTGATTCGAAACGCCAGTAAAAATAAACAATACTGAAGAACGGCGCGGGCAATAATTGCGAATAGGCGCGATGCTGGTTAAGATTCGTGCCATCGCTTGGTAGTAGCTCCTGCGTGTGGAATTGGCACCCGACAACTGCGACTGGCCATTGAGATAAGAATAACCTTCAATTACTGGAAAGAGGGAAAGATGATGAAAAAGCAAATTTTGATGATCGCGTTTCTCGCGGCCTCGACGGCCGCTTCCGCGGCCGATACCTTGAAGATCGGGATGTTGCAGGGCTTTACCGGCCCGACCGAATCGCTGGTCGCACCGATGGCGCTCGGCGGCGAGCTGGCGATCAAGGAAGTTTCCGACAGCGGTCAGTTTCTGGGTGGAATGAAAGTCGTATCGGTGCGCGGTGACAGCACCTGCATCGATGCCGCGGCCGCGACCGCGGCGGCCGAGCGCCTGATTACTTCCGATGGCGTCGCCGCGATCAACGGCGCCACCTGTTCCGGCGCGACCACGGCGGTGTTGAACAACGTCGCCGTTCCAAATGGGATCGTCATGATTTCACCGTCCGCGACTTCGCCGGCGCTGTCGACGATCGCCGATAACGACCTGTTTTTCCGCACCGCGCCTTCCGACGCGCGCCAGGGGCAGGTGCTTGCCGACGTCATCAAGTCGCGAGGTTACAATTCGGTTGCGGTCACCTATACCAACAATGATTACGGCAAGGGTCTTGCAGACAGCTTCAAGGACGCCTTCGAAGCCGCCGGCGGCAAGGTAACCGTCGTCGCCGCGCACGAGGACGGCAAGGCCGATTACTCCGCCGAGGTGGGCGCGCTGTCCGCGGGTGGTAGTGACTTGCTGGTGGTTGCCGGATATCTCGACCAGGGCGGCAAGGGCATCATCCGCGCCGCACTCGATACCGGCGCCTTCGACAAGTTCGTGCTGCCAGACGGCATGGTCGGCGATGCGCTGGCCGCAGCCTTCGGCAACAGCATCAACGGCTCCTTCGGCACGGTGCCCGGCACCGACAGCCCCGGCGCCAAGATGATGGGCGATGTTTCCAGGGGGCAGGGTTTCAACGGTACCGATCCCTACGTACCCGAAGCTTACGATGCCTCGGCGCTGATCCTGCTGGCGATGCAATCGGCCGGTTCCACCGACAGCGCCAAGTTCAAGAGCCACATCATGCGCGTGGCCAATGCGCCCGGTGAAAAGATTTATCCGGGCGAACTCGGCAAGGCCCTGAAAATTCTCGCCGCAGGCGGCGAAATCGATTATGTCGGCGGCACCGCGGTCGAACTGGTGGGTTCCGGTGAATCCGCGGGCGCGTTCCGCGAGGTGGAAATCAAGGGTGGCAAATTCACCACGGTCAAGTACCACTGATAGCTGCCCGCGACGTTAAGGATACGGCCAGAACCGAACGGTTCTGGCCGATTTTTTTGAGATGATTTCAGTTGTCGACCTGCACATGCATTTCGGTGGTATCCGCGCCGTCGACGGCACTTCGCTGCAAATCGAAAAAGGTTCCATAACCGGCCTGATAGGGCCTAACGGTGCCGGCAAGACCACGCTGTTCAACGTCATTGCCGGCGCCTATAAACCGACTTCCGGCAAGGTGTATCTCGATGGCGAGGACGTCACCGGCCTACCGGCTCACCAGATGTTCGCCAAGGGCATGCTGCGCACCTTCCAGATCGCGCACGAATTCGGCAGCCTGACGGTGCTCGAAAACCTGATGGTGGTGCCCGCAAACCAGCCCGGGGAACGCTTGCGCGACGCCTGGTTTCGCCCCGCTCGAGTGCGCGAGCAAGAAGCCCGGGTGCGCGAGCGCGCGCGCGAGGTCATCGAGTTCCTGGAAATCTCGCATCTCGAAAACGAGCTTGCCGGCAATCTTTCGGGTGGACAGAAAAAATTGCTTGAGCTCGGCCGGACGATGATGGTGGACGCCAAGATCGTGTTTCTCGACGAGGTCGGCGCGGGGGTCAACCGCACGCTGCTGAAAACCATCGGCACCTCGATCCAGCGCCTCAACCGGGAGCGCGGTTACACCTTCTGCATGATCGAGCACGACATGGATTTCATCGCGCGTATGTGCGATCCGGTAATCGTCATGGCCGAAGGCAGGCTGCTCACCCAGGGCAGCGTCGACGAGATCAGGTCCAACGAGGAAGTCATCGAAGCCTACCTCGGCACCGGGCGCAAGCAGAAATCCCGCGCCGAGCAGGAGGCCTGAGCGTGGCGTTTCTATCCGCGACCAACATGACCGGGGGCTACGGCGGCGCCGATATCATCAACGATTGCAGCATCACGGTCGAGCAGGGCGAGATCGCGGTCGTGGTTGGGCCCAATGGCGCCGGCAAGTCCACGGCGATGAAGGCGGTGTTCGGCATGCTCAAGCTGCGTGCCGGCAAGGTCGAACTGGACGGTCGCGATATCACCGCCATGGCGCCGCAGGAACGGGTTCGCATCGGCATGGGCTTTGTGCCGCAGAACCGCAACGTCTTCGTCTCGCTGACGGTGCAGGAGAACCTGGAGATGGGGGCGTATATCTGCGATTACGATATCGCCGAAAACCTTCAGCAAGTCTACGAATTATTCCCGGCGCTAAAGGACAAGCGCGCGCAAGCGGCGGGCGAACTGTCAGGCGGCCAACG